>Ga0209251_1001132_pt1 | contig 21474 bp, 21 predicted proteins | sample SaaInlV_100m_DNA_6_FD_184665 | JGI IMG/M metagenome (GOLD analysis project Ga0209251, IMG submission 184665) | Marine microbial communities from expanding oxygen minimum zones in the Saanich Inlet - Saanich Inlet SI073_LV_10m_DNA (SPAdes) (version 2) | ecosystem: Environmental > Aquatic > Marine... | reverse complement strand
ATTACAGACAGGTTTCTTTAATCGAGCCACTTAGAACTTTGCGAATCATAAATTATGCTGGTTGGCTTGCTCAGAGGTGGAATGACCCTGCATTTAAGGTGGCATTCCCATGGTTTGGGTCTCAACGTTATTGGGAGGAGCATATTGGGCATATAAGAGAGCAAGTGGGGTTGATGCAAGAAGGATTTTCGATTTAATTATTTAATACATACGTGGGATAGCTTTTTTTCCACTCGGATTTTGTTTTTCTGCGAAAATAAGTCGAGATGTAAATGTGACTTTATTTATGGTTCGTCGTTTTTAAAAAAACCAATTGAGCGGTGAATCATGTTTTTATTTAGTGTATGCGATACTGGAGGAATAAATGACAACAGTGGTTAAATTTCATAAAACGGGCGGCCCTGAAGTTTTATCGGTCGAGAACGCGCTTGTTGGCAAACCAAAGCGAGGCGAGGCGCGAGTCCGCCACACGGCAATAGGGTTAAATTACATTGATACGTATCACCGATCTGGTTTGTACCCACTACCTTTGCCTACCGGTGTTGGTTTAGAAGGAGCCGGCGTTGTTGAGGCTGTAGGCGCTGGCATCACCCATGTCAAGGTCGGCGATCGCGTGGCATATGCGGGTGGACCTCCAGGAGCATACGCGCAAGAACGTGTTATGCCAGCAAATAAATTAGTCAAAATCCCCAAAGGAGTCTCTGACGAGGATGCCGCGGCAATGATGCTGAAGGGCCTAACTGTTCATATGCTCATTAGGAGGGTTTATCGTGTTCAGAAAGGCGAAACTGTTGTGTTTCATGCGGCGGCCGGCGGGGTGGGTTTGATTGCATGTCAGTGGCTCAAAGCTCTCGGTGCGAAGGTGATTGGTACCGTAGGATCTGACGAGAAAGCGAAGATTGCAAAAGCGCACGGGTGTCAGCACACTATTAACTACAACAAAGAGAATTTTGCTGAACGTGTCCGCGAGATTACTAAAGGTCGTGGAGTACCCGTGGTGTATGACTCTGTTGGAAAAGATACATTTTATGGCTCGTTAGATTGCCTTCAGCCAAGGGGTTTGTTAACGGTATTTGGTAATGGCTCAGGTCCGGTGAGTGATGTTGACGTAAATGTTCTTGCTAAGGGGTCCTTTTACTTAACCCGACCGTCGATTATGGTTTACTCGGCTATGCGCTCGGATTTGGAGGCTGGTGCAAAAGAACTATTCGCGATGGTTAAGTCTGGAAAAATCAAGATAGATATTAATCAAAGATATGCGCTTGCGGATGCAGCTCAGGCACATAAAGACCTCGAGGCACGGAAAACAACGGGATCTACTATTCTTATGCCTTAACCTAATTTTCATCAATGAGATGAATGACGCCGCAAATGCGGCGTTTTTTTTAGTCGGGATGATGCAAAATTTTTTATTAACCCTTACTTGTAAGAGTAATATTCAAACATGGGTAAGTAATTTTAGGAGCGGGCATGTTTCGTTTGGATGGAAAAATCGCTTTGGTGTCGGGAGCTTCGCGTGGCCTCGGTTTAAGCATGGCGAGCTCGTTAGCTAAGCAAGGGGCACATGTTGTTTTGAATGGCAGAGATGCCGACGTATTGAAAAGTCGAGTGTGTACGTTGGAAGATCAGGGATTATCAGTTTCGGCGATGCCGTTCGATGTAACTGATTCCCTCGGTGTGAAACGCGCTATCGAAGAAATCGTTCGCGAACATGGTCACCTTGATATTCTCATAGCAAACGCTGGAATTCAGCACCGTTCACCGATTAGTGAATTCGAGGAGGAGGACTTCAGGCGTGTCGTGGATACGAATTTAACTGGTGTTTGGATTCTGGCAAAGGAGGTCTCCAAATTTATGGCTGACTCAAACGCTGGGCGAATTGTATTTACTGGTTCAATCACTGCCGAGATTGGCCGACCAACCATATCAGCGTATATTGCTTCTAAAGGGGCGGTACATGCCTTGGCGAGACAGCTGGCGGTAGAGCTAGGGGATAAAAACATCACTGTCAACGCTATTGCCCCCGGCTATTTTGCCACCGAGATGAACCAGGAATTAATGGCTGATGGAGACTTCAATGATTGGGTCTGTACTCGGGTACCCGCCCGGCGGTGGGGTAAGGTTGACGAAATAGGCGCAGCAGCTGTGTTTCTTGCCTCGGATGAAGCGGCATATGTGAATGGTCATGTCTTAACGATGGATGGTGGCTTAAGTATTTCAATGTAATTTGGACCGTTGTAGTCCGGATTACGTGGTGTGACGGAATTTGTTCGCAAAATGGATGTCTAGGCTATATTGAGATAAACTCCGCGTGCGCGAATCCTGTCAATTACACGAGATAGTTCATTTAAATGAAATTTATAAATGTCAAAAGAAGATAAATACACTGCTGAGACAATCACAGAAATTACAACTTGGGCGCCTAATTTGTTCAGTTTCAAATTGACGCGTTACTCAGGTTATCGATTTGTACCGGGGCAGTTTTCACGTCTTGGAATAAAAAAAGAGGATGGCTCGATCGTTTGGCGAGCCTACTCAATTGTGTCTGCAAGTTATGACGAATTTCTAGAATATTTCTCAATTGTGGTTCCCGATGGCGAATTTACCAGTCGTCTAGCGCAGTTAGAGGTGGGAGATAAGGTCCTCGTTGAAAAAATGAATTATGGTTTGTTGACAACAGCCCGTTTTGAGGAGGGTAAGGACCTATGGATGTTGTCGACTGGCACTGGGCTGGCACCATTCATGAGTATTCTTTACGAACTTGAGACTTGGGAAAATTACGAAAACATCATATTGGTTTATAGCGTCAGGGAAGCCCAGGAATTGGCGTATATGGAAGCCATTCAGGGATTTAAAGATCACGAATATTTTGGTGCATTTGCTCATAAATTTAAGTTTTTGCCTGTTGTTACGAGAGAGAAGTTTGACGGCGCTCTAGATAAACGTATTCCTGTCCTTCTGGAGAACGGTGAACTTGAGAAAAACTTAGGGATTAATTTGGATCCTAATCGTAGTAGGATCATGATTTGCGGTAACCCTCAGATGGTTGATGACACGCGGGCATGGTTTACAGATCATGATTACACAGTCAGCCGTCGTTCCAAGCCAGGCCATTTGGCTCTTGAGAATCTCTGGTAAGCGCGAATTCTTATTCATTTCGCATTAATCCCATCTAAAATTTATATCCAACGGGTAGTTATTCGCCCTATTCAAAGTATTTTCTTATATAAAACATATACTTACTGTATTACTTGAGAATCATTCAATAAAGTTATTGCGAATCATTATCATTTGCGTTTATAATTCTTCCTGCATTACAAAATTAAAAAAGTCAGGAGAACATGAAATGCCAGGATTATTCCGGTTACAGCAAGTGTCAATGATATGTCTCGTTTCGGCGGTGGTATTACTTGTCGCAAAGCCTAGTTGGGCTGATGATGACGTAAACACTCGAATCGAAAGCTTAGAACAAGAACTGCTTCAGCTGAAAGAAATGCTTAAAACACAGTCTGAAGTGCAGGAAGAGACAATGGATGCAATTGAATCACAAAACGAAGTTGTCAGATCCATTGAGCAAAATACAGTAGGCCTAAAAGATACCTCCATAGGTGGATACGCAGAGCTTAATTGGGCTAACTTTGATGGTGATAAGAAGGATGAATTCGATGTTCAGAGATTCATTATATTTCTTGGACACTCGTTCAGTGATAAAACACGGATGATGTCAGAAATCGAATTTGAGCACGCCCAAGTCAAAGGTGGTGAGGACGGTGGTGAAGTCGCAATGGAGCAGGCATACATCGAGCACACCATCAAGGATGGTTTGAATATGCGCGCCGGACTCCAAATTGTGCCAATCGGCCTCATCAATGAGTACCACGAGCCACCAGTCTTTTACGGCATGGAGCGAAATAATATCGAAACTAAAATTATTCCTTCAACGTGGCGAGAAATTGGTTTTGGCCTCAATGGCAAAACAATGGGTGGCTTAGAGTATTTCTTAGGGACAACCACTACACCTGACGCCAGCAAGTTTACAAACTCCTCTGCTTCCTCAGGCTTTAAGAAAATGAGAGTGAGCGGTAAGCAGGTCACCGCAAATGACATGGGATATTACGTCGGCTTTAACTACAAGGGCATTCCAGGACTTAAATGGGGCGGCACAATTTGGACGGGTAACACCGCTCAAAATGGTCAAGGTAAGGGTGACGATGAGGAATTGCTGGCTAACGTAGACGCACCCCTCACTATTTGGGATTTGCACGCTCAGTATGATGCGAATGACTGGAAATTGAGTGCGCTATATGCTGCTGGAACACTTGGTGACACCGCGGCGATCAACGCGTCTGCAAGCATAGCCGCAGGTTCGGATGATGCAGCACCAGAGGAGTTCTCGGGTTGGTACGTAGAGGCCGGTTACAAGGGATTCATGGTGGGTGACTACAACGTGCAGCCATTTGCTCGTTACGCTGACTACAACACCCAAGAAAGCGTTGCAACTGGGTTTATTACAAATCCAAATAATGCTGACACCGTTCTTACCTATGGAATCAGCTGGTACTTAGAGCCCGGCGTTGTTTTAAAGCTTGACCATATGGACTTCGATGTCAATGGCGGCAATGATGCAACGAATATCGGTATCGGTTGGATGTTCTAAATTAATTTACAGGCTCCCCCTTTCGTTGCTTCTGCATATTTGCAACGGAAATTCAAACGGCGCTTTTTAAGCGCCGTTTGTCTTTGTAGCTAGCGATCAGAAAATATCTTCATCTTTATTTGATCCAATCATACCAAGACTCCAATCTTTCCATTCGAGCATATTTATGTTTTTATGACATCTGAGAACATAATCATTTAACGTTTGGAGCTGAAAGAAGGGACCCTTAGATTGCATAACGCGCTCAAGATCGAGAAAGCTGCCGACCTGTTGGCATCATATCGCCAGAGTCTGACGCCAATAAAATCGCTACCAGCGGAGTTAAGGCCAACCAGTGAATTGGAGGGTTACCTTTTACAGGAACAAGTTAATCGTTTGCTAAGTATCCCCTTGGGAGCGCGAGTCGGGTATAAGATTGGCTGCACCACTCCTGTGATGCAACGATTCTTAGGGATACCGTCACCTTGTGCTGGTGAGATATTTTCACGTACGGCATTGAAAAATAGTGGTCGCGTGCCTAGAGATGGTTTTATAAAAATCGGAATTGAGTGTGAAATTGTTGTGTCGATTGCTGAGACGATCTCTCCTCATGACTTTTCAAAGAAGCCATTTTCACCGTCAGATGTAATTGATTCACTTATGGTCGGAATGGAGATCGTTGACGACCGCTACGACCGCTACCAAACTCTAGGCATTCCAACCTTAATCGCAGATAATTTCTTCGATTGCGGTTGTGTACTCGGTGATCCGGTCAGTCGGTGGCACGATATTGATTTAAAGAGTCTGCTGGGGACAACAAGTGTGAATGGTGTAGTCGTGGGGAGTGGACGTGGTTCGCTCATCATGAAGTCACCGTTAAATGCACTTCAGTGGTTTATCCAATCGATGATGAAACGCGGTGCTGTAATTAATCAAGGTGAGTTTGTTATGTTGGGGAGCGTTGTTGAGACTAAGTGGCTCGAGGCAGGTGATGTAGCTGAGGTTGAGATTGAATCTTTAGGATCGGTTAGCTTGAGAGTTGAGTGAAATTTCATGTTGTTAGATTAGGCCACGCTTGGTTATTGACATTTTTAATGTATAGCCACTATCGTAGTCATCAGCAGTTATAGAATCCATTGATACAAGATTTTCGGGGGGCGGGTGTTAAGTAAGGAGCAAGTCGATCAGTATCACTCAGAGGGGTATGTTGTGGCCCGGTCTTTAATTGATGAGGTGGCTCTAGATCAATTGCGTGAGCTCGTATCTGAGATGTTGGTCGGAGCAGAAGAACTCACTGAACATAATGAAAAGTTCGATTTGGAGCCGTCTCATAAGGCGAGCGAGCCGAAAGTCAGGAGAATTAAAACTCCCCATAAGTGGCATTCTTTTTTTTGGGATTTAATTCGTTCGCCGAGACTGGTCAGTTGTTTGACCGATCTCCTCGGTTCGGATGTGCGATTGCACGGATCAAAACTAAATTTAAAGTCATCACAAGAAGGTTCTGCTGTCGAATGGCACCAAGATTGGGCTTTTTATCCACACTCGAACGATCATGTACTCGCGGTTGGTTTGATGATGGATGATATGACGCTCGATAATGGGCCTTTGTTGGTTGTTCCCGGAAGTCATCGGGTGAATAAAGTATGGAATCATCATCAGGACGGGTATTTTTGTGGTGCCATACCAGCGTCTCAAAATAGAGATCTCGATTTTGAGGGGGCGATTCCTTGCCTTGGAAAGGCGGGTGATTGCTCATTTCATCATGTTCGCCTTGTTCATGGCTCCGCGCAGAATACTTCACAGAGTCCACGTCGTCTCATGTTGTATGAGTGCGCTGCTGCTGACGCTTGGCCCTATTTAAAATTCTCTGATTTAGAGGAATTTAATGGACGAATGATCGTGGGAGAACCGACATTAGAACCTCGCTCCACTGACGTGCCGATCAGGATGCCGTTTCCGGAAGCCAAACGGCAAGGATCAATTTACGAAAATCAGACGAGTGCAGCGGATCGGTTTTTCACATGAGCATTTCTAAGTGAAGATGGCAGTTAAAGAATTATGCCTCACGCAGAAGCAGATAGATTGTTATCGAACGGATGGCTTTTTATCCCCTATTAGGATTTTTTCTAAGGAGGAGGCGAGTAGATTGAGGTCGGAACTTGAATGTTTTGAGGCCGCTCATGGTCTCGTGATGGGAACGCCTTACCGTAATAAGCCACATCTAGTGATGACGTGGGTAGCAGAGGTGATCAGAAATGCGAGGATTCTGGACGCTGTTGAATCTATCCTAGGCCCAAATCTACTGGTTTGGGGCACTAATTTTTTTGTTAAAGAGCCTTATGACGGGACGTTTATCTCTTTGCACCAAGATTCAACATACTGGGGTTTATCGCGTCCAGAGGTCTTAACCGTATGGGTTGCTCTAAGTGCGAGTTATCGGTCTAGCGGCGCTATGAAAATGGCACCTGGTAGCCATAAACTGGAACAACTGCCTCACGTTGACACGTTCGAAAAGGGGAACTTGTTAACGCGAGGTCAAAAGGTAGAGCATGGGGTCGACGAGAATGATATTGCTTGGATTGACCTGGCGCCAGGAGAGGCCTCGATTCATCATGTTCGTATCATTCATGGCTCTGAGCCAAACTCCAGCTCAGATAGGCGAATTGGTCTCGCAATTAGGTTTGTAAGGACTGATGTAAAACAAGTCAATGGAGTGAAGGACTATGCAACCCTTGTCCGGGGACGAGATGATTTCCAACATTTTCAGCATGAGCCGCGCCCTAAGGAGACCTTAGGTGAAGTTGAGGTTGCTGTTCACAAGCAAATAGCAGAGGAGTCTTTCAAGTTGTTTTATCAGGGAACTGGACGAGAGCCAACATTTGATCAATGAAAATTTATATATAGCATGAACTTTATTGCTACTTTCCGTTCTCACAACGTGACAATCAAAAAACTAAAAAGGACCATTCGTGAAGAATTTATTGTTTGTTTTGAGTCTATTCATTTCAACTTCAGTCCACTCAGTAGAGTACGCGGTCGACTCGATTGCGGAAGTTGCCGAAGGAGAGGTTGCTAAATTTTATCCTAATAGCGTCAGGGATAAGTATGGTGAAAAGTATTTTGAGGTCATGATTCGAAAGGTTGATATTCAGTCAGTTGCACCTCAGGCTCTGTTTTCCAGGAGGATAACCTACAGGGCGCGGTGCGAGGCTAAGGAGTTGGCTCCTTATGTTATTGACCTTCGGAATTTAGATGGGAAGTCATTAAAAATGATTATGGTGCCGCCGGGAGCTGAGGAGTTTCGAAAGCCTGTAATGGGAAGTCGCGAGGACGATTGGCTGTGGCAGGTTTGCGGCTAGCTTTTACCTTCGCTCTCACTCCACTTCGCCATAAGACCGTTCGAGGGCAAAGTTTCGTTTAGAAGTTTTTGTCCAGTCGCTATGCCGGCGATTGGAAGCCCATTGGGTCTCAATATTCCGATTTGAACGAGCACCGGTGCCTGGACCCAATAAATATGTTCATTAAATAATTTGTCGCCGCGAAATTTTATGATGGCGACTGAGGGGATTTCAACACGCTTACCTGTAGGCGCTATTCTCGGCAGCATCCAGTCAATCTCGATATCGTGAGTAAAGCAAAAAAGTACCTCATCAACTAGTGACCCCTCACTCACCGTCTGTGATATCGGAATGATGGTCGTATCTGACGGGGTAGTAGGGATAAAGCGATGGTTATAAAACTGCCTCAGATCGTCATGACCAACGCCACCCGTCATCGTTGGAATATGATTAACGTATGGCTCGCTCACCATGGTTGCCATGGTCGCATCGACATCATGAGTAACGAATTCATACGCACAATGTTTATCCCATAAACCTAGGAACTATAATGAGGCCCGATAGTTTTCCGAAACAAAGATATTGACCGTTGATGCGCCAAGAGTGCGGTTGGTTTGTCGAAGTGGTTGGACTCTGCTCTCGAAAACCCATGATCAACGCCAGGGTAGGTGTGAATGATTGCGTTCGATTTGTTTTCTAGGGCCTTTTTGATTTTGTTGACCTTAACTGTTGGGGCATACTGATCATTTTCTGCAAAGTGCAGAACCATTGGAACGCTGATGGCGTCCGCCTCATCAAGATACTCGTCAATGGTCACGCCGTAATAAGCGACGGCACAGTCAACTCCGGAGCGAGCTGCTGCCAAGTAAGCCAATCTGCCGCCTAGACAGAATCCCAGCGCACCAATTTTGCCGACAACCTCGCTTCTATCCTTTAATGTATTTACAGATTGAGTGATGTCTTCTATGCCTTTATCTGTGTCGAATTGTCGAAATAGTTCAAACGCCTTAGTAAGATCTTTTTCCGAATACCCTAATTGTATGTTGGGTTCATTTCGCCAAAATAGGTCAGGGGCAAGCACCACATATCCCTCCTCAGCGTAATGGTCAGCCACCTCCTGAATATAAGTATTTACCCCAAAAATTTCCTGACATAAAATAATCCCCGGACCTTTCCCAGCAACAGGCACGGATAGGTATCCCCTAAATGCACCGCTATCCGTAGCGTCAATTTCAATCCATTGTCCATTCATGGCAGTCAATCTCTCGGTTAAATTGTTTGTTTTTTATCTCGATTGAAATTTATCTTATCTTATTTTCAAACATCAAATTCTTGACAAATTAATTATCAAACTCTAAATTGAAGAGTACAATTATGCCAAGTAATCGTTTGTCTCTAGTGTAGCGGCAAAGCACAAAGAGGATGGTTCATGAAAGGTTTTACGAGGCGACAATTTCTTCAAGCCTCAGGTTCGATAGCTGCGGTGCCTACCGCGGCACAATTACTTCTTGGCGGATGTTCTCCTAAAAGTCGAAAAATTACTATTGCTTGTGGCGCTCAGTTAAGTTCATGGGAGCCGACTAGAGGTTTATCTTCATTGGATGCCGAGATGCAGTTTTTTTATAAGGCTGTCTTCGACTCGTTCATTGATCAAAGTTCCGACCGCAGTTTAAAGCCTGGAATCCTTATTGATTGGGGATGGAATGAGGACCGATCACAAATCCAAATGTCGGTCAGAGAGGACGCATTTTGGCATGATGGCTCACCCGTCACGCCGAGCGATGTGATTTGGTCTTTAGAGAGAGCTGGCAACTCCATGAGTGGCAACCCAATGCATTTTATTTGGAACAAGGTAAATAATTTTAGTATCAGTGGCAGCAACATCGTTGCCGATGTTCGCGAATACGATCCCACCATTTTCAAATGGATGGCCCATTTAACCGGATACATACTTCCGAAGCACGCGTATTCTGCGGCAAATGCTGCAACATGGAACGAACAGCCTGTTGGAAGTGGCCCTTATATAGTGGAAAATTTCGAGCAAGGAAGCTCGGTGTTACTGAAGTCATTTCCTCAGTATTGGGGTCCGAAGCCTCGATTCGATTCGGTGCTTGTAAAAATAATTCCAGACGCGGAACAGCGGGTAACTGCGCTGGAAAACGGCGAGTGTGATTTGGCCATTGGCGTACCTTTTGAAGAATTTAATCGGCTGACGAGCAAATCGTCCTGGGGGGGCGACGCCTACCCCACTTCAGATATTGGACTAATCTTTATTACCAATAGAGAGTCAATGATGAAGGATAAAAATGTACGTCTTGCCATGCATCATGCTATCGATAAACAGAAACTGATTGATGAGCTTTTACTTGGTTACGGAAACACGATGAGCTCCATGCAAGTTTCTGGCTATGACGCGTATAAACCATCCATTGGTTTAGGAAGGACGATGGACTCGCTTCAAGCCCCATTATTTGATGCACATGATGCATCTATAAAAATTGAATTTGATCCACTTTTAGCGCGGGACTTGTTGTCAAAGTCCGGGTATTCGGAATCCAGACCTGTTCAATTAAAAATTCAGACGACTAAGGGCTATCGGTTCCGAGACTATGAAATGGTACAGATGATTGTCGGTATGTGGAGGGAGGTCGGCATTGAGGCGGAGATTGAACTGTATACAGAAAAGGAGCATTTACGCCTTCGTGCAGAACATGACCTTGCGCCAGCGGCTTTTTTCAATTGGAGTAATCCGACTGGGGATCCCTTCATGTCCACAGGCCTTGCGATGCTCAGTCAGTCTCCCGATTCTTCATTTAAAAGTGCCGAGCTGGACAGGCTTATCAAACCTTTGCTGAACGAGCCTGATGAACGTCAGCGAATTCGAGGTTATCAAGAAATTGATCAATATATTGCGGATGAAGGCGCGGTCATTCCTTTGGTGCAATACTATCAATCAGTGGTTCATAAGTCCGATTTGCAGTTTGAACCTCATGCAGGAGGATATGTCCTGCCACAGGACATTAGCTCTTTATAGCTTTTTAGTTTAAGGCTAAGCATCGGTTTAAATTTAAATTCATCTTGGTAAAAACTAAATGGTTAGGGCATCTTTAACGTAATCTTGAATCGTGAGTTTGAAAGGGGTAACGTGACATTAACTGAATCGGTAGCTTTAGTGACAGGGTCCAACCGTGGACTAGGGATGGCATTTGCTGAACGGTTAATTGCCAGAGGCATTAAAAAAATATATGTCACAGCTCGCGATGCTTCGTTATTGGAAAATTTGGTCAAATTGAATCCCAATTCAGTATGCCCAATTACGCTGGACATTACACAACAGAGACACATTGAGGATGTACTTAGCCAGGCGACCGATGTGACTTTATTAATTAATAATGCCGGATGTAATCGCAACGCGGCTTTACTTGGAGTGGCAGGCATAGAAAATGCGCGGGAGGAGATGGAGACTAACTACTTTGGGACGCTCTCTATGTGTCGAGCGTTTGCTCCGGTGTTGAAAAACAACGGTGGTGGGACAATCGTAAATATTCTCTCTATATTGTCGTTGGTCAATCTGCCGGCTAGTGGGTCTTTCAGTGTATCGAAGGCTGCGGCGTACTCCATGAATCAAGGTGTGAGAGCGGAATTGAGTGGACAGAATACGTCAGTGGTGGGAGTGATGCCTGGCTCTATCGATACGGACATGGCTAGAGATTTTGAGGGGCCGAAGGATAAGCCAGTAGACGTAGTAGACGCGGTATTACAAGCAATTGAGGACGGCATAGAGGATGTCTATCCAGGAGAAATGGCTCAGGCGGTTTATCAAGGGCATAGGCAGGATGCAAAAGCGATTGAAAAGGAATTCGCCGTTTTTGTATCGTAGTGATTTGTGGTTTGATGTATTAGAATATAGTGATTACGAGTTTAAATTAGATTCGGTGCTTTGGTTTGTTCAAAAAGTATGGTTGTCAATAAACATTAAGGAGTCCTAACGTGTTTAAAGGTTTTAGAGTTTTAGTTTTTTCAGTGTTGTCGTTGTTGCTCTTTTCGGCGGGTTGTTCCAAAGATTCGACCACCGATGAGTCCGGAGCGGGCCTAGCATACGTAACAAATCAAAAAGGCAATATTACAGTTCTTGATTTGGCGAGCCTGGAAGCGATTTCGGAAATTGACGTTGAGGGTAAGGGGCCTCGGGGTATCGGCATAACTCCCGACGGTAAGACTATCGTGGTCGCTAATGTGGATGGTGGTGACATCTCGTTGATCGATCGTGAATCTGGTCAAGTGATTAAACATATCGAAATTGGTGAAAATCCAGAATTTGTTCGTGTTATCGGAAATCGAGCATTTATATCTTTCGAACCGGCTTCGTTAGGTGGTCCTCCACCTACTCCTGGGTCTGAAGCCGCAAAAAAGCTTGAGGAAGATCGGGAAGAAGACGATGCCGAACCCGCAAAGATAGCGATAGTGAATATTGAATCTGGGATTGTTGAGAAAGAAATTACGGGAGGAATGGAGACAGAAGGGATAGAACTATCTTTCGATCAAACCAAGCTCATAATTACAAACGAGGCCGATGAAAATATAACGGTTCATGATCTAGAGACTGGTGAAATGATAAAAGAGATTAGTACAAAAGACTATGGTCATAGGCCACGGGGAATCAAGGCGTCTCCTGATGGAAGCATGTACGTCGGAAGTATTGAGTATGGCAATAGAATCGTTATTATGGATAGCGATTTTGAAGTTATTAAATCTGTTGAGACTGGTGCAGTGCCTTATGGATTGTCGTTCAATCGCGACGGCAGTAAGTTGTATGTGGCTCTAGCGAAGGGTAAAGCGCTGCAAGTGTTCGACACGTCGACTTGGGAGGAGCTCGGGCGAGGCGAGACTGGTAAACGTTGCTGGCACTTTACTTTCACTCCAGATGATTCAAAAATTTTAGTCGCCTGTGGAAGGTCGGACGAGATCGTGGTGTTAGATGCCTCTGATTTGTCAGTCGTCAAAAGGCTGACTGGTTTCGCAATGCCATGGGGGATTGTTGCTTACCCTAAGTCTGTGGGAAGTCTTGATTCGGTTTGGCAGTAAATTTTAGTATTTGGAAACCCCGCCCAATCGGTGGGGTTTTTTTTTAATTTGATATTGTTAATTTGAAATTTTTCGGGAATAAAAAGGCAGATTTACCCTAGGAGAAAAAGATGTCTCGATTACCAAATAAAATTGCGATCATTACAGGTGCCAGTAACGGAATTGGTGCAGCGACTGCTCGGCGGTTTGTGGCTGAGGGAGCAAAAGTATTTTTGATCGGGAGAAATGAGCAGGCTTTGTTTCAGATCAGAGACGAACTCACTCCAGATAATTGTGATGTCATGGTCGGTGACGTTTCAACTGAAAAAACAAATCAGGAGATGGTTGAAGGCTGCCGCTCTCGCTTTGGTAACCCAAACATTGCGATGATCAATGCAGGAGTCGAAGGCGCTGCAGCACTAATTCCAGACTATCCTATTGATGTTTTTGATGAAGTTATGGCAGTTAACGTGCGTGGTGTTTTTCTGGGGCTCAAATATTCGTTACCTGTGATGACTTCGGCTGGAGGTAGTGTCATCATCACATCCTCTGTGGCAGGTCTGAAAGCTCGGGGCATGGGGAATTCGGCTTATGTGGCCAGTAAGCATGCCGAGATAGGACTGATGAAAACGGCTGCTATAGAGAATGCAACAAATAATATTCGTGTTAATTGCGTTTTGCCCGGGCCGACCGAGACCAGAATGATGCGTTCGATTGAAGAAAACCGCGCTCCGGGCGACGCTGAATCGGTTAAGAAAGAGGTGATCAAAGGGATCCCATTAGGTCGTTATGGAACGCCTGAGGAGGTTGTTAACATGATTACTTTTCTGGGGTCCGATGAGTCCAGTGGATGTACCGGAGGTGTATACAGCGTTGACGGTGGAATATCAGCGTACTGACTTTTAACAAGACTCTCAAAATAAGAATTCATTATGGATAATCAAGCGTTAGAAGCACGAGTGAATGAGCATTACGGCAAAGAGGGTTTGCTAGAAAGAATACTGACTGCGGCAAGCGATGAGGGTCTTAGCTTGGACCATTGCCAATCAAGTGATTTCTCCGCTGTCTCAGAATTTCACATTGGCGGAAGAAAATCGACTATTGAACTTGCAAAGATGGCCCAATTGAGTGAGGGGGACAAAGTGCTGGATGTCGGTTGTGGCTTAGGTGGTCCTGCTCGAACACTGGTTGAGGAGTTTGGGGTCTTCGTAGATGGAATCGATTTAACTAGCGAGTTTTGTGCTGTCGCTAACGAGTTGACGCGAATAACCGGCCTTTCAGAGGGAGCGAAATTTTCGCAAGGGAACGCGCTCAATTTGAATTGTGAGCCAGGTAGCTATGATGTCGTTTGGACTCAGCAATCTTGTATGAACATCGAGGATAAACGACAGATGTTTGCAGAGGTAAACCGTGTATTAAAACCTGGTGGTGCTTATGTATTCCAGGAGGTGCTAGCCGGGGTAGAGGACGCGGTGATTAAATTCCCGGTTCCATGGGCCAAGGAGGCAAACATGAGTTATCTGTGGGATGAGGAAAAGATTAAGAACTCCATATTGAAATTGAATATGGTTCCGCACATATGGAAAAATGCAACAGAGCAGTATTTGGACGAATACCGAATCCTCGCTGCCAAGACCGCAGATGTCTCGAATACCCCAGTCATGGGCGTGCATCTAATGTTGGGCGGACAAGCCGGGGTGATGCGTCGCAATGTTGTTTCAAATCTCAGCCAAGGATTAATTGCCATTTATCAGGGGGTATTTAAAAAGGAGAAATGACAGATACGCTCAAAAGTCATGAAGACTCCAAGGACGGACATATCCGAACATCACGGGTGAACGGGGTTATGGAGATGATCATTGATCGTCCTTCAAAGCTCAATGGGTTTACGCCAAAAATGTTCAACGAATTAATTGATGCTTACAAATTTTTTGAAGAAGACCCTAAGCTTCGATGCGCCGTAGTGACAGCTGAGGGTGCGAATTTCACTGCAGGTCTTGATCTTCCAAAAATGTCTGAACATTTATCGGATGATTACTTACTTGCTAAAGATGGCGACATTGACCTTTTTGGACTTCGTGCGCCGTATCGAAAAAAGCCGATTATTTTCGCTGTGAAAGGCATTTGCTTCACTTTGGGTATCGAGTTGATGCTTGGGGCGGATATTGTCGTGGCGGCTTCGAATACACGCTTCGCTCAGATCGAAGTTAAGCGTGGTCTGATGCCCTCTTGCGGAGCGACAACTCGTATGGTTTCCCGGGCCGGTTGGGGAAATGCGATGCGTTACTTGTTAACTGGGGATGAGTTTGATGCTGCTGCTGCTCAGTCTTTCGGGTTTGTGCAAGAGGTCGTGGATCCGGGGCAAGAGCGACTAAGAGCGATGGCACTCGCAAAGCAGCTATGCGAATGTGCCCCGTTGGCAATCGAGGCGGTGATTGAAAATGCCAGATCGAGTTTGACTAATGGAGAATCCGTTGCGCATGCTGCGATTGGTGCTGCTCAAAGAAAACTTTTAAATACGCAGGACTTCCAAGAGGGTGTCGAGAGCTTTAAACAAAAACGTGATGCTAAATTTCGTGGCCACTAAAACCTAGTTTGACCGCGGGTTTTTTGGCAAGCCATTGTGTGTGGTGCGAAAGACTTGATATTTCTTAGGTCGTCTCGAACCCTCTGGATTGAAACCAGTCCCTTTCGGTTGGTATTGAGGTATGAGGTGTTTCTTGCCGGGACCGATTAAATCTGCTCTTCCCATTTTCTTCAAAGTATCTCGCAGCAAAGGCCAATTTTCAGGGTCATGGTATCTGAGAAACGCTTTGTGTAGCCGCCTTTTGCGTAAACCTTTCGGAACTATGACGTCTTCACTGGTATCGGTAACCTTTCTAAGTGGATTTTTTTCTGAATGGTACATCGCCGTTGCTAGCGCCATAGGTGACGGTAAAAATGATTGAACTTGATCAGCTCGAAAGCCGTTACTTTTGAGCCAAATCGCAAGCTCCAGCATGTCTTCATCTGTCGTGCCAGGGTGTGCCGCAATAAAATATGGAATTAAATATTGTTCTTTTCCCGCTTGTTTTGAATATCGATCAAAAAGTTCTTTAAAGCGGTGATAAGTTCCTACGCCAGGCTTCATCATTTTTGACAAAGGACCCTCTCCAATCGCTTCTGGTGCTATTTTCAGGTAGCCCCCGACATGGTGCTGCGCCAATTCTTTCACATAGTCAGGAGATTCGATCGCTAAGTCATAACGAACGCCTGAGCCAATTAAAACCTTTTTAATACCAGATAGCGATCTAACCTTTCGGTATAAGTTAATAAGAGAGTTGTGATTAGTATTTAAATTTGGACAGATTCGGGGATAAACACAAGATAGTTTTCTACAAGAGGCCTCTATTGATTTGCTCTTACATGCTAAACGGTACATGTTAGCTGTGGGTCCCCCAAGGTCGGAGATGACCCCCGTAAAGTCTGGAGCTTTGTCTCTAATATGCTCTACTTCTCGAACAATGGATTTTTCGGACCTATTTTGAATGATTCGACCCTCGTGTTCGGTGATTGAGCAAAATGTGCAACCACCAAAACAGCCACGCTGAATCGTGACCGAAAATCTTATCATGTCGAAGGCTGGGATTTTTTGTTTGCCATAACTCGGATGAGGCTCACGAGCGTATGGTAGCTCGTAGAGTTTATCCATTTCTTCCATCTCTAACGGGATGGGTGGAGGGTTAATCCAAACATCACGATCGCCGTGTTGCTGAATAAGAATTCGAGCATTACCAGGGTTCGACTCTAAGTGAAGTACTCGAGAAGTGTGGGCATACATTACGGGATCATCACGCACCGTTTCATATGACGGAAGTCGAACTAATGTTTTTTCGCGTGAGCGACGGTTCAAATTGCTGATTGGTACGTCAGCAACAGGAACATTTTCTGTCTTGTTCGTATCAACCATTTGATACGGATTTGCTGGAGGCGACGTTTTTCCTGGCCTATCAATCGCGGTTGAGTCCTGCTCTACCCAATCAGATCCAATAGAATCCGAAACAAATACGGTACCTCTTATATCTTTGATTTCTTTGATAGAGGCCCCGGAGGCAATACGATGCGCGACATCTACGAGTGCACGTTCGGCATTTCCAAAAAGTAGCAGATCTGCTTTAGCATCCAGAAGAACGGATCGCCTTATTTTCTCCGACCAATAATCATAGTGGGCAATACGTCTCAGGCTAGACTCAATTCCTCCTAATACGATGGGAGTATTTTTGAATGCTTGCCTAACTTTTTGGCTATAAACAATGACGCTTCGGTCAGGTCGCTTGCCAGGTGCCGCGTTTGGTGTGTAAGCATCATCGGTTCTTATTTTTCTATCGGAGGTGTAGCGATTAACCATCGAATCCATGTTTCCGGCAGTCACACCGAAAAACAATTTTGGTTCCCCGAGTGTTTTGAAGGCATCTAGATCATGCCAATCAGGCTGCGCAATGATCCCCACTCTGAAACCCTGATTTTCCAAAAGCCGACCAACAATCGCCATGCCGAAGCTTGGGTGATCTACATACGCGTCACCTGTAACCAAAATAATGTCGCATTGATCCCATCCCAATACTTCCATTTCCTCTTCGCTCATCGGTAGAAATGGAGCGGTACCAAATCTTTTAGCCCAATATTTTTTGTATTGGAAAATACTTTGTGGAGCGTTCATGATGGCAGTAGATTTATTTTAATGGCGTTAGTTTAATCCATTACAGGCCATATCTCGAATGATTCTCGATTATTCGAGATTCGCCGGGCTCTAAGCCCTCAATCGTCAATGCTCCGACTGAATAGCGTACTAGTCGCAGCGTAGGGTGTCCGACTGCTGCGGTCATTTTTCGAACTTGTCGATTACGTCCCTCCGTCAAGCCTAATTCTATCCACGAGGTTGGGATTGATTTGCGGTAACGTATCGGAGGAACTCTGTCCCATAGTTTTGGAGCACTCATTTTTTTCGCTGTTGCTGGCCGCGTCATCCGATTGTTTATCACTACCCCGCTCTTGAGTCTATCGATTGCTGTTTCTTTTGGCTCGCCCTCTACCTGAGCCCAATAGGTTTTTATTTTATCGAATCTAGGGTCTGATAGTCTTTGTTGAATTTGTCCGTCATCTGTGAGAATTAGTAACCCTTCACTGTCCAAATCTAATCGGCCAGCGGGATAAACGGAATCTACGTTTATAAATTCAGACAGTGTTACGCGGTTTTTACTGTCGGTGAATTGAGATAGCACACCGAATGGTTTATTAAAGAGGATGATCAATGTGAATTTTGAATTTTTATGTAAAGTTATTCTGTTTTATTACTCAGAACTTACCATATTTGAGATACGCTTCTTTGGGATCAATGCCTGACATGATCGCTTTTCTAACCGCATTTTCTGAACTCATCACCAATTCTGCTTTGTTAATCGTTTCCTCGACGGCTTCCTGAGGAATCACCACAGATCCATCCTGATCTGCTAGCAGAAAGTCATCTCGCTTGATTATACAATCCCCAATCATGACCGGACTCCCTAACTTTGTTGGAACCCAACGGCCGACGATATCTTTTGGAGTTTTGAATGAATGGAAGACTGGAAAGTCTAGCTCGCTAATGATCGAGATATCACGACAGCCACCATCAACCAAATAACCCAAGATACCGCGTTTTTTCAGCGTCTCAGCAGACAGTTCACCCATCAGGGCGACCTCGTGAGTATTAGGTTGGCAAACTGCGACAACATTATTGGGAATGGTGGAGAGTAACGATGTCCATTCAATAAGGGTTTCGTGTGCTGAGTGCGATGTCGTGATCTCCCCTTCAATTGTAAAAATTGGGCCAGCTAATTTTTGTCCTGTGCTTATAGGTTTAATTGCGTGGGGTAGGACAAAATTCTGATATCCAGATTGCCGTAAAACGTCGTGAATCGCTGATGCGTGTAAACGGAAAAGCCTATTGGTGAGTGACTGTATTTCCATTAAATTTAATCCTAAAAAATATTTATTAAAGCATTATTTATTCATGGTGAATCTGTAGCCGTAGGTAATTCGACATTAAGGGCCTTTGACCACGGAACAAGGGCTGGGATGATGGAGTGATGAAGTGCGACACCAAATTTCAGTTGATGCAAGCGCCTTTTAATTCCTTGTTGGCCAGGTAGCCGTACTGGTGAATTTGGGTCTATAGGGTCTGAGTTTAGACATGCCTTTGCGATCCAGCTACTTTGCTTTTTAAATTGATGTAAGCCTCCAAATAGCTTCGGATTGAATACTTGCAGAAAAACCTCTCCGGTCCATGTATCTACGCCATCTGCTCTCCCGTGACCAGATAAACCCTGTGTTAGCGCTTCGACAAGCAATCCAAGGGAAAATCCTTTGTGTCCATATTCTATTCCGCCGATGGGTAATAATGCACCTGACTGATTTGCTGACATAACGGTTGGATCATTCGTGAGGTTACCTTCATGATCAATGAGCCAAGAGCCTGGGAGATCCTCTTGATTTCCGGCGCTTCGGCCCACCATGCCATTAGTTGTGATGGATGTCGATACATCGATTAAGATTGGTAAGTCATTCGTTGGCCAGCCTGCAGCGATGGGATTTGGCGTTAGTGCTCCCGTTCGTCCCCCAAAAGGCGCGACCGATTTGTTTTCCGGCGCAGAGGACATTATGATCGCGACCATATTGTTTTGAGTGGCTTTCAGAAGATAGGCTGCTAAACACGCGATATGATGCCCGCCACCGATCGTCACAGTGCAAGTGCCGTAGGTTTTAGCTCTCTCGCAAGCAAGTTCTAATGCTTTGGTGGTCAGCCAAGTTCCCGGTAGTCTTTTGCCGTTCCAAGCGATTGCCGCTGGCAGGTCACTGATTATTTCAGGTTCACCATGAGTCGCCATCGCGCCTGACTCAATGTCCGCTAGGTACGGCGCCAGTAATTGTAAGCCGTGCGTGTCGTGACCCAAGAGATCACCTTCAATGAGAACGTCCGAAATTACGTCTGCCTTCGATGGCTCCATCCCTGCACCAACCAGCAGTGAAGTGGCAAATGTCAGCAGTGAATCGTAACTGTAGCTACTTCGTTCGGAGGTCAAATTATTTTACTCACAGTGGCTCGTAGGCTTACATCATGATGATCTGTCGAACAGTGTGCCCGGATTGTAATCGGTCAAACCCTTCGTTAATGTCCTCAAGTTTTAAATGGTCACTCATGAGTTGATCCACCGGAAGCATTCCACTTTTATAAAGATTAATGTATCGGGGGACATCTCTAGAAGGGACGCACGAACCGACGTAACTTCCTTTCACGGTTCGTTCTTCGGCCGTCAAATTGACATGCTGAAGTTCCCAGCGTGCATCTGGATGTGGAAGTCCAGCAGTCACCGTGGTGCCGCCTCTTCGGGTAATCCGATATGCTAATTCCATTGCTTGGACGGACCCTGCCATTTCAAGACCAAAATTCACGCCACCATTGGTGAGTTCCTTGACCGTTTCAATCGCATTGTCATCTGTAGCGTTAACTGTAGCGGTGGCGCCAAGCCTTTTTGCTATAGCCAGCTTGTCATCATGGACGTCTAGAGCGACGATTTGGTTAGCACCCGCGACTTTTGCACCTAATAGCGCGTTAAGTCCGACCCCTCCCAAACCAACTACGGCAACAGAGGATCCAGGAAATACCCCGGCCGTGTTAAGTGCGGCACCAACGCCCGTGAGGACGGCACAACCGAAGAGGGCTGCTTCATCAAAAGGGAGCGAGGGATCGATTTTGACAACCGAACCTCTGTTCACTACACAGTACTCGGCAAATGCAGACACCCCTACATGATGATAAACCGTCTCACCTTTTTGACTGAGACGGATGCCTCCCCCAAGTAAGGTGCCGGCGCCGTTTGATTGCTGCCCCGGTTCACATTGTCCAGGACGCCCTTCTTTACAGGAGATGCATTCTCCGCAGCTTGGAGCGAAAATAAGCGCCACATGATCTCCCACTTCAATGTCTGTGATGCCAGGTCCACATTCGGTTACGATACCGGCAGCTTCGTGGCCTAAGATCATTGGCATTGGCCTCGGTCGGTTGCCATTGACGCTGGAGAGGTCAGAATGACATAGGCTTGCTGCTTTAATTTGAATCAGTAGCTCTCTCTCTTGGGGTGCTCCAATTTCTACTTCCTCAATTTTCATAGGCTTAGATTCTGCATATGGTTGCTTAGCCCCCATTTCACGGATAACTGCAGCTTTCATTTTCATATCGTATCCTTACAATTAAATTTCGTTAATAAGTTGTTCTACCGCCAGAGGCATCGAAAACCGCTGCCGTACTAAATGAGCAATCTTCTGTACAAAGCCATGTAATCAGCGATGCGAGTTCGTCTGCATTTCCAAGACGGTCCATTGGGATTTTTGATTTCATATATTCAATATGGGCTTGTG
>Ga0209251_1001125_pt1 | contig 21572 bp, 21 predicted proteins | sample SaaInlV_100m_DNA_6_FD_184665 | JGI IMG/M metagenome (GOLD analysis project Ga0209251, IMG submission 184665) | Marine microbial communities from expanding oxygen minimum zones in the Saanich Inlet - Saanich Inlet SI073_LV_10m_DNA (SPAdes) (version 2) | ecosystem: Environmental > Aquatic > Marine... | reverse complement strand
GGATGCGTCTGCGAGCACCTTGGCGCCAGAAATTAGAGGCGTAAAATTAGGCTGCGCTAGCAACCCGATGCGAGTTTTAAATCGTCTCCTAGCACCGCCCTCACTTCTCGGTATCGCGCACCCGAACGCGGTAGCTGAGCGGGAAAAGTTCCAGGTCAAAACGGTCGCGGATTAATCCCCAGACGCCCTTCGGGGCTTTGAGCATCACCACAATTGCCACGACCCCTAGTGCAATCAGATAGACTGTACCGAAGTCAGCAAGCGTTTCGCGCAAGGCAAAGAAAAGCAGTGTGCCAAGGATCGGCCCTTCAAGCGTACCAATCCCGCCAATAACAACGATAAAGATCACGAAAGCCGTCCAATCATTAACACTGAAGGCCGCGTCTGGTGAAATCCGCAGCTTTTGCAAAAAGATCAGACCGCCAATGATTGCAGTAAATGCGGACGTCACAACGTAAACTTCAAGCTTGGTTCGCCAGATATCGATCCCCAGCCCTGATGCTGCGACTTCGCTGTCGCGGATCGCCGTCAAGGCAAGTCCGCGCCGCGTGCGCAAGAAGGCATAAATCGCAGCGATCACGATGACTGCGGCACCGAGTGCCAACCAATAGGCCAACGCTTCGCGACCCGAACGGGAGTCTGCGAGCGACCTTACAACATCAACCGGCAAGGACGACCCAGAACCGCCCCCGAGCGACGAGACCTGGGCAAAGGACAAACGGAATACTTCGGCGACGACCCATGTTCCAATGGCAAAATAGGCCCCTCGCAAACGAAAGATCAGAACGGCCACCGGAACCGAAAGGGCCGCTGCCAAAAGCCCACCGATCAGAATAGCGGGAATGGGATGCAACCCACCAAAGATCGTCAAGGCAAACAGCATATAGCCACCAAAGCCAACAAAGGCCTGCTGTCCAACAGAGACCAAACCTGCATAGCCCGCCATTAAGTTCCAAAGGCATGCCAATGACAGGTAAAGAAAGATTTCCCCCATAAGGCGCAGATCAGCGCGCCCGGCCCACCAGGGTGCGGCCGCCAGCGTGATCAATGCCAAGGTCGCGATGATCATCGCAACCCGTGAGGCCCGCGTGCTGCGCGTGACGATCGGCGCGCTCAATGGTTTATCCTCGGGAACAGGCCGTTCGAGCGGAAGGCCAGCACCACAAGAAACGCGACATGCCCGGCCAACAGCTGCCAGCCCGGATCGATCTTTGCGCCAATGGTCTGAGCAACGCCCAATATTACGCCGCCCGCAAGCGTCCCCCACAAATTACCTAGCCCCCCGATAATGACCGCTTCAAAGCCAAAGATCAGGCGCCCGCCCCCGACGGATGGATCAAAGCTTGTGCGCATGCCCAACAGAATGCCTGCGATTGCAGTCACCGCCAGTGCAAGTGCCATCGCCAGGCCAAAAATATGTGCTTTGTTGAACCCCATAAGTTGCGCGATTTGTTGATTGTCTGATACTGCGCGGAACCCGCGGCCAAGACTGGTTGCGTAGAAAAGCCATTGCAAAAATGCGATGACGGCTACCGCGATGCCAAACGTCAAAAGCGGCAACACGCCAAGCGCCAAACCGCCCAGCTGAACGCTCGCAGTTTCGATCGCACCGCCACTTAGTTTTTGAGGATCTGCGGTGTATGCTTCAAGCAGGACATTCTGGATAATTACCGACAAGCCAAAGGTCACCAACAACGGCGGCAGGATATCATCGCCAAGTGTTCTATTTAGCAAACCGCGCTGCAACACATAGCCAAAGCCCGCCATCAGCGGCATCACAATCAAAAGCGCAACAAATGGATGAATGCCAAGCATCACCGTCGTTGTCAGGCCAAAATAGGCCGCAAGGACGATGAGGTCGCCATGGGCGATGTTCACCAGCCGCATCACTCCAAAGATCAGGGACAGACCAGCCGCAAACAGCGCATAAAGCCCGCCAAGCAAAACACCCTGCACAACAGCGTTTGTCCACTCAATCATGCCGTTACTCCAAAATAGGCCGCAGTGATTTCATCGCGGGTCACATCGCCCGTCCGCCTCTGAAGCGACACGCGCCCTTTCTGCAAGCAGTAGACACGCGACGACACTTCAAGCGCCCGAGAGATGTCTTGTTCAACGAGAATGGCCGTCATGCCTTCGCTGATGATTCCGGGCAGCGCCTTGTAAATTTCGCCGATAATGACCGGTGCCAATCCAAGGCTAATTTCATCAAACAGGATCAAGTCAGGGTTGGCCATCAGCGCGCGACCGATCGCAACCATTTGTTGCTGCCCGCCCGAAAGCGTGCTGGGCTGCTGGGCTTTGCGTTCCTCAAGAATTGGAAACATGTCATAGATTTTGGCAAGCGTCCAAGGACCGGGCCGCCCGACCGTCGCACCCACGAGTAGATTTTCATGCACACTCAGCGACGGGAAAAGTTGCCGACCTTCGGGCACCATGGCCAGACCCAGATGCGCAACTTGATCGGCCCTCAGTCCACCAATGGATTGGCCCCTAAATCGCACTTGGTCAGGTTGGTTGCTGACAAGGCCTGTTATAGATTGCATCAATGTTGTCTTACCGGCCCCGTTGGCCCCGATGATTGCCACAACTTCACCCTTGTGGACCTCCATATCGACGCCGTAAAGCGCTTGAAAATCGCCGTAGTGCGCATTTAGGCCCGTCAATGAAAGCAGCGGGTCAGACATTTGGATCGACCCCCAAGTAAATTTCTTTGACAGCGGCGCTGTTCATGATCGCCTCAGGCTCACCCTCGGCAATTTTTCTGCCAAAATCGATAACGATAAGCTTTTCAACAACGGCCATGAGCGCATGAACGACATGTTCGATCCAGATGATCGTTGTCCCCGCAGCATGGACCGCTTTGATGGTGTCAATCAAAGCCAGACATTCGGCATCGGTCAAGCCGCCAGCAATTTCATCCAGCAGCAGTAATTTCGGCTTTGCCGCCAGCGCGCGCGCCATTTCCAAACGCTTCCGGTCCAAAAGTGACAATGCTCCCGCACGCGCGTTCGCCTTGTCCAGAAGCCCCGTCGCGTGCAATACATCCAGCACATGGGTTTGGGCGTTTTGTGCCGACAGACCAGCACCCAGAGTTGCACCGACCAACGCGTTTTCAAAAACAGTCATACCGCTAAAGGGTTGCGGCACCTGAAACGACCGCGCGATCCCCATCTTGCACCGCTTTGCAGCGGACAGCGCGGTGATATCTGCACCGGCGAATTCGATGCAGCCACTGTTTGGCTTTAACGCGCCGGTAATCAGATTAAACAGAGACGTCTTGCCCGCTCCGTTTGGTCCCAAGATGCCAACAGCGGCACCTTCTTCAATGTCAAAGCTTGTATCTTCGGCAACCACGACGGCACCGAAGGATTTACTAAGACCGGAAACAGACAGAATAGCGGGCAAGACTTTTCCTTAACCGAGCAACTTGAGCTCGCCGCCCAATGGGATAGTGGGCGCTGCGGCGTTGTTGGTGATGACAAGGTCCATGGCGTCGCCAGTCTTCTGCCATTGGCCCGCGACAAGCGGTGTCTTGGTGACGTTTGGAACTGGGCCAGCCCCGAAATTCACATCCCCCACAATGGTCGACGTATTCGTAGACTTGATCGCATCAACGATTGCCATTGGATCATCCAAATCAGCCGCGCGGGACACAACATCCTTCACAACCTCAAACAAGGCATGTTTGAAGCCAATAGGCTGCGTCCAAGGGCGACCAGTAGCGGCGGTGTAACCATTTGCAAGCTCGCTAGCGCTCGCGCCTGTCAGCGATGAGTTGAACGGATGGTTCGGGCTCCACCAAATCTCAGAGGTCAGCCCGTTGCCACGGTCCCCAAGGCTTTCGATAACGGATGGGAACAGCAGTGCCTTACCAATGGTCACCACTTTCGGCCGGAAATCCTGCTGGGCTGCTTGTGCCCAGAATGTAGCGAAATCCGGAGGAATCATGTTGCCTGTGATGATTTCACAGCCCGCGTCTTTGAACGCAGAAATGTAGTTTGAGAAATCGTCGTTCAGCGGCTGATAGCGACCGGGATCGGTCAGCGTGTAGCCAGCGTTAGCCAATGGTTTCGGGAAGCCCAATTCAGGATCACCCCACGCGTTGCCGTCAGCGTCATTTGGGAACAAACCACCAATGTTTTTGGCCGCACCAGAGCTGCCCCAAAGATCAAGGAAATTGCCGATGACATCTTCAAGCCCCCAGAAGAAATGATACGTGAAATCAAATCCTTCTGCAGGGTTACCGTTGCGCCCGAAAAAGTATGGCTGCCATGGGCAATCGGTCGTGATGCAGGGCACTTCGTTGATCTCGGCTTGGTCCGACACCGGGTTCACCGTGTCAGGCGTTGATGCCGCGACAATAATGTCGACCCCATCGCCTAGGATCAAATCAGCCGCAACCTCGGCGGCGCGGTTTGGATTTGACTGGCTATCCTTTGAGATAATCTCGATGTTGTAAGATTTGCCGTTGTTTTCGACACCGCCTGACAAGGCCGCCTGAATACCTTCCAACACATAATCATCTGCTTCGCCAAAACCTGCCAATGGACCGGTCCGTGGGCTGACATGGCCGACTTTGATTGTCGGCGTCTGCGCATAGGCGCGCGTCGCTGTCAAAATCGCGGGTGCTGCGGCAGTTGCGGCCAACCCACCAAGAAGTTTGCGTCTGTTTGTTGTAATCGTCATGTTTTTCTCCTCCAAAAGAATCTTCTTACCGTAATCACCGACAGAGCGGCTTGTATATAGTGACGCTCAGCTTATGACGCCACGGCCATCGGTTTGGACTTGAACGCGGCTTTTGCCAGCCTCTTCACCTGTCGCGATGCCGCGATTTTACTGTTGCGCGCAAACGCCTCGTGATTGCTTTCCACTTGTGCCAAATCATACAAGTAATTGACCATTGCGCCGCTCGATTGCGCCAAACCTCTGTCAGAGCTGTCGGCGTTTGCGTGTATGTCAAAGACCTCAGCCCCATTGCCAAGGTGGAATCGTGCAACCGGATCAAAGGGCGCACCTGCACCGCCTTTTGCATCTAGCAGATATCGTGCTGCCATAGCGCGTACATCTTCTGACGGGGCCGATCCCTCCAGAACGGCAGAAGCGACATGGCCGATGTAAGCATCGCCCAATTGATCCGCCAGCCATGCGTTCAGGCGCGGGATTGGCGATAGGGTTACGAAATGGGTCAGATGAGGTAATTCCACCGACAACTGTTTGGCGACTTGTTTGATTAATAGGTTGCCAAAGCTGATGCCCTTCAGCCCCTGTTGGCAGTTTGATATCGAATAGAATACCGCCGCTTTAGCCTGCTCAGCCAACAGCGGATCGCGGTTTTCGGATAACACGTCGTCAACGGAGCCGGGAATATGATCGGCCAAGGCCACTTCCACAAAGATCAGCGGCTCGTCGGGCATGGCGGGGTGAAAGAACGCAAAACAACGGCGATCTGGCGGGCTGAGGCGGCGACGCAAATCATCGAGGTCGTCAATCTCATGAACCGCCTCGTACGCCACGATCTTATCAAGAAGCGAGGCGGGCGCGTCCCAATCAATCTGTTTGAGAACGAGAAACCCGTGGTTGAACCAACTGCGCAACAGCAAGGTGAAATCCAAATCCATGCGCCCCAGCGCAGGGTGATCTTTCATCAACCGCAACAAATCAACCCGCATCGACACAAGGTCCGCTGTTGCGCCCGCAGGTTGGTTTAGACGGCGCAGCAGCTTGCGACGTTGACCGGTGCTGGCTGCGAAGACGTCTTTGTAAGCATCTGTTGTACCGGTTTTTGCATAGACCCGCGCAGCTTCAGCTAAACGCACGGCGTCCAGTTCAAAGGTATCATTTACCAGCTGAAAGAAGCCGAGCTTTTCTGCGTCATCAAACGCGCGGTAACGGGCTAGGATAGTCTCAGCCAGTTTTACGCCGGAAACCTCCCCCTCGTCTGATAACAGCGCGTGGCATAACGTGGCCACGTCACGCGGGTCGTTATCATTGCGCGCCACACCCCGGCGATCAAATAATGTCGTTAAAATATCAGGTAAGAAACGAGTGCGTTGCACGGGACGGCTCCGGTATGGGTTAAGGCAGGCTGACCGACTGCGACGACAGCGACACCGTGAAACTCAGCGATCCTTCGTTCACCAGCCACTTGCGTATGTCATAGGTCCGCGCACCGGTTGCGTGCATCGGGTCTCCATCGGCGATAGCACGGGCGGCATCCAGATCTGCGGCGCGGTAGATGATCATGCCTTCGGCTTCCATCATGTCGCCGGAGGTGTCCGACACGGGCCCCGCCATAACCAGAGATCCTGCCGCTTCCATGTCTTTTTGATAAGCAAGGTGAGCTGGCAAAGTCGCCTTCACCAACTCCATGTCGCCTGCTGGCGCTGATCTTACCACGAACAGTTCCATGGCAAGCGCGCCGCGCCCTTTAGCTTCGTTTTTATACTCTTCCCACTTTGGCATGGTGCGACTCCCTGTTGGTGCTGCCAACCTTAGCCACTATTTTCTAAACAGCAAAATAAAAAATCGATTTTATTTGACAATAATCTAAAAACACGACATTCTTGACGACGAATCTGGGAGGCACCAATGACAGACAGCGCATCCACCGACGTGGTACGCGAAGCAGCAAAAAACGAAGTGCGGGTAATGCGGGGCACGCTAGAGACGTTGGACGCCGCACAGATCGACCTGATCCTGACCAAGGCAAGGTCCCATTATGCGTGGACAGACAAGCCGGTTAGCGATGAGCTGCTCAACCAGATCTTCGACATAATGATCATGGGCCCAACGAGCATGAACACATGCCCTGTACGGATTACGTTCGTGCGCTCTGATGCGGCAAAAGAAAAGCTGGCCAAGTCGTTGAAGCCCGCCAATGTGCCTAAAGTGATGAGCGCGCCCGTGACGGCGATTATCGCGTTTGACCTCGAATTCTGGACTCACCTACCCAAGTTGTTCCCGCATGAAGACCGGCGGTTCATGTTTGAAGGGAAAGATAAGCACATCGAAAACACTGCGTTCCGCAATTCGACCTTGCAGGGTGCATATTTCATGATCGCTGCCCGCGCTTTGGGTCTGGATGTGGGCGCGATTTCGGGCTTTGATAACGCAGTTGTGGACGCCGAATTTTTCGCAGGCACACCGCTGAAATCCAATTTCCTATGTAATCTTGGCTACGCAGATGTGGACGCATTATTCCAACGCCTGCCGCGTTTCGAATTTGATGATGTGTGCGAAATTCTCTGATCCAAGGAACACGGACTGATGGCAATTAAAATGAAATCCTCGGTGACGTTGACGGCCAAAGCAGACTGTCCGTCCCACTCACTGGCCGAAGTCGCCGTGCGCGATCTTGTACAGATAATTGATGAACCCACAGACCGTGGCGGCACTAATCAGGGTTTCACCCCCACCGATACGGCGCTGAGCGCGCTGATTGGTTGCACAAACGTTATCGGGCACAAATGCGCGGCCAGGCTGGGTGTCGACATCGGCAATCTGAACATCTCGGCCAAATGCCGCTTCAACCGTCTTGGAGTGACCTTGGTCGAAGACATCGATGTGCCATTCGAGGAAATCGATCTTGTTGTCGTCGCGGACGGCGCGGCAACCCATGACGAATTGAAACAGGTGGCCATAGAGGTCGCCAAATTTTGCCCCCTCGCCAAGCTGTTTCGCGGCGCGGGGACGGTGATCAACGAAGACTGGCGTAAAGCCAAATAACCACTTTTCGGGAGGAGAAGATTATGAAACTGACACGACGTATTGCCTTGGCGACTTCGATCGCGCTTGGTATGACGGGGGCCTTGGGAGGGGCTGCCGCAGCGCAAGAAACGATCAATATGACAGCCATCGACGGCTATCCCGAACGATCCATGTGGGTTAAAGAATTTTCCGGTTTTTTCATACCGCGGGTAAATGAACTGCTGGCTGAAAGCGGCAACTACGAAATTAATTGGATGGAAGCCTACGGCGGGCAGATCGTTAAGCCGCGCGGCGTGCTGGAAGGCATCAAGCTGGGCTTAGGCGACATCGGTATTGTAACCACAATTTTCCATAACTCCGCACTACCTTCCCAAGGTATTTCAGCCGTAACGCCGTTTATCGCCGCCGATGCGCGCATCGTGGCAAAGGCTGTTGACGAAATCGCCCGCGAGTTCCCACAGATGGATGCTGAATTAGCCAAAGAAAATCAGGTATACCTCGCCACGGGCGTCGTTCTCGACACTTACCAGATATTCTCAACCAAGCCATTGAATTCCTTGTCAGACCTTGAAGGGATGAAAATTGCCGGTGCCGGTTACAATCTACGCTATCTCGAAGGCATCCCCGGTGCCGCTGGCGTGAGAGGCGGCCTGCCGACCTTTTATAATATGTTACAAACGGGCGTCGTAGAAGCCGCGATGCTGTGGCCCGAAGCGGCTAAGACCTTCAAGATCGCCGAAGTTGCACCTTACATGTTGCAGGCCGATCTCGGCGCGGTGAACTCCAAGACTGTGACCGTCAATGCTGACGTTTGGGCCAATCTTTCAGATGAGGTCAAAGAGGTGCTGCAGGCCGTGGCTATTGAATACCGTGACCACGTTGCAGGTATCGCGATGGACCGTGCCGAAGCGTCTCGACAGGCGTACATTGATGGGGGCGGCACGGTCGTGGAGATGTCCGCTGAGGAGCGTCAAGCATGGGCCGACAGCATGCCAAACATCGCCGCTGAATGGGCCGCTAAACTTGATAGCACAGGTGCGCCAGGTACAGCGATGCTAAACGCCTATATGGGCAAACTGGCCGATGCGGGCTTCGCTCCACTGCGCGATTGGGCGGCTGAATAAGTCTTGTGAGGAAGTTAAAATGATCGTCACGGGTCTTCGAAAAATTGGAAGTTGGGTCGTGACTATCGCGATCATTGCCAATGTCAGCGGCGCATTTGTGCTGTTGACGTTAGTGGCGATCATGAACGTAGACGTAGCATCGCGAAATCTGCTCAATGCGCCGTTTCGGGGTGTCGTTGAGGTGGTAATTTTCTTGCTCGCGTTTATTGTTTTTTTGCAGCTGCCAGACGTTGTCCGCACGGGGAAATTAACCCGATCTGACGGGTTTCTGGGATTGATGCGTAGCCGCGCGCCACGTTTTGGTGGGGCACTGGCGCGATTTTTGGACGGCATCGCATGCGTGTTTATGTGCCTAATAGTTTGGACCGTCTGGCCGGAGTTCACTGAAAGCTTCGAGAGCTGCCAATTCTTCCAAACCCCCGATTACGGCATTGCCCCGACTGGCGATATTTGGGCGGACTTCAAGACCGGATTGGCCCGTTGTGATTACTTTGGCACCCCCGGAATTTTACAGGCCCCATGGTGGCCTGTGCGCCTTGCAATAGCGTTCGGCTGTGCATGGGCCGCGATCCTATTTTTCTTCAAAATTATTTTGGGTGATGACGACCACAAACACGTCACCGCGCAAACAAGTGGCGAGGTATAAGTAATGGATCCATTAACAATTGGAATTCTGTCAGTCGGCGCGATAGTCGTCTTAGTCTATCTTGGGCTGTATATCCCCGTAGCACTCGGCCTTGTATCGTTTGTATCAATCTGGATGATGTCGGGCAAATCAATCCTTGCTTTCAACTTTCTGAAGGTGGCCGTCGGAGATGGCGTGACAGAATATAACTTTGCAACGATTCCGCTATTCACGCTAATGGGCTTGCTGGTGTCGAAGGCCCGATTGGGCAGAGACATCTACGACGTCATGAACTCCGCCTTTCGGCGCGTTTTGGCTGGAATTGGCATGGCAACCGTAGGGGCAAACGCGATCTTTGCTGCCGTCACTGGATCATCCATCGCATCCGCCTCCGTGTTCACCAAAATCGCAGTGCCGCAAATGCTGCGCTACAACTACAACAAACGCTTCGCAGTTGGTGTGGTGGCAGGATCATCCGTTCTGGGCATGATTATTCCGCCTTCCGCCATGCTGATCATCTATTCTTTCGTCGCCGAAGTCTCGGTTGGCGACATGTTCCTCGCTGGGATCATACCGGGGCTGTTGCTCACAGCCGTCTACATGATAGCGATTTACCTAATGGCACGGTTCTGGCCATCGTTCATCGGCACCGACATCAAAACCGACGAGATGCCCGCGATGGAGCGCAGCGAAATGTTCCGCAAAGCATGGCCTGTCTTAGCGCTCATCCTGCTGGTTCTTGGTGGCATCTACACCGGCTGGCTGACACCTGTTGAGGCAGGTGCAGCAGGTGCGTCCCTCGCACTGATCGTCGCGCTGGGTCGCAGGTCCATGTCGCGCCAAGAGTTCTGGGAAACGCTGGTGGAAACCGGTCATATAACCGCCGCGATCTTGCTTTTGATTGCGATGGCGTCGTTTTATAGCCGGATGCTCGGCTATGCAGGTCTGCCCAATCAATTGGACGCGCTGTTGCAAGAATGGGATTTGACGTTCTTCCAGATCATGCTACTTTACGTGATCTTGATGCTGGTGCTGGGCACGCTGCTCGACACCGCGTCGATCATCCTGATCGTCGTGCCGCTGTTTATCACGTTGATCGAAAGCCAAGGGCTGAGCCTGATTTGGTTCGGCATCGTCACCGTCATCGGCGCCGAAATTGGCCTGCTCACACCACCCTTAGGCATCTCATGCTTCGTGATCAAAAGCACGCTGAACGATCCCAATATCTCGCTGAAGGATGTGTTCCTTGGCTCGCTTCCTTTCGCTTTTCTAATGCTGTTGGTGCTAATCGTTATCATCCAGTATCCGATCCTGTCCACTGCTCTCCTTTAACTTGTTGAGGACCCAATGAAGAACGTATCAATCGACACCATCACGCAAGCCTTCGTGGATTACTGCGCAGATGACACCGACGAGCGCACAATGTTTGTGCTGACCAAAATGGTCGAACATCTGCATGCCTTTGCGAAAGAAACGCAGCTGACCCATGCCGAATGGTCACGCGCGCTCAAATTCGCCACGGATGCGGGCAAAATTACCGATGATGAACGCAATGAATTTGTGCTGATCTCAGACGTCACTGGCCTGTCGTCACTGGTTGACATGATCGGCTCGCAACATAATGGCACATCGTCCTCCGTGCTTGGTCCATTTCATTCGGTTGGCGCACCTGAACTGCCCGTCGGGGGCGACCTAAAACAGGACAACGACGGCGCGACGGTTGTGATCGAAGGTTTCGTAAAAGACCTCGACGGCAATCCAGTTGAAGGTGCCGTGATCGAACTGTGGCAGACGGCCGAAAACGGCCTTTATTATTCCCAAGACGGGGATCAGGGAGATTTCAATCTGACCTGTTCGATGAAGACGGGTGCGGACGGGCGTTATGCCATGACCACCGTAAAACCTGCACCCTATATGGTGCCCGATGACGGCCCCGTGGGGGAGCTGTTCCGCGCCACAGGCCGCACCCCGTGGCGGCCTTCGCACCTGCACTTTATCGTACAGGCGGACGGATTGCAGTCCTTGGTGACCGAGGTTTTTGCGGATGGTGATCCTTACCTCGATCGCGACGCCGTGTTCGGTGTGCGCGAAGACCTAATTATGAACTACGTCGAAAGTTCTGATCTCGACGCGCTGCCTGATGACCTGGAAATCGGCCGTGACGCAACAGTTCCCTATTATAAGGTCGATTTCGATTTCGTCCTTGTTCCTGAAAAATCATAAATTCCGATCTTAACAAAGGAAAATAAAGATGCGCGAAACACATCTCGAAGACGGCAAATGGTGGGTCAGCCCCTACAACTTTGAACCCGACGTGCGGGACGGTTTGAACCTGCCCGAAAAGGTCGAAATCCACGATGCAACACTGCGCGACGGCGAACAGACGCCCGGCGTTGTGTTCTCGGTCGATGACAAAATCGAAATCGCAACCAAGCTGGATGAACTCGGTGTGGACCGCATTGAGGCTGGCATGCCCGCGGTATCACCCGACGACGTCACAGCGATCAAAGAGATCTCTAAGCTAGGCCTGAAGTCCAAGATTTTCACCTTCGCCCGCGCAATGAAAACCGACATCGATTTGGCGCTTGAATGTGGTGCGGATGGTGTGGTGATCGAGGTGCCAATTGGCTATCCGAAACTCGTCACCCAGTTCGGTTGGACATGGCGTGACGTGGCCGAGAAGACCGCGCCGATCATCAAATACGCCAAGGACAACGGCCTTCACGCGCTGTTCTTTCCCTATGACACGACCCGCGCGCGCAAGGATGATCTGACAAACCTGTGCAACTACATCATGGACAACACAGCGCCCGATTCCATCGGCATCGTGGACACCATGGGCTGTGCCACGCCCGAGGCAATCAAGCACATGGTGCGTTGGGTCAACGACATGACCGGCCTGCCTATTGAAATCCACACCCACAACGATTTCGGCATGGGTGTCGCGACCGAACTGGCCGCCATCACAGCAGGTGCGGTCTGCGTGCATTCCTGCGCCAACGGTCTGGGCGAGCGCACGGGCAACGCAGCGCTTGAAGAACTGATGATGGGCCTCCACCTGCTCTATGGTTACGACACGCAATACAAGCTCGACAAAATCCCTGAGCTTGCCGAAATGATCGCCGCCAAATCCAACATCCCGATTGCCCGCAACAAACCCGTTCTCGGCCACGGCAATTTCATCCGCGAGTCCGGCATCGGCATCAACTACGTCATGAACGACCCACTGGTCATGTTCGCCACGCACCCCGCGCTGACGGGCAAACAGGGCGAAGTCGTTCTGGGCAAGAAATCCGGCAAAGCCTCGATCATCTACAAGATGGGCGAGTTGGGCATGGGTGAACTCGACGACGACAAAATCGGTGCGATTTTGGCTGAGGTCAAAAAAGCTGGTATTGCAAAACGCGATGTTTTATCCAATGAGGAGTTCGCGAATATCGTCACGTCCGTAAAGTCAGCCTAAATCGAGGATAGTCCAATTCCGTTCCAGTCCCTACCGACCCAGTCTGAATCAGCAACCAAGTTGGCATATCGTCAACTGCGGGAAATGCTGTTGACGGGTCGGTTGGTGCCTGGCGAAAAGCTCAAGATCGACGGGCTTCGTGAGGTTTTGGATGTGGGCGCTTCGCCTATTCGAGAAGCGCTGAGCCTTTTGGTGTCGGATCAGTTGGTGGTCCGACACGAACAGCGCGGATTTCGCGCAGCCGATGCAGGCCGTGATAATTTCAACGAAATTCTAGACCTGCGCAGCACCCTTGAGGGGAAGGCTTTGCGCCAAAGCATGGCTCGCGCCACGCCTGAGTGGATCGAAGAACTGGTGGTGGTTCATCACCGGATGACCCGCGCCAAGACTGCCGGAACCGAAGAGTTCGAGGTGAAGCACAAGAATTTCCACATGGCCCTGATCGGCAATTGCAATTCACCGGTCATGCTGGGGATTTGCGGTCAGCTGTATGATCTCAACATTCGTTACCGCTACATCGCCGGTCAGTCCAAGGATTATAAAGGCCGAAAGGTCGACGACGAACATCAGGTGATCCTTGAGGCCGTTATTGCCGAAGACACCGAAAAAGCAGTGGCACAACTGCTGTCGCATTATGAAAAGACCGGCGACTTCCTCAAAGCCTACATCAAGTAGTGCCGGCCCCAATCATTATTTATCGAGATGCGGCGGTGTGACCAGCCCATTGGCTTCGGCGTCCGCACGGTCCCAATAGGCGATGTAGATGCCCGGAGGTTCCTTGCCTGCTGCCATCTTCTCGATGATTTGCGGGCTGCGCGTGATGCGGGAATGGTGCTGACGCGCCCACTCGAAATGCAAGTCTCGTAAGCGTTCAATCTGGTCTTGATGCTCGGCGCTCTCGCCAAGGTCATGCAATTCATCCGGGTCGGTTTCCAGATCAAACAGCATCGGACGCATCAGTTCGACGTGTACGTATTTCCAGCGGCCATCGAACACCATCACAAGGCGCGCATCGCTTTGATCGACGTTAACCTCCTGGCGGGCATCACGTGTGGAATAATCATATTCTGACACGCAGTAGTCGCGCCATTTCACGTCCTGCCCGTGCAACAGCGGATGCAGGGATTCCCCCTCCATCACGTGCGGTTTTGCCTCACCGCCCAAGATTTCGTGGAACGTCGGAGCCAGATCGATGCCCTCGATCAGCTTGTCGGTGGACGTGCCGCGTGTGGCATTGGCTTGCTCGCGGGGATCATAAATAATCAGTGGGATGCGCGCGGAGCAATCAAAGAACAGGTCCTTCTCGCCAAGCCAGTGATCGCCCATGTTGTCCCCATGATCCGAACAGAACACGACCATCGTGTCCTTCATGCGGCCGGATGTTTCGAGGTATTCGAACAGCCGCCCCATATTGTCATCAAGTTCTTTGATCAGACCCATGTAAACGGGGGCGACCAACTCGCGGACATCTTCACGTGAAAAGCTTTCGCAAATGCGGGTCTTTTCCCATGCCTGCATCAACGGGTGCGTGTGTTCGCCGTCACGGCGATTGACGGGCGGCAAATCGTCCTTCGAATACATGTCATTATAGGGTGCGGGCGCCATATAGGGCCAATGGGGTTTAATATAGCTGAGGTGGCACAGCCATGGCTCATCGCCCTGACTTTCCATAAACTCGATGCCACGTGTGGTCAGCCATGCGGTTTCCGAATGTTCCTTTGGCACGCGTGCAGGCAGCAGGGCGTTTTCCAAGAACCAACCTGATTTCTTTTCCCCATCCGGCCCAATGGACGTATTGGCCCATTCTTCCCACGGTGTTTCGCCATCCATACCGTGTTCGCGCAGATAGCGTTCGTAATCTTCGGCATGACGGTTCTTATCAATGGCAGCGTTGGTCCCGTCATCGCGGACATATTCCTCAAACCCGCACTGGCTGACAAGCGCACCGATGGTGCTTTCGGGGTCAATACCAAGACGTTTCATCCCGTCCTCGTCTGGGCGCATGTGTGTCTTACCGACAAGGGTGCTTGTCACGCCGACTTCGCGCAGATGGTCACCCAACGTTGGTTCGCCGACACGCAATGGAAACCCATTCCATGTGGCACCGTGGCTGCGCACATAGCGGCCTGTATAAAAGCTCATCCGGCTGGGGCCGCAAATAGGCGATTGCACATAGGCTCGATCAAACCGCACACCTTTTGACGCCAATCGGTCGATGTTCGGAGTTTCGATGTGTTTGGCACCATAACAGCTGAGGTAATCCCAGCGCAGTTGGTCAGCCATGATCCAAAGGACGTTCATTGTTCAGCCTTTCTGGTTGCCTAGCGCGGCGCCATGTAGAGGTTTTCGGATTTCAGGATTTCGATATTTGCATCCTCGCGGGCCATGGCACGCTGTACGGCTGGGCGGCCGTTGTTCATTGCGAAATGGCGCTGAATATTTGTAAACGACGCACCGTCATAGCCAACACCCGTTATCCGCGCCCAGACCCAGTACAGATAAGCATCAACTATGGACCAATCGGCCCCATACCACCACGGGCCATCCGCAAGACGTGCATCAATCATGCCCATGATCTTGTTCATGTCTTTGATCCCCGCAGGGCGCACAATTTCGTAGGATTGGGCGGCATCCGCGATCATCTTTTGTGGCATGGCAATGCGCGTGACGACCGGATGCACTGTGCCCGCAAAAAACGCCAGATCGGCGGTTTGCTTTAGCTCGTCTAGCCTAGCAGTGGTCGCGGGCATCAGATCGGCATCGGGGAACTCGGAGGCGAGCCACGTCAGGATAGCCACATTTTCGGTCAGCGGGGCTCCGTTGATTAATAATGTCGGCACCTTGCCCTTCGGGTTTAGCTTCAGGAATTCTGGCGAATTTTGCTGATTGGCGGCTGTTCTGATCAATGATGTCTCGAATGGAACACCAATTTCTTCGAGCGCGATAGTCGCAACTCTCGCACAGGTATTGGGTGCAACAAATAGCTTCAGGTCGGGCATTGATTAGAATCCTAATCTAGTTATTAATGTATTCACGACCAAAAAATCGATTTTTTTGACCTGAGGCAATATAAGCATCATAAAAGAGCACTGTCACGGTCAAAGATACCACATCATCTGGGAGGATATATGATGTCACGAAAGCTATTCACGGTTCTTGCCGTAGCAACCTGCGTTGGGTCCAGCGCCTTTGCACAGACCATTCTGACGGCTGAGACCGCCGCGCCGAACACCACACCTGGCATTTCAATTATTTCTCTATCGGAGGCCGCAGCCCAGGCTGGGATCGCCGATATTCAGGTGACAGCTGGCCAGACATTGACCAATTCGGTTCAAAACGTCGCCGAAGGCAAAACCGACATCGCAGCAGCGCCGTTCGTTTTGCCGTTCCTGATGTCGCGCGGCGTTGGCCCCTATGCGGGTCTTGGCGCCGAAGCGGGTGCTGAGCTGACAGAAAACCTCGCCGTTCTCTACACATACCGCATCTCGGTTCAGGGTATGTTTGCCTACGACAGCTCCGGCATTTCCGGCTGGGACGGCTTGGAAGGCAAAACAATCTATAACGGTCCACCGCGCGGTGCGGCCCTGACCAACGCCCGACTTTTGGTTAAGACAATTACTGGTTTGGATGAAGGCGAAGGCTACACGGGTGTGCAAGTTAACTGGGGCCAAGCGGTGAAAACCATTCAAGACGGATCTGCGGACGTCTTTGTCTTGCCGCAAGCCTTTCCTGATCCACGTGTCACAGCGGCGCTTGCGTCCGGTGACATGACGGTCTTTTCCACGCCCAAGGACGTTTTTGAAAGCGAGGCTTTCGCGAACGTCGCACGACTGCCCGGAACTGTGGCTTTCACGATGCCGGTGGCCGATATGGGGTATGGTGATGGTGTCACCGTTGTATCCGGCGACGATACATTTCGCGGCCCTGCCACTGTCGGCGGGGATATTGTAAACGTGTCCATGGATTTTGACACAGCCAAGGCCTTGACCGCCGCGTTCATTGAAAACATCGAATCCATCTATCATGCGAAGGCTGCGTTTATGCCTGTGACATGGCACGGTGAAACCGATCTGGAACTAACCGATATGTGCGGCAACAATCCGTTGAAGTACCACCCCGGTGCGGTCGCTGCATGGGAAGAATCTGGGTACACAATTCCTGAGTGCGCTCAGTAATCTGTCCCGTCCTAAAACGGGCCGAGTGCGATGGCGCGCGGCCCGATTTTTAAAGGTTTCAAACGATGTCCGATAGTGTGCCTGAACTGCAAAATACGCGCGATTTTTCGCAGCGTTTATTGTTTGTACTATCCTTGGCTTTGGTCGTCATTGGGCTGATCAATTCCGCCCCCGGCATACCTGGATACGACGACTTCGCTGCTTCGATTTTAAGCGATAAAGGCACCCGTTTCCGCAAATTTCCCACAGAATGGTTCTACCCGTTTTTCTTTGCCCTGATGATGGGCGTTGTCGTGCTGAAACATTCGATGTGGCGCGACTGGAAAGATAGATCTTCGGCGCGTCGTTGCTTGGGACTGGCACTTGATGCGGCCCTTGTGGTGATGGCCGTGATCATCGCCATCACCTACTTGATCGAAATTGAATCCGTCTGTCTGATTGACCAGTTGAACGGGGACCGCGCGCGCCTTATCGCCAAAAGCCTTGCCGCCGCTGTTGAGTTCAACGAAAGCCTTGGATTGCCTCCCCCCTCTTCGGTAGATGATCCGCAATGCATCAGTACCACGGGCGGTTGGCTTGTGCTTATTGTTGGCGTCGCGGTGATGGTGTTCCTGACCTACAATATCAAGGTGTGGGGCTTGCCGCTGGTCATCGTCGCTATTCTATTCGCGGCCTACACAATCCTCACCGTGCTGGTCTGGTATTTCTACGGCGCGGACGACATCAACAAATACTTGGTGACCAAGCTGGCGGGCGAACCGCGCATGTTGTCGGACGGACGGCCACGGGTGCATGACATCTTGGTCAACAATTCATCGGGTCTTTTGGGCCGCTTCATGGATATCGTGCTGAACACGATTTTCCCTTACCTCGTTCTTGGGTCGCTCTTCGGAAGCTCCGCGGGCGGACGTTCGTTGATCAAATTGGCGTTCCGATGGACACGTAAATTGCGCGGTGGTCCTGCCCATGCGGCCATCGTTTCCTCCGCCATCTTTGGCACGATCTCTGGCGGGCCGATTGTGAACGTCCTTTCAACGGGCGTTCTAACGATCCCGATGATGGTCAAACGCGGCTTTTCCAAAGTTTTCGCAGGCGGGGTTGAGGCCGCGGCCTCTTCAGGCGGATCCATCATGCCACCCGTCATGGGCGTGGCAGCATTCGTTCTCGCCTCGCTCACTTCGGTGCCCTATTCCAGCGTCATCATCGCCGCGATTATCCCCGCGGCGGCGTATTTCTTTTGTCTGTTCCTGTCGGCGGTCTTCCAATCGCGCAAACAAAACATCACAGCGATTGGTGAAATGACCGAAGGCATGATCCTTGAGCGGCAGGACTACCTCAACCTTGTCATGGTGTTAGGCCCAATCTTTGTCATCTTGGCGCTGCTGTTGATCCCTAAAGACGCCGTTGGCTGCGGACTGTTCGGTGGCCTTCTGGGCGCGGATCGCATGATCACCGATGGCAGTTGCTCCGTTCAAAGCCTGAGTTGGTTTTTGCAGGCCGTCCAAAATGCGTCCGGCTCTGCGGGGGCGGCCGGCTGGTGGGCTGTCATGTTGCTGATTGCACTGCTGTTTCTTGACCCCGAAATCCGCGCGCAGCCTGGTAAAATCGTCAATGGGCTGTCTGAAGCAGGTGTTTTGATTGCCACGCTATATCTGATGTTCCTTGCCGTTTCGATCATCGACTTCTGTCTGTCGTTCACGGGCTTGCCAGTCTTCCTATCACTCGATGTGCTGGCTTGGCTGAACTCGATGAATCTTGGCGGGACTGGCACTGCATTTCCTCAGTTCGTTGCCCTGCTCTTGACGATGTTCCTCGCCGTAGTGCTGGGCATGGGGATGCCTGCCGTGCCTGCCTATATCAATGCGGCCCTGTTGATGAGTCCGGTACTTGCTGGCCTCGGCCTGTCACTGTTCACAGCCCACATGTTCATCTTCTACTTCGCCGTCGCGAGCGCGATCACTCCGCCGGTGGCTTTGGCCGCATTTGCAGCTGCGTCCATCACCAAGGCCGAACCGATGGCAACGGGCCTGTCCGCAGTAAAATCTGGAATCGTCATTTTCATCGTGCCTTTTGTGTTCGCGTTCCACCCCGAGTTGTTGATCATCACCGACGCCATTATTGACCCGCGATCGTCAAACGGGGGTTTCATCAACGGTTATGACGGGATTTTCGCTTACGGGTCATTCGCGCTATTGTTATCGCGTTTTATCATTGCACTCTATCTGCTGTCCAGCGCGCTGGCGGCCTATGACAAAACCGGATTGGCCACGTGGGAGATTGCCCTACGGTTGATATTGGCGGCATTGTTGATGATGAAACCAGACGCAATCTGGATCGGCGCTTCCGCCTTGTCGCTCGGTGTTTTGTTTTTACACTCGCAACGACGCGACACGTCTGTTACCTCTTAACCAAAATGAAGGTTTGAATAAAAATGTCACGAAGAGATGTTGCGATCGTTGGTGCCGGACCAGTTGGGCTTTTGCTCGCCATTCTGCTGGGCCATGCGGGAAAATCCGTCACCATCGTGGAAAAATGGCCTGAAATCTACGACCGCCCCCGCGCCGTGACAATGGACGCCGAAGTTGCGCGTATTCTCGCCACACTTGGCATTGATGTGGACACCGATCCCGCATTCGAGAACCACAAAGAGTTGTATTATTGGAAGAACGCCGACCTCAAAGACTTGCAAATCGTCGATTGGGAAAGCCTCGCCCCCAGCGGGTGGCACGTGACCTATTGGTTCAACCAGCCCGAATTCGAAGGCCGCCTGATGGACATTGCACGCGATATTCCATCCGTCACCTTGTTGCGCGGCTGGACGGCCACGCAGCTGACCCAAGAGGATACAAGCGCAAAACTCGTGATCGAAAACGGCACAAGCTCCCAAGAGATCAACGCGCAATTCGTGGTCGGCGCGGACGGCGCGAATAGCTTTGTGCGCGACGCACTTGGGCTGAACGTCATCGATGAGGGGTATTTCTTCGACTGGCTGATCCTCGATATGATCCCCGATGCGGACTACAAAGCCTCGCCCGCGCAGTGGCAGTTGTGCGACCCTAGGCGTCCCACCACAATCGTGCCCGGCGGACCCGGCAGACGGCGGTGGGAGTTTATGGTGCTGCCATCGGAAGACAAAGACGAGATTGCAAAAGAAGCCAGCGCATGGCGCCTGTTGGAGCCCTGGGGCCTGACGCCCAATAACGCGAAACTTGAACGCAGTGCGGTTTACCGGTTTCAAGCACGTTACACCGAACAGTGGCGTAAGGGACGCTGTATGATCGCAGGCGACGCCGCCCACCTTATGCCCCCCTTCGCTGGTGAGGGCATGTGCGCAGGCCTGCGCGATGCGGTCGCCCTGAGTTGGCGGCTGTTGGCGATACTCGATGGCACGTTGAAAATCGATGTTCTGGACAGCTATGAAACAGAACGGATCGAACACGCCAAGCACTACATCCAATTCAGCCGCGATCTTGGTGACATCATTTGTATCGCTGATCCTGACAAAGCTGCGATGCGTGACGCGCGCATGATGGCGGACCTTGCGGCACGCAACCATAAACCGATTACAGGCGACCTCGTTAAACTCGGTCCAGGCATTTGGTGCGAAGACACTGCCACAGCGGGAGAGTTATCTGCGCAAGGCATGGTCCGATACGAAGGTCGGACGGACCGATTTGACCAAGCGGTTGGACAAGGCTGGATGATCTTGTCAGTCGACACCACAACCGACGGTGTGTTGAATGCCCCCCAGATGGATGCTTTTGAAAGTCTTGGTGGACGAATATTCTCGGTTGGGGCCGAAGGATACGATGTCACGACCTTGGACGATAGCTACACGGAGTGGATGAAATTTGCAGATGCAAACTATGCAATCATCCGCCCGGATTTCTACGTGGCAGCCACAGCAAACACCCCAGCCCAGTTGGCTAAGTGTCTTGACACACTGCTAGAAAGGTTGGGGCAGTCTATGCCCGCAACGGCCGTTCCAGCTTGACTGAAGTGACGCATCAGGCTTTTGCCGAAGTTTCGACAGGTGCTCAAAAAAGCGTGGGCCTACAACCGCGATGACTTTGCGGCTGTTCTGGCCACAATTGTGCTGACGCTCGCCGTTGGGGTCGAAGTTGGTGTGGCGAGCGGCGTCACCATCTCGATCCTGCTGCATCTTTACAAAACATCGCGCCCCCATGTGGCCGAGGTAGGCCTTGTCTCCGGCACCCAGCATTTTCGCAATATTCACCGCCATGACGTCGAAACCTCGCCTACGGTCGTCACCTTACGGGTCGATGAAAGCCTCTACTTCGTGAACGCTCGTTTCCTTGAGGACTTCATCCAAACCCGCGTCACGACCGGCTGCGCCATCCGCCATGTGGTGCTGAGGTACTGTCAGATTAAACTCGGTTGAAGCGAGCAGGGTGGTTTCGTAGGCTTGCCGTATGACAAAACACTCCCCATTCAGGTACTTTAAAACGAGCCCA
>Ga0209251_1001123_pt1 | contig 21605 bp, 19 predicted proteins | sample SaaInlV_100m_DNA_6_FD_184665 | JGI IMG/M metagenome (GOLD analysis project Ga0209251, IMG submission 184665) | Marine microbial communities from expanding oxygen minimum zones in the Saanich Inlet - Saanich Inlet SI073_LV_10m_DNA (SPAdes) (version 2) | ecosystem: Environmental > Aquatic > Marine... | reverse complement strand
GGTTGGTAAAGCTGGGTCCGCCGATATGGCTTGTGTTGATTGCAATGATAAATTGCCCAACGCCGGGCGGGTCGCCTTCGGCGTCAAAAAATGAGGTGGCATCATAGCTGTGGTTGGCACCGGTCAATGTTGCCGACAGGATTTCCACCATCAGTGCCAAAGCGGCCCCCTTGGCGTCACCGGCAGGCACCATAGAGCCGGCAAGCGCAGCCTTGGGGTCTGTGGTCGGATCGCCCGAGGCATTCAGGGCCCAACCTTCGGGTATGTCGTTGCCGGCTTTGGCCGCCGCCATAACCTTGCCGCGTGCAACTTTCGACAGTGACAGGTCGATAACCAGTGGCGGCTGACCCTCTTGGCGCGGGGTGGCAAAGGCAATTGGATTGGTGCCAAATAGAGGCGCGTTACCGCCCCAAGGCGCCATCGCTTTGGGTGAATTGGCAAACATCACCGCGACGCAGCCGGCCTCGGCCAAACGTTCCACATGGGCACCAAGCTGCCCGCAGTGATGGGACCGGGTGAGGCCTGCTGCGGCTATTCCTGTCTTGGCGCACAGCGGAACCAACCGTTGAATTGCCAGGTCAATTGCTGGAAATGCAAAGCCGTTGGCGGCATCAATGTGTAACATCGATGTGCCGTTTAGACGGGCCTGCGGCGTGGCATCTCCTGCTACCTTGCCCGAGCGAGCTTGCAGCGCATAGCTGGCCACGCGTGAAAAGCCGTGTCCCTTTTGGCCATCAATCTCAGCGTTGACCAGAGCGGTGGCCACAGACAGGGCGTTTGACTGCGAGACGTTTTCGCGGGCCAGCGCATTCGTGATATACTTCACCGCTTCGGTGTGCGAAAAGTGGCGCTCAGACGTTGGCGCATCATCCATTTAATGACCTCAATTCGTTTAAAACATTCATTACGGTGACCGCACTAACCCGGATGTTTGCCTCTGTTGAGACCCCGGCGATGTGCGGCGTGAGCAGGATATTATCCAATCCCTCAAATTTTGCCGCAGCCGCAGCCGTGAGAGGCTCTTGTTCAAACACGTCCAACGCAGCGCCCGCAAGTTTACTGTGGCGCAATGCATAGGCAAGGGCTGTTTCATCGGCAATACCGCCCCGGGCTGTGTTGATCAAAATAGCGCTTGGTTTCATCTGCGCCAGAGCATCTGCATCTATCAAGTTACGGGTGGCCTCGGTCAGTGGAACATGCAGGCTGAGCACATCTGCGTTCGCCAAAAGCGCGCTAAAGCTGCAGTTTTGGGATTGTTGCCATGCGGGATCATCAGGCGCAAGAAACGGATCATGGGCGAGAATTGTCATTCCCAGACTGCGGGCGCGGTCTGCCACGGCTCGGGCAATGTTACCAAACCCCAGCAGGCCCATCACCCGTCCCGAGATTTCCCCGCCGATAAGGGCACTGCGTGGCCAGTCACCTGCAATCATGGCACGGCGTGACTGAAAGGCCCCACGCAGCAACATCATGCTGGCTGTGATGACATATTCGGCCACTGGCAACGTGTTGGCACCAGTTGCGGGATGCACTGCGATAGCGCGGGCAGCGCAGGCATCGAGATCAATGTTATCGAGCCCGACACCGAGCCGCCCCACAACTTTCAGCTGCGGGGCGGCGGCAAGTAATTCGGCATTGACCTGTGTGCGATTGCGCACGATCAAACCAGTTGCTTTGTGGATGCTGTGCAAAAGCCGCGGCCGGTTTTCAACCAGCTCCGGATTATAATCGAAAGTGGCGCCTGAACCAATCTGGCTCAGAGCCGCTTCGTCGATAAATTCAGACACCACAATATGCATCGGTCCGTGCAGTGTGCGCTTAGGCTGAACGGTAAAGTTTGGTCATCGAAAACTCGCGATGGCCCAAGGCTTCAGCTGCGGTCATCCGGCCGTTTGCCGTACGTCTGATCATCTCAATCAGGTTGTCGCCGGCCTGGTCAATGGTCATCTCGCGGGTCAGAACTCCGGTCACATCCACGTCGATATGCTCGGACATCGTACGCAGGGTGCGCGGGTTGCCAGAAATTTTGATCACGGGCACAATCGGATTGCCCACAACGTTTCCCTGACCGGTTGGGAAGGTATGCACAACATATCCTCCCGCCGCCATCAGTGTGACACATTCGGCAGCCGCTGAAGATGAATCCATGAAATACAGACCCGGACCTTTGGTTGAGGCTTCGGCTGGACCCATCGCGTCAATATAGCTTGATGTACGGCCAATTTTTTCGAGATTGCCCATGGCTTTTTCTTCGATGGTGGTCAACCCACCCAAGATGTTGCCTTTGGTCGGTTGACTGTCAGAAAGATCATCGGTTTGGTGGGCAAAGATCACATCATCCTGGTAAGCCTGCCAGATTTTACGGAACTTTGCAGCTGTTTCTGGATTGGCGGCGCGCTTTTCGCAGATATGCTCTGCACCGGTGATTTCTGAGGTTTCGCCAAAACATCCGTAAAGACCATGTGGCAGCAATTTGTCATACATATTGCCAACCGTAGGGCAGGATGACAGACCAGTGGTGGTATCGCTTTCGCCACATTTGGTCGAAACCCAAAGTTCGGTCAAACCGCATTCTTCTTTTTGTTGCTCAGAGGCCCAATGCATAAATTCTTTGGCTTTCCAGCTGGCTTGACGGATGGTTTCGAAATCGCCTTTTTGCTCGATCGAAAATCCTTCGACTGGCTTGCCGGTTTTGGCGATACCATCGACGATGGTTTTGGTCCATTCCGGCTCGATCCCGATTACCACAACGGCGGCGACATTTGGGTTGGCTCCGGTGCCAATGATGGTGCGGAAATGCAGATTCAGATCTTCACCAAACTGCAAGCGGCCATAAGAATGGGGTATGGCCATGGTGCCCTTGACATTGTTGGCCACGGCTTCGCATGCGGCGTTCGAGATATCATCGACGGGCAGGATAAGAACGTGGTTGCGGACACCAACGCGTCCGTTTTCGCGACGCCAGGCTGTGATGGGTTGATTTGAAAAGTCTAATGCCATTGTGCTCACCACCGTTTCGTTTTGCAGTTGTGGGTATGTAAGTGATCGCCGATGCCCGCAGATCCGATCATGCGACCGATGTCTTCACCGTATTTGATCACGGTGTCGCCCTCGCTCAGGGGTTTTAAAGCGACTTTGTGACCGATCGGAATATCGGCATTGGCTGTCAGGGTGAAATCGGAATTGTCGTGGGTCACGACACAGAGCATTTCTGTACCGGCGGTTAGGTCCTCTACGACCACGACACCGACATTGTCTTTGTGGTCGTGGACCAGCAATTGTGGAATTGTCAAAACGTCACTCCTTAAAGCATCTTGAATGAATGGTTTGTTTTTCTACCACGGTGTGTTAGTCTTATACAAGAGTAATTACATAATAATTGATCTGTGTGATTTCTGTGTGTTTTTGATGGGTTTTGGATTGTTAAAGAGGCAAATGTGATGGATGATCTTTCTGGGCCGGCAGGGCCGCTGTATCAACAGGTCTATGACGCGGTGATGGCGCGGATTATCTCCGGGGAACTGGCACCTGGGGTGATGTTGCCAAGTGAATTTGATTTGGCAGCGCAATACGCGGTCAGTCAGGGCACGGCGCGCAAAGCGCTCAGCAAGCTTGAGCTGTCCGGTTTGGTAGAGCGCCACCAAGGTAAGGGCACTTTTGTGGCCACCACCACCGACGAGACCTCGCTGTTTCATTTTTTCCGCCTGCGTCAAAGCGATGGCGCGCAGGTGATTCCACAGCTGGTCTCCGAGACTGTGCGTAAACGTCCCGCAAATGCCCGCGAGGCGGCGGCTTTGGGACTGGCGGCACGGGCATCAGTGTTCGAGGTGATGCGTGTGCGATCAATCAATGACGCCGTAGTCTGCGCCGAGCAATCAGTGCTGGATGTAGTGAAGTTTCCCGGATTGAAAGATCGCGGCGGTCTGCCTAATGCACTGTATCCGTTATATCAACGCAACTATGGCATCACCATCGCACGCGCCGATGAACAACTGCGCGCTGTGGCGGTCCCAGAGGCAGTGGCAAGTCTTCTGGCTTTGGCCGTTAACACGCCGGTTATGGAGGTCGAGCGCCGCGCTATTGGCATTTCCGGCGGCGTAATGGAGTTTCGTTTGAGTTATTACCTGACCCAAAATTTGCATTATGCAGTTTCGCTGCGCTGATTTTATCGAGAAGAGAAAAATTATTGAGATTGGACCGCTCAGGTTTCACGCATCCCATTGGATTGTAAGTTGCGGAAAGAAAGGGATTGAAATCAATCAGTCCAGATTACTGAAAAAAACTTTCTGGGTTTTGATCTCTTCAATCTATGCTGTCGTCATCCAACAGGAGATGCAATAGGTGCCGATGGCTTTCATTTTTCCAAGTTTTGACATGCTGATTCCCATTGCATGAAGTTGCTTCCGATTTGTTCACGTTCATTCCAAAATAATTATTATACAACTTTGCAGCCACTTTGTCGTTTTGGGTCAATTGGTACACGAAAAGGCGGTGGTCACAGCGCATTTCTGCATAGAAGAAAAAGCGGAAGGCTGCATGTCGGACGAATGGCCGCTAGTCATTCTCTGAAGTGAGCCGTTTGGCGAGGATGCTGATCAGGAGCACGGCTAAGACAAGAAACACGGAACCGATCACCCAAGCCGTGGGTGTGGAGTAGACCTCAGCGATAAAGCCGGCCAAAATCAGGCCCAAAGCTGCTCCGAGTTGCTGCACCAGCGACCTCAGAGACAGCATTGTGGATCGCTGACGGTCTTCAACGCATCTATGTAGAATACTGCTGGCTGGCGTCTCTGAAACTCCGAGGAAAACAGAATACAGGATGAAAACCGTTACAAAGCCGACGATGCTGCCTTGTAAAGCCAGTGCGATCTGAAAACCGGCCAAACATGCAAACGCCGCCGCAAGTGTCATTGTATGCCGCCGTCTGAAAATCCGACTGATGCGAGGAGACAGCGATGCGCCGAACGCGATTGAGAAAAAATAGGCAGCGGTCAGGATACCTATGACTGCGTTTGCATAGCCTTCCTCCAGCATTGGCTTTGCATGGGTCGGCCAGATTACCTCGACTGGATTGGTCGCCATAAGGAAAAACACCAAAGCTGCCAAAAGCATCGACAACGCCGGATTTCTCAGGGTGATAAGACTTGCGTCCCTGATCACCAGAGGCACAGTTGTAAACCCCCGTTTAAGAGCTTGGGGGTTCAGCGGGCGTGGTTTCTCCGCAATGACAAACAAGGTGTAGATGAACACTCCAAGCATCACTGCCAAACTAGCCGCATAAGAAACATCATAGACACTGAAACCCACTCTTTCTGTCACCGAGCCTAAAAGATCAGGCAGAAGCCCCCCCCCAAACAGCCCCCATGGCCAAGCCCATGGCATTGGCCCATTGGGCTTTTGCAAGAGCTGGTTGGATATCCACATTCGGTGCAGCGGCTTTAAAAGTTTCAACGAACCAAGCGTCGAGTGTGCCCGACCGGAGTGCACGTCCAAAACCGATGAAGGCAAATGAGAGCGCGAGAACATGGAAATCGCTTGTCGAAAGAAAAAGTGCGAGTGAGACCACGCTGGCGACGACCGCAGCCAGAAAGACTGGTTTGCGTCCAATGGTATCGGCCAATCCACCAAACGGCAGTTCCATCGTCATGGTCGTCAGTGAATAGACCCCAAAAAGTAGGGAAATCTGGAAGAGGTCCATGCCTCGATCGGTCAACGCCAGTGGAACAACGGCAACTGTCAAACCCATCGCAAAACGATCAAGAAACTGGTGTACCTGAAACACCCGGATGTGCCGTCTAGCCGCAAGGGTCAGCGCAGCAATGGAGAACTCTAATTCGGTTGCCATGATGCACTTTCGTCTTTGGAGGCAACTTGCGCAATACCTTGGTAGAGCCGCCCCCGATCCTGCGGACGGATCAGGCTCTGATCAAAAAGCAGCGCCACAGTAGGCATTGCAGCGCCACAGTGGGCATCAGAGAGTGGCACAATCTGGCAAAGGAAAAGGGAGCTTTGTAATTAAGTATTGATCCCTCATACGTTGCATCAACGCTTCGTTTAATCAAGTGGCGTTTGCGGCCTGTGCATCACGCTCTGCAGTGTCTATCATGTCCTGATAGGCCCACGGCCGCAACTCTGCGATGCGGTTGACGGGATGATCTTGGGTACGTTCGAGCACCTAGGCAAGCGAGGCTTCGGGGTTCACCTCGTTCATCTTGGCGGTCTCAATGAGCGTATATGCCATCGCTACGTATTTGCCGCCTGCTTTTGATCCCATGAACAGCCGGTTCTTACAGCCCAGTGTGGCGGGGCGCACCGCGCGGTCCTTTGGTTTCCCCTAAATCCCAATAAAGACCGACCATGGCCAAAAATGCCTGATGCAAGAGCGCGATCGGCATATGCTCGTTCGGGGCGTGCTGGGCACAGCCACGGTAACTGTGGGGGATCCAGATTGTTGGCAGATTGAGAATATCGCTAAAGCAATTGTTAGGCAGGGATCCGGCCAGATTGGGCAGGATGTGCGGCGGGCTTTGCGTGCTGCGTTCCAGAGATGAGGCGACAAAATGAACCCAAGGGTTATCTGGATTCAACCGGGTGGCTTGAAAGGCGACTTTATCGGTGGCGCTAATGCGAACCTGGTCAAATCCTTCGCGGTCCAGATGCCGGCGCAGCGATGGCACGATGTCATCGGCGTCGGTTCCCACGACAAACCTCAGCTGGCAGGTTGCACTGGCATGGCCTGAAATGGCGTTGACCGGTGCGTCTGGCACGCCGCTTTTCATCGCCAGAACTGCGAATGAATTCCATCCGAAGACCCGCTCATTTGAGGTCAATCCCACCTCGCCCCAGTTTGGATCAATGACTTCATCGCCGCCAATCTCGCTGGGCAGTTGCGCCAGTGCCGCGCGAATATCAGAGGTCAGACTTGAGGGACGCCATTCCGCAATCTTAATTTGCCCGCGCGCATCTGTCAGGCTGGCCAGTGCCTGAACTAAAATAGTTGCGGGGTCGGCCAATAAGCCGCCCCAATTGCCTGAGTGGTGCGCACGACTGCGCAAAGACACTTCAAGGTCGAAATTGACTGCTCCGCGCGACCCCATGAACATGGTTGGAATCTCAGGCATCAACCGTGGACCGTCTGATGCAATCAGCACGTCAGCGGCTAGGGCCTCGCGCTGTGCGGCACAAAACTCGGCGAGGCCGGGTGATCCGATCTCCTCGGCCATCTCGATCAGAACCTTGACGTTAAACCCCAGTGATCCGCGCAGATCGATTAGCGTTTTAAGCGCCAAGAAATTGATCAGATGCTGGCCTTTGTTATCGGCCGTACCACGACCGTACATCATGCCGTCGAGTGTCACTGTTGCAAACGGGCTGAGCCCGGGGTTCCATTGGTTGTCCTGGCCATGGATGACATCGCCATGGCCATAGATCAGGATCGTGGGCAGCTCGGGGTTTTCAACACGACTGGCCAGAAGCAGCGGCGGAGCCTTGAGGACTGGATTGTCATGCAGGGCGACGTCAAATCCCATTTCAAGCAACATCGGACGCATCATTTCGCGCAAGTACTGTTCCAATACAGCAGTCTGCGCCGGGTCCTGGCTTTCGGTGCGCAGCGCCACCAAATCAGTCAATCGCCGCTCCAACTGACCGCTTTCGATTACTTGTTTACCAGCGGACATTGCATCAGCTCGGGTCGGTGCAACGGGTTTCGACATCTCATGGGCCTCCAATGCGTTCAGATACCCCCAATCGAGGGTCCGATTATCATCGACAGCTGCGGCGCACTTACAAGGTGAATTTCCCGAGATGCGTTTTTTGTATAGGATATCGGGCGTAGACGGTGGTGAAATGGGTGCTTGGTCCAAAAGAGTGAAAATATCCGAGGCCCGGGGTGTGTATCGGGCAGGTTCTGTTGATGGTGGGTTGTATCAAATCAGGTAAACCATCAAAGGTAATCAAAACATTTGCTTGTTTGAAACTGCCGGATATACGTTGTGTCAATCTGTGCCGTCAAAAGGGACCTTATGATGAATATTTTGCCGATAATTGCCGCTGCCGAAGATGAATTGCGCGGTATTTTTGAGACTTTGCACGCGCATCCCGAGATCGGCTTTGAAGAGCATAAAACCAGCCAGATTGTTGCCGAACGGTTGCGGGCTTTTGGCGTAGACGAAGTGCACACCGGGATTGGTAACACTGGGGTGGTGGGGCTGCTGCACGGTAAGGGGCGCGGCAACCGGCGTATTGGATTGCGCGCCGATATGGATGCGCTGCCTATTCACGAAAACACTGGGTTGGCCTATCAGTCGACCCAAACTGGCAAGATGCATGCCTGCGGTCATGACGGGCATACGACCATGCTGCTGGGAGCGGCCAAGCATCTGGCAGAAACGAGAGATTTTGACGGTTCGGTGGCGTTAATTTTTCAACCCGCCGAAGAGGGCTTGGGCGGCGCAATGGCGATGATGGAACAAGGTTTGTTTCAAACGTTTCCCTGCGATGAAATCTACGGCATGCACAATGCTCCCAATGGGAAACCGGGTCGCTTTGAAATCTGCAAAGGGCCTGCAATGGCGGGGGCCGCATTTTTTGACATTGTGATCCGTGGTCTGGGCAGTCATGCGGCGATGCCGCACCAATCTCGCGACCCGATTGTCATTGCGTCCGGGCTGGTGTCGCAAATCCAAAGCATCATAAGCCGTAACGTGCCGCCGCTTGAAACCTGCGTGCTATCAGTCACCCAAATCCATGCTGGTAGTGCGTATAATGTGGTGCCTGAAATGGCGACACTTGCGGGTACAATCCGTTATTTTGAGCAAGATGTGTATCAGACCGCCACCCAACGTTTGCAAGCGTTATGCGACGGGTTTGCTACGGCCTTTGGTGTTGAAGTGGTGCTTGAGTTGCGGCCGTTGTTCAATGTTTTGGAAAATGATCCAGATTTATCGCAGGCGTATCTTGAGGCCGCCTCTGATATTGTTGGTCCCGATAACGTGTCGACAAATGTCGCGCCTGATACCGCCTCAGAGGATTTTGCTGATATGCTGCAAACAGTACCGGGAGCCTATTGTCGCGTCGGCCACACTGGGACAATGCCTTTGCACAACCCACAATTCACACTGGGGCAGGAAATTTTACCCGTGGGTGCCTCAATTATGGCGCGCTTGGTGGAAACCCGCCTGCCGCTTGAAGCGTGACATTGCGGGCTTGATTTGTGCAGGGCTGGTCTAACGCGTGAAGTATTGTGACCTTCGCCGCCTTACTTTGACCTAAGAGGCGTCACCTCCGGGGGCGGATTCGGGCTTGAAAAGTGGTGGTTGAAATAACCAGCGCGACAGTAGACCAATGCCAAATAACACCACCAACCACAGGGCGATCCAACCGACAAACGGTACAAACTGGATCAGGACCGCTGTTATGATTCCGGTCAGTGCGTCGCGCAACACCGCGAGCTTGCTCAATGCGGCGTCGCGCCCGACAAGCTGTGTCAGTCTGGCACCAAGCCCGTACGCCCCTGCGACCAGACCTGCCAGCGCGGTCAACGCCACTATGAGCGCAATAACAGGTGTGGCCAGCAATCCGATTATCGTCATTGCCAGGACAATCGCACCGCCGATCAGGACGGAGAAGGTTAAAAATCCAATCCACCAGCTGCGCCCAATACTGCCCTTTCCAAGTTCAGAAATCTTTGCGGTTGCCGTCGGTGCAATTGTGGAAAACACCACGGCGATTGCCGTGACCAGAATTATGATTCCGAGTCCAATCCCACCGAAAAAGTCGGCAAAACTCCAAGGCATGAAATGGTCTTCTCTATCCCAGTCCGCGTCTCTTTTTATTGTGATGCGGTCTTTTGGTGCGACTGAGGATGGAATTGCACTATTTTCGTGATCCCCTTGATAAAGCGTGATCTGCCCCTTTATCTGCGCATTGGGGCCAAAGGTGATGTTTTTCGCGTTTAGAAGCGCATCACCTTCAATTGTGCCTGAGATATGCAAGTTTTTCGCGGTCATAATCGCCGTGCCGTCCACTGTGCCTCTTAAGGTCAGATTGGTGCCACCAGCTCGCAGATTTCCACCGATATTGTTGTCAATCTCAATCGTATAGCCGCCAAGGCTTGCATTCCCAGTAACGGTTTGGGTGATTAAAATATCCTGTCCGGCGGCGTAAAGATTACCCGCTACAGATGCGTGAACTCGGACGTTACGGGCCATTGCATGCACGTTGCCCTGAACCGGTGTTGTGACCGTGGCATATTCGCCGGCGAGAAACACATCATTCGGGCCAGGTTGCGCTGTCTCTACGGTATTCCCTGCGGCAAAATAATCTCCGCCGAATGATATGGCACTTTCGGCGTCGGCCATGGCAAATGCTGGGGCAAACAATGCGAGCATTAAAGAAATTCTGAACATATGTTGTGTCCTGTTATAAATATTTTAGATAAACAAGTTGCTAAAAATACAGACGCCGCATAAATTACGGACGTTGAATACAATATTCTACACCAGCAGCCATACCATGATCTTGGGCTTGTTCAAAGTTCAATTACGCTTAGCACTTGCAATCTTTGCAGTCACTGCTTTGGCGGCGCTGCGGCCAGCAGGGGCCGGACGCTATTTCAATTTGGTCTTGACGGTTTGCGAAACGCTCAACAATCGCCGCCAGATCCCTAAAATCGTCAAACGTATACCTGTGTTCCAGTTGCGCAACCGGCGTCTTGCGATAGCCTTGGGTGAAAAGCGCAAATGGTACGCCTGCGCGATCTGCGGTTTCTGCATCCACCTCGCTATCACCGACATAAAGTCCGCTGCCGTTCGTTAGGCAGGCCAGGAGCATGGCAGGCTCCGGCTTGCGTTGCGCCAGGCTGTCGCCACCAATAATCTGGTCAAACAATGGGGTTAGCTCGAATGTCTCGACAATCTGGCGGGCGGGCTCAAGCGGTTTGTTGGTACACAGCGCCAGCGTGTGTCCGTTGCGCTGTAATTGCTCAAGAGCAATGCGCACGCCGGGGTATAACCGGGTCAACTGGCCGTTCACCTGACCATAGTGGTGCGCCATAGACGTCACGCAGGCATCGTGCTGGGTCATATCGATATCGCGGGCCTGCATCGCCAAGCGTACCAGATTTGGCACACCGTTCCCAATAAACCCGGTGACATCTGCAAGATCGAGCGGTGCAAGATTTCGCTCTGACAGCATCAGGTTTACCGCGAGGTGAATGTCGGGCGCGCTGTCGATCAGCGTTCCGTCAAGGTCAAAGATGATCCGGGTCATGCGTCGCGGCTCATACGGGGTTATGCCATTTGATCGAGCATCCCATTGATGGGATCTGATTCTGCGGTCCGGCACCGGTGTCGGCAATCATGCGCATGGCTTCAACCAAGTCACGCCTTAGTCCCTCAGATGCAGGGTTGCGGCCTGCCGCGTCGAGTCGGCCGCGATATTGAAGCCCACCGCTGGCATTAAAGCCAAAAAAGTCCGGGGTGCAGACCGCGTTATAGGCCTGCGCCACTGACTGATCCTCATCATAGAGATAGGCAAAGGGAAAGCCCTTTGTGCTGGCCATTTTTTGCATGTTTTCGAAGCTGTCTTCGGGATAGCTTTGCGCATCATTTGCGCTGATAGCGACCACGCCGATCTGTAGGGCTTGAATGGTTTTTACATCGGCAATCAGCCGTTCAAGCACTGAGGTCACATAGGGGCAATGGTTGCAGATAAACATCACCAATGTGCCGTTCCGACCACGTATACCATCGAGTGTATATGTTTTTCCGTCCGTGCCGGGCAGGGTGAAGTCGGGGGCCTGCCAATGAAAGTCACAGGCTGGGGGGCTGGCCATTTATCGTTCCTCCGTTGCAGCGCGAATGGCGCTGATATTGGTCTTATAAGGGGCGGGGTTTGAGACTGATCCACCCTTGAATACACCTGATCCGGCAACAAGTACATCGGCACCCGCCTCGGCAACCAAAGGCGCTGTTAGGGGGGTAACGCCGCCATCTATTTCGATATGGATGGGTCGATCACCAATCATCTGGCGCAACTGGCGCACCTTGTCGATCTGCGAGGTAATGAATTTTTGTCCGCCAAAGCCGGGGTTGACCGTCATTACGCAAACCAGATCTATCATATCAAGCAGATATTCAATCTCGTGTGCCGGGGTGGCGGGATTAAGCGCAATTCCGGCTTTGGCACCGTTCGCGCGGATCGCTTGCATCGTGCGATGTGCGTGGGGTCCCGCCTCAAGGTGGGCGGTAATGATATCAGCGCCGGCCTTGGCATAGGCCTCAATATAGGGATCCACCGGCGCAATCATCAGATGCACATCCATAACTGTTTTGATGTGTGGCCGGATGGCAGCGCAGAGTGGCGGGCCAAACGTCAGATTCGGTACAAAATGTCCATCCATGGCATCCACATGCACCCAATCGCATCCGGCTGCCTCGATGGCTTGGATCTCAGCACCGAAATTGGCAAAATCTGCAGATAAAATAGATGGGGCTATTTTTATTGACCGGTCAAAGACCATGAGGGTACTCCCTGTGTGCAGCAACGTGCCCTGTGTGCCACATCATTGAACCGATAAGCAACGCTGTGTTTTCCCTCTGTGAATTTTTCAGACCATGCAAGCGTCAGCAATTGACTTACTGGAAGTGACGTAAACTTTTAAAGATACGATTATCTAATTGTTCTGGCTTGCGGTGCCTGCTTTTTAAATATGATCAAAAATTAACGCTGTTTGATCTTTTAAATGATTCTGTGCGGTGGTTTTGCGTCAAAACAAGGTTTTACTTTCACTGTGGAATGTGAAATATTTTATCCAGTAAACCTAGCCTTTTAGAGGGATCGAACAGATGAGTGATGAAGAAGACCTGAGCGCAAAACTTGAAGGTTTGCTGAGCGAAGTAACTAAGGTTATGGAAAGCCGCAAAGAGCGTATAGAAGAGCTGCGTGCAGAAATCGATCAAATCGAAAAAGAAAATGAGGCGCTTGAGACGACAATCGGGACTATTCTGTCATCTTTTAATTGATCTGTTGACCCTATTGGCGCGCGTTAACTGGGTAAAGCGCGCGTCGCATCGGTTTAAGCAGTCCCAATCATATATTTCATAGGCGTATTTCTCTGCGACAGCATCTCCATCACCAGAGGAAAATTGACTTTAGCCAACAATCCGAACAGGGCATAAATACTGTTTGAATGTTGAAAGCGATTTAAAAAATCACGATAATCCAGCGAGGCATCATTGACTTTGGTCAGTCATGATTAGTCTGTTTTGATGGCTCCGGGAAAGACTTCGAGACGCCTTGCGGTGTGGTCCAAGATAAGACAGACTGAGCGGGGGCCGCAGACTGGCTTTTGATAAAAAGGTGTGGGATGCAAACAGTTTCTTTGGTTGGCTACAGTGATAAGCTCTCGGCTCGACCGGGCGATAAGATTGATTTTATGGTGTCTTCGCAATCGGACGCACCTTACGAGGCGCGGTTGTTTCGCTCGATAAGCGCTGACCCCAATCCGGCTGGTGCCGGGCTTGTTGAACACCGGTGCGAGAGGTTCTTCCCAGACCAGAAATTTCCCTCCCGTCGTCAAAGCTTTCATCCCGGATCGCATCTTTTAACTGTCGCACCACTCGTGCTGGACGCGCAGCGCGCGGTGACCTTATCATTGATGCTGTATCCAACGCTGCAAACGCCGGCGACACAGACTCTGTTATCCTTTGGAAAATTTGCGCTTGAATTAAATCCGCAAGGTGGGGTCACCCTGCGTGCCGGCGCGGCGGCGATTTCCACCCCCGGGGCGGTGGCGCTGCGCCAATGGGCGCGGGTGCAGGCAACCGTTGAGACGTCGGGCAGGATGACGATCTTACTTGAAGATGTGTCGGTCTTGTCGACGCAAACACAGGCCCAAACACAGGCCCATTCGGAGGGCCATGGCGCAGTTGATTTGATCCAGAAAGAGGTGGTGTTGATCGCGGCAGCGCCGGGACCCACAGCGCCCGGACCCACAGGGCCCGTGGGCGCAGTGTCATGTTTTAACGGCAAGATCGAGGCGCCACAAATTACGGCTGACGGCAGCGTTATTGCAGCTTGGGATTTTGCGCACAACATTTCGGGAATGACAGTGCCCGCGCAGACAGGCCCTGATTTCATACTGGTGAATGCGCCAACGCGGGCGGTGACCGGAGCGCTTTGGGACGCCAGCGAAATGAACTGGCGGCACAGGCCCGAACACTATGCCGCGATTGCGTTTCATCAAGACGAGATTTACGACTTTAACTGGGAGGCGGACTTCAGTTTTGTTATCCCGTCCGATCTGCCAAGTGGGGCTTATGTGATGCGCATCAGCTGTGGCGATGCCTATGACGCGATGCCGTTTTTTGTCTGCCCTGAACTGGGTAAACCTCGGGCCAAGCTTTGTGTTTTGGTATCGACTTTTACCTATGTGATTTACGGCAACCATGCACGGCCCGATTACGAGCCGTCGTGGCTTGAGCGGATTAAAGACTGGGGGGCTTATCCTTACAACCCTGCAGTGTTTAGCGATTACGGTTTGTCGACCTACAACAACCATCGCGATGGATCGGGGATATGTCATGCCTCGCACAGGCGGCCTTTGTTTAATATGCGCCCCGGCTATCTGACATTTGGTCAGGCCGAATGTTCCGGGTTGCGGCACTTTCAGGCCGATAGCCACCTGATTTCTTGGTTGCACGCCAAGGGGCTCGAGTATGACATCGTCACCGATGAAGAGTTGCACAACGACGGTGTCGCGGCACTGCAAGGATACGCGGCTCTGGTTACCGGCAGCCATCCGGAATATCACACTGCTGAGACACTGGACGCGCTCACCGCGTACCGCGATCAGGGGGGCGCGCTGCATTATCTCGGGGGCAACGGGTTTTATTGGCGTATCGCGCGTCACAACGAGGATCCCGCTCTGTTGGAAATTCGCCGGGCCGAGGATGGCTTGCGCGCTTGGGCCTCAGAACCGGGAGAATATTATAACGCCTTTGATGGGGCTTATGGTGGCTTGTGGCGCCGCAGTGGGCGTGCGCCGCAAAAATTAGTTGGTGTCGGGTTTACCGCGCAGGGCGTTTTCACCGGCATGCCCTATCACCGCGTCTGTTACGATCCAAATTTCGATTGGGTGTTCGAGGGCATCGAGACTGATGTGATTGGTGACTTTGGCTTTAGTGGCAATGGCGCTGCAGGATTTGAACTGGACCGGACCGATGCGATGCTCGATAGCGGTCATGACATTACTATTCTCGCGCAATCCCATGATACTGAGAACGAATTTATGCTTGTTCCCGAAGAGCAGTTGACTCATCTGACCAATCTGTCGGGCGGACCCGAAGATGCGGTCCGGCGCGCGGATATGGTATATTTTGAGACCGAAGGCGGCGGTCGGGTTTTTTCGGTCGGCTCAATCACATTTTGTGGCAGCCTGCCGTGGAATAACTTTGAAAATACTGTATCTCGGCTGCTGCTTAATGTTCTGTCGCATAGTCTAGACGCGCCATAATCTGGGCACGGCAGAACCAAGGGTTTGATAGGCGCTTACAGGGCTGACAGGTCGGGTTGATGCCTTGGGCCCAACGCGGCTTCGAAGGCCGCTCCGATCTGCAGGCTCAGGGCTTCATGACCGGCGCGCGTGACAATTTGTAGGCTGGTGGGCAGCCCTTGAGGGGTCGGGGCCATCGGCAGGGACAAAGCCGCCATATCGAGATAATTGAACGGCCGGGTGAAATGCCCCGGAGAGATGTCTTGATCAATATCGCTTAATTTGGGCGCAGCTTGGGTGACTGTCGGTGTGAGCAGGGCGTCGAAACCGCTCATTGCGGCCTGAAACCGGGTCTGCGTGGTTGTCTTTTGGCGTAGGTTTGATGCATGGCTTTCGGCCGTCATCCCGCGTCCGGTCAGCATGCGTTTGCGCACGTCTTCATCCATCGGGTTTTGGGCCACTTCATAGAGTGCTTTGTGATACCCATAGCCCTCAAAAATGGTTATCGCTCCGTTGGCGTCAGCAAGGTCTCTATAGCGGTCTGGCGCGCTAAACACCGCAATTTCTGCACCCAGCGACGCCAAACGGTCCACCGCAGCATCATAGCTTTTCAACATATCTGCATCACAGACCTGCCGCTCACTGTTGTCAATAATACCAAGTTTCAATCCGCGCACACTGGCGCGCTGAAAGGCAAACAGACCTTGACCGTTTTTCATGTCCTGATCGATGGCCCAAGCCTCTGCGCCGCGCATCACTGCGAGCATCAGTGCGACATCTGCGACCGAGCGTGCCATCGGGCCGGGGGTGTCCAATGTGTGTGACAACGGATAGATGCCGTCTGTGGGTAGATAGTTCTTGCTGACTTTGAGCCCGGTAAGGCCGCAATAGGCCGCAGGGAGGCGCACCGAGCCGCCGGTATCTGTGCCCGTGGCGCAGGTGACCAGATCGCTGGCCACCGCGACGCCAGATCCGGCAGAGGATCCACCTGGCACCCGTGCCGTATCCAAGTCCCACGGATTACGCGGAGTGCCCATACGTTGATTCGTACCCCATCCACCCAACGCGCATTCGACGGTCTTGGTCTTGCCAAGCAGAATGCCGCCAGCTGCCATCAAGCGCCGTACTAGGGTGCCGCTGCGGTCAGAGATGCGGTTTTTCAACGCAAGTGAGCCGCATGCGGTCACCCTGCCATCCACATCGAATATATCTTTTAAGGCAAAAGAAATGCCGTGGAACGGGCCGATACGATGGCCTGCTTCTATTGCAGAATCTGCGGCTTTTGCCGCCCGCATTGCGTCATCGGCGTATATGGCCTGAAAACTGCCAAGCACCGGGTCCCGCTCGGCTATGCGGTCCAGTTGGATCTCGACCACGTCACTGGGTTTGAGCGTTTTCTGGCCAAACGCCTCGGACAGATCCGTCAAAGATGGGTAGGGGGCCTTCGGGTCGGTGGTCATGGTGCAATTTGCCTCAACTATAGGAACACAGCGCGACGACGGATGAACTCTGTGATACGGGGTTATACGGTCGTCTGGCGATCCCAGTTTTGCCCCGGAACAGCCGCCAATAAATCGCGGGTGTAACTGTGTTGCGGCTCATCAAAAATATCACTGGTGGCACCGGTCTCAACAATCTCACCGTAGCGCATTACCGCAAGTCTGTCACATACCTGTGCCGCAACCCGCAGATCATGGGTGATGAACAGCATCGACAGGTTCATCCTTTCGCGAATTTCATCAAGCAGTTTCAAAATTTGCGCCTGTATCGAGACATCAAGTGCTGAAACCGGCTCATCCGCAACCAGAATTTCGGGGTTCAGCGCCAGTGCGCGTGCGATACCAATGCGCTGGCGCTGGCCACCGGAAAACTCGTGCGGATAACGATTAAAAGCCCGTTCGTCCAACCCCACAATGCCCAGCAATTCGCGAGTACGCGCCTCTGCTTCTTCACGACTTGCCCCCTGAATCATCGGCCCTTGGGCGATAATCTGGCCAACTTTGATGCGGGGGTTCAAAGAGGCAAAAGGGTCTTGGAACACCATCTGTATTTTGGACCGCCAGGGTCGCATCTGCGCGCGTTCCAACGTGCGGAGATTGGTGCCGTCAATCATAATCTTGCCACTATCGCTGTCCAACAATCGTATCATGCAGCGCGCCAAGGTCGATTTTCCAGAGCCGCTTTCGCCCACAATGCCCAGTGTTTCGCCGCGCCGCAATTCGACCGTGACGTCTTTAACTGCATGTACGACACGGTTGGGCGGGCCAAGACCAAAAAAGCTTCTGCCACCTCCAAAGGTCTTGTGCAGTTTTTCGGTCTCAATCGCAATATCGTCCGAACGTGTTCGTGCGGCACGGGGTGTCAGGCTGGGCACTGAGGCGATAAGCGCCTGTGTGTAAGGGTGTTCGGGGTGATTGAGTACTTTGTCGACGGTGCCGGTCTCAACCACACGTCCATATTGCATCACCGCCACGCGGTCGGCAATATCCGCGACTACCCCGAAATCATGGGTGATGAACAGCACCCCAGTTTTGTGAACAGCTTGCATATCGCTGATCAATTTCAGGATCTGTGCCTGTGTTGTGACATCAAGCGCGGTTGTGGGTTCATCGGCAATCAGAATTTTCGGTTCAAGCGCCAGCGCCATAGCAATCATTGCGCGTTGGCGTTGGCCACCTGAAAGTTCATGCGGATAAGCGCTGACGATTTGCTTGGGGTCGGGCAATTGTACACTGTCCAACAGCTCAACCGCCCGTTGGCGCCGCTGCTGGGCCGACATGTTCGCATGAAAGCGAAAGATCTCGTCAATCTGGCTGCCGATTGTCATAACCGGGTTAAGCGCGGTCATGGGCTCTTGAAAAACCATCGATATCTCGCTACCGCGAATTTCACGCAACCGTCGTTCGCTTACCTGGGTCAGGTCTTCGCCACAAAAATCAATGGCCCCCCGAGACACTTTAACATGGGGCGCCGGCAACAGACCCATCAGCGCCCTCGCGGTCAGTGATTTACCAGAACCGCTTTCTCCCACGATGCACAGTGTCTCGCCAGGGGCAAGATCAACGGACAGGTTTTCAACCGCCAAAGTCCTTTCAGACCCCTCTGGCAGAGCGATGTCGAGGTTTGATATTGTCAGCAGTGAATCGGTCAATTGCGTTCTCTCAAGCGGGGATTTAGGGCGTCGTTCAATCCTTCGCCAACAAGGTTAATGGCAAGAACCGTGATTAGAATAGCAATGCCGGGAAACGTGCAGATCCACCACGCCGACCTGAGCATGGTCCGGCCGGCGCCGATTTGAAAGCCCCAACTCATAATGTTGGGATCGCCAAGACCCAAAAAGGCCAAGCCGCTTTCGATCAAGATTGCCGTGGCCACCATCAATGACCCAATAACGATGATAGGGCTCAGACAATTAGGCAATATTTCTGCCAGCATAATACGCCGGTCACTCATGCCGAGGGTGTGACAAGCCTGTACAAATTCACGGTTTTTCAGGGCCAAAAACTCGCCCCGGACCAATCGTGCCACGCCCGGCCATGACACCACCGTAATAGCAACTACGATACTATCGATTGAGGGCTTCATAATAGCCACCAGCAGGATCGCGAACACAAAAGACGGGATGGTTTGGAACACTTCGGTGATCCGCATCAGTATATCGTCGGTCCGACCGCCGTAGTAGCCGGCCAAGGCCCCGAAAATCACCCCAATAAAAACTGCGGCAAGCGTTGCGATTAATCCGATCAGCAGGGAAGTTTTGGCGCCATGCGCAATGCCTGAGGCCACGTCGCGACCCAAAGAATCGCTGCCAAGTAAAAACCCGTTTGCACCCGGCTCTGACATCGGTTTGCCAGCCAGTCTGAACGGATCTTCTGGATAGATTAAACTGGCAATTGCGGCGATGAAGACCACCAGTAATAGGATCGCTAAGCCAAACACTGCAGAGCGGTTGCGCGAAAACCTTTTCCAAAAATCGGTCATTTAATTAACTTCTATTCTTGGGTCGAGAAAACAATAAATCACATCCACGATTAGGTTTACCGCCACGACCAGAGCCGAGGACAAAAGGAAAATTCCCAATAACAGGTTAAGATCCCGGGCAAAGAGCGACTCGAATGCCAGCATGCCCAGACCCGGCCACGCAAAGACCGATTCAACGATGACTGAGCCTCCGATCAGGGCGCCGACTTGCACACCGGCCATGGTGACCACTGGCAAAAGCGCGTTGCGCAATACGTGCACGAAGGTGATCCTGCGTTCAGTCAACCCTTTGGCGCGCGCCGTCACCACATAATCCTGGCCGTATTGCTCAAGCATCGAGGCGCGCATCATCCGCGTATACAGGGCAAGGTAGAACAAAGACAGCGTGATCGTGGGTAAAACCAAGTGGTGTGCAATGTCCTTGACCCGATCAAACCCTTCATAAAAGGCGGCAATGTTTTCCATGCCGCTGGTTGGGAACCAGTCGTTTTTTATGGAAAACATGATGATCATCATCAACCCGACCCAAAACAGCGGTGTGGCGTAGGTAATTAACGCAAAAACGCTGATCATCGTGTCTTTCCAAGTGTTTAAATTCACGGCGGCAAAAAGTCCAAGAAGAATTCCGAAGCTGACTGCCAGGATAATTGTGCTGACCATGAGTAGCAAAGTTGGCCAAAACCTGTCGACGATAAGCTTGGTTACGGGCATGTCATGGCGAAACGAATATCCCAGATCAAGCGAAACAACGTTCTTGAGATAAACCGCCAATTGTACAGGCAGCGGTTTGTCGAGCCCGAATTTTGCGCGCATTTCAGCCATGTATTCCGGTGTTGCGGAACCGGCCTCTCCGGCCAAAACATCGACTGCATCGCCTTCTGCGAGATTTAGCAGGAAAAAGTTCATCACGACGATTGCGAGAATTATTGGAATGCCCTGAAGCAACCGTTTCCCGACGTAGCGCAGAATTTTACTCGATCTGTTCATTCTAATGTCATCTTTGGTATTTCTGATTTGTGATTGCGTAACAGCCGCATGGGCAAAAAAAAGATGAGCTAGGTTCGACCCAGCTCATCTTGGGTTTGACGTATCAGTCGAGATAAGCATCGCCAAAGGACGCATAGGCGCCCATGGCAGAACCGTAGGCCCCTTTAAGCTTGGTGTTGTACACCGTCAGGAACTCCAATTCGAACAGGTTCACAACTGGCATATCTTCGGCCAGAATGTTTTGGATGTCCAGATAGATGGCAGACCGCTTTTCTGCGTCAGGTTCTGTCATACCTGCTCCAAGCAGGGTATCCAGTGCAGCATTGCTATAGCGTGATGAATTCACAAAATGCGTGCCTTTACGGATCATATTTGTACCATAGTGGCGGTGTACACCCAGAACCGGATCTGACAATTGATAAAAGTAGTTCAGGTTCATTTGGAAATCATAATTGTGATAGATGCGTTTCAACCACGTGGGAACATCCTCGTACCGCAACTCAAGATCAATGCCGATATCGCCCATTGCCTGCTTGAGGTATTCACCAGCACGGCGCCAGTCTTCACCGTAAGGGATCAGATCCAGAGTACCCTTCAGTCTCACTCCGTCACCGTCTTTTTTGTATCCGGCATCATCCAGCATCTTGTTGGCGGCAGCAATGTCACCATTTGCAGGGTAATGTGGCATCTCGGCGTGCAGGCCTGTGGCAGAAAAGTTGCTCGACAGAGCGCTGGTTGCCGGGTTGCCATAACCGAAAAAGATCGTGTCGATCATAAACTGGCGATCAATCGCTGTTGAAATCGCCCGGCGGACCGCCGCATCAGTGAACGGGCCTTCTTTGGTGTTAAACTCGAGCAGAGCCATTGGGTTGATCATCGAATAACCGTCAGTGGTGACAGAGATGTCATCACGTTTTTCAAGGCGGACGGCGTCGATATTTGCGATCGCGTTGTAGGCGGCATAAAGCACTTCGCCTTTTTCCATTGCGGCTGCACGGGTTGATGCGTCGGGCACAAATCGGCCAACTATTCTATCGATATAAGGCCGGCCTTCTTTCCAGTAGCCCTCATTTTTATCCAACCGGATATACTGGCCTTTTTTCCATTCGGTGAATTTGAATGGGCCTGTTCCAACGGGGTT
>Ga0209251_1001122_pt1 | contig 21609 bp, 38 predicted proteins | sample SaaInlV_100m_DNA_6_FD_184665 | JGI IMG/M metagenome (GOLD analysis project Ga0209251, IMG submission 184665) | Marine microbial communities from expanding oxygen minimum zones in the Saanich Inlet - Saanich Inlet SI073_LV_10m_DNA (SPAdes) (version 2) | ecosystem: Environmental > Aquatic > Marine... | reverse complement strand
ACAAACTCTCAGACAGCTGCGGCAAACTCAGCTACAGCTGCAGGGAATAGCGCCAGTGCAGCAGCAACCAGCGAAAGCAACGCGTCAACTTTCGCTACCAATGCTGGAACCGCAGCTAGTGCAAGCCAAAGCTCTAGGTTGGCAGCCGAAACAGCAGAATCCAACGCTGAGACTTCTGAAACAAATGCCGCATCAAGTGCGACTAACGCAGCGGGTTCTGCCTCAAGCGCATCAACATCTGCAACGACAGCAGCTAACTCTGCCACGGCTTCTGGGAACTCAGCTACTGCTGCAGCTTCAAGCGCAACTGACGCAAATACATATGCTACTCAAGCGGGTACGGGAGCATCTGCTTCTCAAGCTGCTCAACTCGCTGCGGAGACAGCCGAGTCGAATGCTGAGACCGCAGAGACTAACGCCGTAGCCAGTGCCACAAGTGCGGCTGGCTCGGCATCTACTGCATCATCGTCTGCTACAACGGCGGCAAATAGTGCGACCGCGGCAGGAAACAGCGCAGGTGCAGCTGCCACTAGCGCAACAAATGCAGCCACATCCGCTACTGCAGCAGGCACATCCGCTACTGCCAGCCAGAACTCGAGGCTAGCAGCTGTTGCGGCACAAAGCGCAGCTGAAACAGCTGAGACCAATGCAGAAAGTGCAGAGACTAATGCAGCAAACTCTGCTAGTGCAGCCCTTACTAGCGCAAACGCAGCAAGCGCAAGTCAGACCGCTGCAGGACAAAGCGCAAGCGCAGCAAGTACAGATAGAATCGATGCCCAGACAGCTAGAAGTGGTGCGGAAACTGCAGAAACCAATGCGGCGTCTAGCGAGACAAATGCCTCGGGGTCAGCTTCGGCTGCCTCTACTAGCGCCACAAATGCCGCCAACTCTGCCACTGCAGCAGGCAACTCCGCTACTGCGGCAAACACAAGCGCCCAGACAGCGGCAACTCAAGCCACTGCTGCAGGTACATCGGCAACCGCCGCATCTGCAAGTCAGACTGCTGCGAGTACCAGCGCAACTAACGCTGCGAATAGCGCTGGAGCTGCCTCTACCAGCGCCACCACTGCAGCAGCAAGCGAAACAGCTGCTGGGCAGTCGGCTTCTACTGCGACTACTCAAGCAAATACGGCGACCACTAAAGCTGGAGAAGCATCTACGTTTGCTTCAAACGCAGCCACCTCTGCTACTGCAGCAGATGGTTCGGCTACAGCGGCAGCAAGCACCGTAAACGGACTGACGGCTCGACTAGACAATGCTGGTGGCACTGGTGTTACGGTTGAGCAGCAGTTCACCGCCAATGCCAGTGCGCTTGGAACTTTAGAAGGGCAGTACACTGTTAAGGTAGATGCTAACGGAGCGGTTGCTGGGTTCGGTCTAGCGAACACGACCACTTCATCGGGAAACAATACCAGCGAGTTTTATGTAAACGCTGACCGTTTTGCGATCATGCGCGGCGGGAGTGACACTACGGCGGCAACAACCCCGTTCGTTGTTCAGGCTACCGCTACGACTATTAACGGTATTGCTGTTCCAGCCGGTGTTTATATGGATGCGGCGTTTATAAAAGCTGCATCAATCACTTCAGCTCAAATAGGCTCCGTAAACGCCGACACTATTAACGCGGGGGCGATATCTGCAGATAGAATAGGTGCTAACTCGATTGACGCTAGCAAGCTCAACATTGATGGCTCTTCAATTACATCTGTGGTCGTTAATGGCACTCCTACTCTTCAGCTTGGTTCGGTGAACGTTAATAAGCTGACTGGCAACAGCATCAGCGCAACGATCATGGCTGGTACAACGGTCTACGCGGACAACATGACTGGAGACGTTGCAGTACTCCAGCCGTTTAGGTCAACTGCTACGAAGTTATTCAGAGGAAGTACGGCACAAGGCGGCGGTACGATTGTAGTTGTTACTCAGCAGCTCCCTGCTACAACTCACGCAACAAACGGGCATAAGCCTTTTGCTTCGGTTACCGGCTGGTATGATTCGACTAGCAGTAAGACGTATTCATTTAAAATGTACATGCAAGATCTTGCTGGCGGTAACCAATCCTTGGGAGCGGTTTCCAGTATCTTTAATCAGTACGGAATATACGTTGCAAGTTTTTCGGGTAACAAAACCAACTTAGTTACAGCGGGTCAGACAGTAACTGCTACAGGTAAAACACACACAGTAACAAGTGTTAATTACCAGTCATCCAGCAATCTTACAAACGTTCAGTACACGCTAGGCTCAGGGTCGGCTTTTGCGGTGGGCGACACCGTATCAGCAACTTCTAGCAGCGCGTATCAGCTAGTCGGTGAAACACGATTCAAGGCGAACACAGACCTGTACGCGCAATTTGCGCTTAGCGGCTCGCTATCTAATAAGACCCTTGGTGCGGTCAACATGAAGCTCGAGGTTACTCGGACAGGAAGCAGCGGAATAGGTAGCGGTGACAACTCAACGACGGCTGATTACATCCACGAAGTCTCCGGATTTATTATGGGAGCAAGATAATGAAGCTGTACGTCCAATGGGATCACGAAAATGAGACCATCCTTTTTAGTCCTCAAGGACTCAAGGGCGAAGGTGACAATTGGTACGCGTATACAGACAGCGGAGAAATTGTAAATCACCGCACTCAGACCAGAAGGTACGTTTACGTTGAAGAACTTGAGATGGTCATAGGTGTGGCGGAAGGGTCGCCTGACCTGACTTGGAGCCAGTCCCGACAATCCGGCTACGGGGGCTTAGAAGATCAGCTTGATATGCTATGGCATGACATAGACGCAGGCACGCTCGATAAAACAGGCGCATTCTACAACCACATCAAAACCGTTAAAGACGGCGCACCCAAAGGAGACTAACCATGCATGCAGGTAAAGGTAAGCAATGTTTTTTGAACCAACAAGACAAGCCAAAGAAGAAGAAGGCTAAGAAGAAGGCGAAAAAGAATTATGGCTACTAACAGAGACTACAAAGAAGAGTATAAGTATCACCAGACTGATGCTCAGAAGAAGCGTCGCGCTGCTCGTAACAAAGCGCGGCGTGATGCCTTGGCACAGGGGAAGGTAAAGAAAGGTGACAAGAAAGACGTTCACCATAAAGACGGCAACCCCAGGAACAATAGCAGCAAGAATGTTGCTGTGGTGAGCCGTAAAAAGAACCGTGGTGCGTACCGATTTGCGTAGTGTGCCGCTGGCACACTCAAGATATAAGTAAATTAAATTAAGTAGTAGAAACAAGCACTTAGGGATTCTAGCATCTGTAGGGTAAGTAGCAGTAAGTAGTACTTAACCTATTGAAATAGAACGGGAATTTGCAATTCGGCGCACAGAATCCCTCTCTCTCCGCCACACATGTAAGTGCTTGTTGTGCATAGATTTTTCAGTAAGATGAGAGTCTCAGGCACACGGACGGCACAATGGCAACAATAAGAAAGCGCGGTGGACTCTGGCACACTCAGATCCGCAAGAAAGGTTTTTCTCCTCAGACTAAAACATTCCAAACGAAAGCAGCGGCTACAGCATGGTCACGGCGCGTAGAGATGAGCATGGACAACGGTTCGTGGATCGATGCTCGTGAATCGCGGTCCGTGCTCATCGAGCACATAGTTGATGACCTGGTCTACTCGTATGAAAGGTTTGGGCTAGAAGTTGCTGGACCTAAGCTGGGGCAGCTAAATCAAATCAAAGAATACTTTCACGGTGTCTCGATACACGATCTGACTTTTGATGACGTGTTGGATTTTGCTGCATTTCGGCTAGAGACCATTGCTGCAAGCACACTACAGGCTCAAATGTATTATCTGAAGCAAGCCGTCACAAACAGCAGAATAAAAACCGAGCAGCCTGTAGTAGATATGGCAATCGATGAGCTCAAGAAGAAGAAGTTGATCATGGGTAGCGTCAGAAGAGACAGGCGGTTGGAGCCAGGCGAGTACGAAACTCTGATGAAAGCTGCAGAAGGACACTGGATTAGTGCTGCGATAGATCTGGCAGTGGAATCTGGCATGCGTCAAGGTGAGATTCATGCGTTGAAGTGGTCGGACATAGATGAAAACAAGGGCGTTATCCACTTAATGCGGAAAGATAAAGACGCTAAAGGAGGTAAATCTAAGTGCGATATACCTCTACTTCAAGGCGTGAGAGAGGCGTTGCTACGCTCGTCAAACGTACTTGGGCAAGGGCCAAACCTTATTAGCGTAAAGCGGGCAGCATCGATTTCAGACAAGTTTGCCAGGATGACGGTAAAACTAGGGATAGACGACTTGAGGTTCCACGATTTACGTCATGAAGCTATTAGTCGTATGTTTGAACGCGGCATGAGAGTCGAACAAGTGCGGGTCGTGTCAGGGCACCGCACATTAGATCAGCTTTCTAGGTACGTGAACTTACGCGCTGAAGATCTAGCTGGGCTGTAAAATAGTTAGCGACTTCAGGCGTAGGGAAAAGATATTTTTTCCCGTGCTTTACGTGTGGAATGTTTAAACCATCTCTGTAGATTTGTTGATACAGGGACTCTCTTTTTATTTTGAGTAAGTCAGCAAGATCGGCTAAATCCATAAACGGGCCATACTGGTTAATCAGAACCTCTAGCATACCTTTGACTTCCTATGTCGTGGATGTGTGTAAGGGAAACACTACAATTGTCCAACAAGATAGAATTCTAATAAAGTTAAAATAATACTTCAAGTATTATTGACTAGTTAGGCTATGGCTTATTTCTGTTTCTAAAACTGCATACTTTTTAGACATTCTGTCTGCAGGCGGCAAGTTATTTCCTCGATAAATTCGCGCGCTTTTTTCACCTTTAAGCTGAACAAGAAAAGCTTTTGCTTTTGGAAAGTCTTTAACTGGGCAAACTTTTGTAAGCCACTCAGCGTCAACATAGTTTTTGAATTGTGTCGAGTCGGTAAGATACTCGTCTAGGTGCGCAAATGAAGTGGGATAGATTTTTACCCAGAAAGCAGAAGCTGGATTTGCGTCGTAGATCTTGGTGTTGACGACTTTTGTCAAATCTTGTACGTCGTACTTTAGTATTCGTGTGCGAACATTCGGCAGAAATTCAGTAATGTCTGAATCAATTTCTAAGGGATCTACCCCGAGAAAATTAGCAAATTTAATAGTTGCGGCTGGGCCTAGATCAGTAATGTTGTTTAAGTAGTGCGAGATTGCACCTTGCGACCATCCTAGTTCTTTGGCTGCTTCAACCTGGGTAAACTGCATTTCTACTTTTTTTATTTCCCAAATTTTACGCAAGTTTTTTACCGCCTGAGGGCGTTCTTCTTTCATTTGCTCGTCCTGAGTGCGTTATTGAATATATCCAATCTGCGACTTCTCGCCGCGATATATTTTCTTCTATATAGTTTATTCTACTTATATTAGCTGAAAAGTCACTAGGTATTATTAGTGCCGTATCTTCTACACCAATAATTAGGGCAGCAGTAGCTGGGCCACTGACACGGTTTAACCATTGAAGTTGTAATTCAGATAGGGAGTGACGTATTAAAGTGTCATCTCGTTTAGGTAGGGACTTGACGTATTTGTATTCCACAAATAACAGCCCTGCGGGTCCAATGTAACAAGCGTCAGGTACGCCCCCTGCAAACTTATCGTGTATTTTCCACGCATATACGTCAGGAGAAAGGAACCTATGTATGCTTCGGATGAAGCCGTGCTCGTTCATAAATAAGGAGCCCGTTTCGGTCTACGGTGGGCCAAGCCGGTACTATAGGACGACCACTCTCGCCCTTGACCTATCTAGTTAGCTGTACTGTTCGTACAGCGACTCAGCTACCTTGTAGTCTTCTTCCTGAGCCCAGCCAACAAACGAGACTTCGCAATTCATAAACGCCTTGCCCATCTTGTTTTCGGTAGGTACGCCAGAAACTTTCCAAAGACCTGCGAAACGGTCGCCGCCTTTCATACCGATCTGAGAGTTCCATGCTTTGGATACACGCAGCTTGGAGCTAGCGAAATCCATAATCGCTGGTGAACGCTCGAGCTCACCTGTCTCAGGATCTTTGATAAGAAGGACGTGTGCGTGGGTCTCCATAGCTGCCCACTCAGCAGGTTTGTCTTGCTCAGCGATATACTTTTGAGCTTCTGCTTCAGTGTCGAACGCGCCGCCGTAGCCACCACCAGCGTCGATGTCACGCCATACGACGTACTCGATCTTGAATGTCAATGATATACAGTACAAGTCATTGCCATAGTTGTGGTTGTTCAGCGTGTTGATCAGGTGACCTGGCTCGCAACCTTCGAGGTAAGACGCATGATGCTTGTCAACTTCATTAGACATTTTCTGTAGGAGCTTGACCCGAGGGATCTGCACGTTTTGTCCTACGTTTTCGTTACCTCGGCCTGAACCTTGGACAGCTTTGAGGTGCGCTGGCAAAGTGTCAGTGGATGCTACGAGGCTGGTTGGTGCTACTGCTACTGCTGATTTAGTCATAATGTTTACTCTTCATTCTTCATGATTCATGTTTAAAGGGATCGAAAGTTAATGCGTCGAATTTCACGGGGCTGCAGACCAGGGACTTCTTCGCCAAGCTTTAGAAGTTCTTTGTATGCAGTCGACGATACCCGTCTTTGCAAGAGACTGTAGTCTTTAGTGCTGTTGATGTGCTCATAAAGAGCATCCCAGTCAGTCACGTCAGGTACAGTATCTTGGTTAATGGACACGCTGGCTTTGTCATTAGCGGTACGTGACAAACCCTGCTCGTCCAATTGGTTTAAGAGCTGCCAATCAAGCTCTTCTTTAGATTTGTTCAACACCTTGAGTTGGGCGTTGAGGTCAGCAATGTCATCTTTGACAGTTGCTCTGAGTTCAATAAGTTCATTTATAGTCATAGTAGTTTTCTCTTGGTGGGTTTAGGCTGCTTGCTTTAGTTTGTTTAGTATTCCGAGTAACTGGTCCATACGATCGACCTTGCCTTGCAACTTCTCATACACCTCTGGTTCCCAGGTGTTGCGTGCGGCGATCTGTATGACCTCAGTCTTTTCAGTCTGACCGGCTCGATAGATGCGACGGTTGAACTGCTGATAATGTTCTGCGTTGTATGTAGGCGACGCCCATATAACTGTCTTTGCTTTGGTCATGGTCAAGCCGTGACCTGCTGATTGGGGGTGACAGAACACAACCTGTAGCTGCCCTGCTTGTAGCCGGTCAACAATCTCTTTGCGTTTGTGTGCTGCTGTACTGCCGTCAATCGTTGCGTGCTTGATACCCATCTTGTCTGCTAGCTCAACCATGTACCGCTGCTCGTGCTTCCAGTTGAATGCAACAAGTGACTGCGCACGTTCGGCAACGAGCTGCATGACGATGTCATACCGTTCTTTGTGAATGCGTTGTGTGTCACCGTTCTCGTCATAGACAGCGCCGGTACACAACTGAAGTAGCTTCTTGACCTTACTACCAGCGTGCACAGCGTTGATGGTTGCTTCTCCGGTGTACAGCACAGAGTCTTCGCTGAGCTGCTGGTACTGCTGCATGATTTTCTTAGGCAGCGATACGTACATGGTCTGTACGCTTTGCGGTGGCATGTCGATACATTCGGTTAGCTCGAAGCGTATGTTGATGTCACTGAGGGCCGCAGCTACAACTTCTTCTGCGTCGTCTTTTTGTACCCACTCGTTAGCAAAGCCGTTGAAACGTGGTGTGCAAACAGATGATCGGAAACTATAGAAGCGATGCCCGAGACGTTGTCCGTCGTCCACGATTAGCGTTGGGTGCCATACGTCTAGGATGCCGTTGCTGTTGGGTGTGCCAGACATAGCAATGCGATGTGTGAATGCTTCTGCGATCTTCTTGCATGCTTTGCTGCGCTGACTGCTTTGGTTCTTGAATGCAGTGAACTCGTCAATGATCAGGGTATCGAAGTCAGCAAGTACATGAATATTTTTAGCGAGCCATTTGACTGCGTCATGATTAGTGATGACTACGTTTTCTGTACCGGCAAATGCTTTCTCACGATTCTTAGCGTACGCAACTGCGTACGTAAGGTTAGGAGTGAACTTGTCGATGTCATCTCCCCACGATGCTTCGAGGATGGACAACGGTGCGAGAACTAAGGTTCGTGATTCGCGGCCCACGATCGCGTCTAGTACGGATCGTGTCTTGCCTGTGCCTGGGTCAGATGTGATGAGGCAACGAGGGTTGGCAAGAATGAAGTCTGTCGTGATCTTTTGATGCTCGAAAGGTTCGTACATAGTCATCACTCATTGATGGTTTAGTATATTAGCATAGCTAATATAATGGGGCAAATGGATGTATTAAGCAGCAAGTAATAGTGGAACAGGACACGTCTGCGAATCTACGATAAACGGACTGTCTGATCGTTTAGCTTCGTTGCCTTTGACGCGCAGCCCTACAATTTTGTTTCGAGCTTTTAAGTTATCCAGGTCAGACTTGTCGCCGTCTATAACATCACGTCCCAGGAACTTAGAGGGTAGTCCATTCTTAAAGACTACAGTGATGGGTACGTCTGTCTTTAACGCCATGTTGACTTGAGTCTGGTACTTAGGAGCGCCGCTGTAGCTAAACATGAGGTGGTAGTTACTCGGTGTTTTGCCTAGACGAGCAGCGCGTTTGGTGTAGTCATAGAACAAAATGTCAGGGAAGTTCTGGATAACACCATAGTTTTCCCAGGCTACGTCTGACAAAACGTTGAGTCGGACAACTGCGCGCTTGCTGTGTTTAGCAGCGTAAGCACTGAGGTTAGTAAGCTCTCTGTTGAGGTGGCTGATAAATTCATCTGTCTGCTGCAAAAAGTAATCCGTTTTGCACTGGCGTGCGTCATTGATGCTTCTGTACACCTGGGCGAGCCCACTGTGTTTGAGGCAATCATCAAAACATTGAGCAATTTTAGATGAGGGACACAGCTCAGGCGTTGGCATCATCGACAGGCCCGCCAAGACAACTGGTTGGTTCTTAGCAGTTTTGATGAGCTTGGTGTTGCTGTCTCTGCTGAGCAGCTTAGCTGGCCGCTTTTCTTTTAGTGGGATTAGGTTCTCTACTGAGGATGTCATCGAGTATCTCCTGTCTGAGTTGAGCTGCTGTTGCGCGATCGCACTGCGTCATAATCCTGATCTCTGATTTCTTCAAACGGTGTGTAGTCCAGTACATCGCTTCCGCTGGGTCTGTAACGAGTTTGTATTCGACTAGCCACCCGTCGCGTTTGTAGAACATCTGCATTTCCGTACATCTCCTTTAAGTGGCCGCAAAGCAGCTCTTTGTAATCAATCATGGTTGGACTCCTATCCAGCGCACGGCGCGATATGGAAAGTTTGAGGTTTTGACAAGTTGTAGTTCTTCGCGACGCATGGTGCGTTTCATGATGAACAAAGTGACGGAGACAATAAGACCGCCGACCATTGCAGCAATCATGCCGCTGTATGTACCGGCGAATGCGTACATGAGGAAAGCTGTAACGGTGATGTCGATAGGTATGTCGTAGGCAATGACGCGGCGTACGCCGAACTTAAAGATTAGGAACAGTAAGCCGAGCGCCGAAAGTAGACCTGCAAAAATCATAGGTAACTCCAATAATGGCTGCGATTAGAAAAAGTGTTTCGTAAAGGCTGAGTAAAGCGAGTACTGCTTGAATCACGTAGGTCTCCTGAAATATAAGAACGCAACAAGGCCCACGACTGCAGTGAGCAGCAGTGCGTAGAAACCAAGAGCGAGGGCTTGTCCGAGGACAGATAGGGTAAGTAAGACAGCAAGTACGCTTACGATGAACATAAGCGCATTGCTGCATAGGGTCTTGAATAGTTTCATAGGGATTCTCTCTTCATGTTTCATGGGGATCATTTGAATTCCGATCGGGAATAAAAAAGCCCCACCGAGGTAGGGCAATCACACGGGGAAGCTGTTAATTAGTTAGTCCACACCCCAGGTGCATTCAGGTTCATCACCTTTACGGAACGAGCACCATCTGCAACTGTCTTTGCTAGGTGTTGGATTGAATTCTGTTTCGGTAGTCATTTTGATTGCACGACGATGGAAGCCTGGTGCAAACACCATTGCCTGGTCGCGTGTGTACGTCTTCTTGGTTGTCTCACCTTTATCGAGATACCAGAACTCAACCTGCACAAACTGCAAGTGTGGGTATCTGAAGAACGTACCGATTGCATAGAGCAGACCTTGTTGACCGTGGGCTATTTCGTTGCCCCACTTCTTACCGGTCTTGTAATCGATGACGCGTGCAGAGGTGTCGTCTTCTTGAACCAGGGCATCGAGTTTGATACGAGCCCAGGTTTCTTTCTGCATCCAACCGACTGGTGCCCAGTCCAGGTCAAAGCCCCACTCACCTTCTAGTTCTACTTTTGCTTCGATGAAAAGCTGCCGTAGTTCTTCAAAGTCATCTTTGAATTTATGAAGGGTGTCGTGCATCTCACCCATAGTGCCGTTGACATAGTCTTCAGCGTATTGGTGGATCTCGGTGCCGCGGTCTGCAGCAGGGCCACTAGGTTCTTTGACGCCCTTAACGCGACCTATGTAGGTACGATAAGGGCACTCTTCGTAGACCTTGAGAGCTGAGTAGCTCCAGGCTCTAACGTCGCCTAGTTTTTCTGGTTTTTCGAAGTCGACTACATCGTCAGGTCGTGTAGCTTGTGTCAACTTAATCATTTACTTTCCTAGTAGTGATAAGTAGAGATATTAGTATAGCTATTATTTTAGCTGACGGCTAGCAGCTTGCGGTCTTTGTCGTCGAAGTACTTGTCAGTAACTTCTTGTAATTGTTCTGCTTCTAGTTTCCAAGTCGTTACTACGCCTGTTATTGGATTTGCACTTGGCGAACAATGAGTTCGTTTACGTTCTTTAGTCACACCACAGCGTGCTGCTTTCTTTTGGAACTCGCGTTGAGACAAGCGGTCGTCAGTGAGTACGCCATACACAACACGCAGGTGTTCCATTGGAATGACCGAGTATGGCCATTGAGACTCTGCTACCCATTGTTTAACGAAGCGTTGTGCAGTAGTGATTTCTTGACCTTGCATGACGTTAGTCACACTGATGTCTAAGATATCTAGGAACACACTAAGCTTGCCGTGTCGTACTGCTGCAAAGAACTCTTCCATCACAGACATAGTGACTTGAGCCATCTGTGCTTTGGCGTTGTTAGCAATAGGTGTACGGACGAGCTGCTTGTTGACTTTGTAGTTACGCAGTAGTGCCGCGAACTTATGTAGCTCAGAGCTGATGTCATCGATGCCATCAATAACTTCTGGGTACACATGCTCGAGCTTTTGTTCTTGGCGAGGTGCGATGTTGTAACGACGATCGCCCTCTTCAATCTTTACAGCATCCATACGGTTGGTAAGGAAGATAAAGTTTGTGTAGTTAGGCATTTCTACCTGGTTAGAACGCATTGCACGAATAGTTATTGTGTTTTCAGTGATTGCGTTCTTGAGTTTGTCCGCAATCTTCATAGTGCCAGCGTTGGCTGAAGCCATATGAAACTCATCGACCACCAGGAACAATGCCTGGCGCATGTACAAGTTGAACTGCTCTTCTATATTTTGTAACGCACGCATCGGTACGTGCTCGTTACCGAACAGTGGTCTGAGTACTTTGGTATAGAAGATACCTTTACCTGTGCCTGGTACACCTTGTAGAACCCAAGCAGTCATTGCTTTGCGCTTGGTCTGGAAGATGTATGCCAGCCAGTTAGTAAAGTGCTCAACCTCAAGGTTCTGTCCACCAAGAATGTGAGTCATGAGTTTGTAGATCAGCGGGCAAGAGTCCGCGATCTTTGCTGAGTCACCCATGCTTAGCGATTCGTGCTCACGGTTCGACAGCATGTACTCTGTCTTACGGAACATGTTGATGTGGTACGGCACGTTAGCCAGGTTCACTGCTGCATCGTCTGATGCAGGATCGAATACAACGCGTGCATCAGGTATATAGTCAGGCTTGCTACGACCATGCGATCGCATGAAGCCTTCGATACTTGCTGATGAACAAGGCATCAGTGGGAACTCATCACTGAACTGATTTAAGTTTGGGTCGAATACTCCGTTGTAGTAGGTGTCTGTATAGAAGTCACGCATAGCTACAGGAAAATTAGCTCGACCTTCTTTCTCCATTTCTTCTTGGTAGTGATCAAACAAAGACTTGTAGAAGTCAGGGTCTGCCTGCTCTATTGACCAGATCGGCTCACCCTTAAAGTTGTACATGTAGGTGGGGTCTTGAATCTTAAAGTAGTAGGCATTGCTGTCCCCACCATTGACGTTGCAACGTATGTACGGTGGGTTGGTATCGTCTGTGATCTGTATTGACATGCGGTCAGGGTTAGTCAGTATTTCTTCTGACTTGTTGTCTACAGTGGCAATGGTCAACCGTTCTTTCTTAGCGTTGAAGCCACGGGCTACACGCAGTTTGTTTTTATATACATTGCTCTTTTGATGGACTACTTCTGGACTGATGTCAGCCATCAATCCAGCAAGATCCAGCGTCTCCGATATACCCGAAACGCGCACGATCCGCTCAGAACTAGATCTGAACGGATCGTGGGTTCCGTCTTCAAAGGTAGGAGGCGCAATGAAGATGAGCTTTGAGTTGTCAGCTACGCTAGCATCCAGAGGATACTTTAAAGAGTGTCCGTTACTGGACAGCTCTAACTGCGATGAAAACAGCTGAGACTCAAAATTACTGTCTTGTAACCACAGCTTGACTGCTTTTGCAGGCATTGCATGTGATAACAGGATGAAGATGTGTAGGGAAACTTTGTCGCCTTTTAAACCTAGACTGGCTGATGCTTGTGCTATGAAGCTGCAGTCTTGCACTTGAGGTGGCAGCTCACGCATCACAGCTTTCGCTAATGTGCTGACATCTTTGTCTGTAAAGGTTTTAGGATTGGTATGACCTGGGATGACGATGCCATCAATATCAAGTACTAAAAGATTTGAGTAGCCAATTCGATCTGTCTTACCAGCGCGCGATTCGTTTTGTATGGGTCTTTTGAGGTTACCTTTAAGAAGGCAGTGGCCTTGTTTACCGTGATCGCGAATAAGTTTTTCTAGCATTGACAACCCAGTTTCGTCTGTTGGGATGTCGTATTGGTGTGATGTTACGCTTTTTACATGTGGATAAGGGGTGAATCCGTTTTTAGGACAGTGACGTTTGCTGAGCCGCTGTCCGTTGGCGGCTTCTAAAAAAGTTAAGTGCATGGCTCCTCCTACAGAGCAGCTTATATTAGCATGACTAATATCTATTTAGTAGGATCGGCGTTCTTATTAAATATTTCTTGTCGATCAATTTTGATGCTTTCGTCCGCTTCAAATGTAAGACGGACCTGATTCCTATCGACTTTTGATATCTTTACTTCAGCAAGAACACCGTCATCATCATGAAGGATGATTTTCTCGTTGAGTTTCCTTGTTAGTACTAGTCGCGGCATTGATGTTATTTACTGTAACTAAAGTCATAACCACCCTCCGCGTCGAGGGGTATATCTTTTGCCCACGAAGGCGGTTGGCACATGTGTGCTATAAGCTTTCCCATTGTAGCATCGGGGTTATTAGCTTGGCTAATTAATACGATTTCATCGTGGACAGTGAGAACGACTTGTGCATCAAGAGATGCGTCTTGTTGTATACGCAACATAGAATCTGTGACGATGATCCTAGATAACGCTTGCACCACGTTTTCTGTGATGCGCCCGCCCCATGTAGACTCTGTTGCTCGTGAGTCGTAGGTGAGCTTTCCTCCTTCGTACCGGAGGTTGTTGTAATGCAGGGCCATACCGTTGGGCAGATGAATCTTGCCGCGGTGGAAACGGAGGCCATGCCAGTGCTCGTCGTAACTTGGGTTAATAGTGTTAGCTAATTTAAGCTCGAGCTTGCTCCAAAGAAGTTGTACACCTGAATACGTACTGCGGTATGTATTGACTACGTCAAAGGCTTCTTCAGTGGTGAACTTCATTGGTGGTCCCATCGCACCTGCTTCCAGGGTTGATTGGAACTTTGCTGCACCCATGCCATATCCAAGACCAAGGACAGCTGTCTTACCAACGAATCGTTCTGTTGGGTCATCTGTCTTGTTGATGGGTCTGCCATAGATTTTTGTTGCCAGGTTGCTGTAGATGTCGTCGCCGTTGCGGAACTGCTCCAGTAAGTCATCTTCATCTGCAAGCCAGGCAAGCATACGTGCTTCGATATTTGATAAGTCAGCTACGAATACGAGCTGACCTTTGGGTGCATACAGTGCCTTGCGTAGTGGAGAGTTACGAGGCATGTTCTGCATGTTGATTTTTTCTGTGCCACCAAACCGTCCTGTGTGTGCAGCGTAATACCGCAGCGGGACTGAGATGGTGCCATCCTCGTGAGCTGCATCGATGAAGCGTTGAGCTCTAGTCTCGTTGATGCGACTTTTAACTGCTTTGCGTGCTGCCCAGATAGGTTCGTGTTCTGGGTACATTTTCTGCATTTGAGTGAATGCCTTGTCGTTTTTCCCCAGGGCAGGAATGTCTTTGCCTGTGGTTGGGCTGCGCTTAGTGGGTGGCACCAGGCCCAGGTCAGTCTTTATATACTCAGCAAACTGCTGATTAGAACTGAGGATTTTCCGATCAATACCTGCATCATTGATCGCTTTTTCACTAGCTGCGATCTGATCATCACGGAACGCGATGAGTGAATCGAGGTCCACGGTCAGCTTTGGTTCGCAGAACATACGACAGGTTAGATCGATGATGTCCATTTCTGATTGGGGCATCTGATCAATCATCTGCTGGTATAACGCCCAGGTGAGGTCAACGTCCTGGATGCAGTAGCCCCCCAGGGCTTGCTCAGTTTCGGGATCAAGATCATAGATACCTTTAGCATCGATGAGCTCGTCCCCTTTGCGCATAGTCTCGTCGTCTGGAAAGCAACGGATTGCACAGTCTTTGAGACGAGCTGATTGGCCAGGGAATAAGCCACGGCTCATTGCTGCGGTGTCAATGTAGTACTTGGGGGTGACGCGGTAATACCTGGTTAAAATATAACCATCGAATGGTGTGTTGTGGCAGATGACTGTTGCTTGTCTCCAGTCAATCTCGCTGATGGCGACTTCTGCTTCGTCTTCACCGAACCATTCAGTGGGTCCGTCATCAATTTTGATGCCTACGCCCCACACTTTGAATTTCTCGTGTCGGACATAATCCATAGTCGTTAGCTTTGACAACGACACTTTGGTGTCGAAGTACGTCTCAAAGTCCAGGGTAACTAACATTAGAATGGTATCTCCGGTGAATTAGCATCGTCGCATTGGTATTGCGCGTAGATTTCGCCCTCAATGGCTCGGTATTGAGACATGAGCTCTGCATATCGTTCGGGCATTCGCGACTTCATCCATACAGTAGTAAAGGTATGGAACTCGGGGTGTATTTGGTCGTCTTTGAGGCTAGACAGGCTATCGAGGTACTCTTTCGTCTCCATTGCATCCTCCTGGATGAAATATCTCTAGTACTGTGTGATCAGCCCACTTTTTATGGGCGTACTGATCCTCAGTAAGTACATAGATATCACGGTGAACGTCACATACTAGGTACGCGGTCTTGTTTAGTGTGTTTTGTATGAAATGACCTTCTTCAACTGCTGCGTCTACATCAGTGAAGGGTGTGGTCATGACTTTTTCACTGACGGCTCGCCTAGTTCTGCCGAGATGAGTCGGTCGAGGTAGAAACGTGCTTTGCGTAGATCTTCTACTGGCTTGCCTTTGTAAGACATGCGCCACACGTACTTTTCTACGTTGCCTTTGAGATACCCTTTGAATGCTTCGGGTGACATAGATGCTTCGATTGCATCAATGCACTCAATGTCGCCAGAGTTGTAGTGGCTAGGGCTGTTGATTGGGTCGTTAGGTTGAATGTCGTATGGGTCGACATAATCAGGGTTTACTTTTATTCGTACTCGGTCCCATTCCTGGGGTGTGGCTTTATTTATAGTCATCGTACTCTCCTAAGTCAGCGAAATAGTACTAATTCTAATATATTAGTTCAACTACTATTGCGGCGGTGGCGATGCAACGTAGAGTTTGAGGCGATTTTGACTGATCATTTCTTGAACTGTTCTTTCTACAAGTTTATCGAGGCCATAAATTTTTTGTCGCAGTTGATTTTCTAGTGTTTCGATTCGCTCTTCAAATAGCTCAATATTGTCGAGACGTTCGCCGTGCTCTCCTACGTCGGCGAAAGCTCCATCGATGACTTCGATGCGATCGTCGAGGTCCGAGGCCTGCGATTCGAGGTCATCGATTCGATCCTCGAGCTTGGTGTCGTGTACCAGCAGTGCCTCTGCGGTTGTTTCCTTGATTAGTCGGGCGAACGCGTTCATGAACTCTTCTTCATATATGTCAGTCATTAGCTGACCTCCCTTCTGGGTTGGTAAGTTTGCAGGCTAAGTTCCAGGCCATCCAGGCACAAGTGAAGGCAGCTAGAGCTTCTCCACCATTAAACTTGCTGATGTAATCTTGGAGCTCATCTAAATCTTTGGGTGTATGGACAAGCCCAACAGGTTGCAGTAAATGGATTGTGTCAGTCATCATCTTCCTCACTTAGTTGTTTACCGTATTCAAGACCTGCGTCTATGGTTCGTTGTGCGAGGTCCGCGTTTGGTGCCAGGTCAAAAGACATTTGGGTGTAATAAGAAATACCTGCGAAGATCTGCTCATGTGTAGGCACCTGGTCGCCTGCGAGCTCTGTAATTGCAAGCAGAGCATGGCGGTATGAATTAATGTTTGTTTGGAGCTGTTCACTCATAATTTTTAATTTCCTTTGAATAGTCATCATGCAAGTCACTGAAGTCAGTTTCGTAGGGCTCTTGCCAACGCCAGTCACCGCTGCCAGCTTCTGCCATGTCTCCACCGTCGATGTTTCCATCGCGTATAAATGTCCAGAGGTCATCATCGTTAAGATTTATAGGAACATTTATATACGTGACGAGGTCTGTTTCCATGACAGCTGTTACTGCAATGGTTTTATGTGTCGTACTGTCCATAGTTAGTACTCCGATGGCAGCATGTGGGTGTGAGCACCTAGTTCGTTGCGTACAGACCAAATCGTGATTTGTTTCTGTGGGAAGTCGGTGAACGGGACTTTTTGCGAGCTGAGTGGGTCGTCGTTGCCATTTGTCATGACTAACTCAGCGCTGTCGTCGTTGTTTACAGTAAGAACTGTTTGAGCCCAGTCAGCTTTTGTTTCGTCAAGATGACTTTGGATGGCGTCGAACAGCCAGTACGCACCAGCTTGATCAGCTACGTATAATGCACCTTCGGTGAGTACACTGTTGGAGATTGGCGTCCAGCGAGTGAAGGTTTGAGATCCGGTGAACTGGTTAAGCGCTACTAATTCCATTTGTTGCTCCCTAATAATATTTTCTTGAGTTCGGGCACTGTTTTGCCGGTTAACGTGGCTATTTCACTGAGAAATAGGTTTGGGTGTGTGTCGAACAAATCTATGATTTGCTCATCAGTCAGATTTGGTTGATTCATCGAGCTCCTTTTGGCGTTGTTCTTCGTAGGCAGCGTCTTCGTCAGGCTCGACATAAGGTTTGTAAACACCTTTCTGTTCGATGTAGTCTGAGTAGTCGTTGTATGGGTCGTCGGTGATGCTGCATGGTTCACGTCCTGTCATATTGTTTGCTCCAATGATCTAGAAGAACTGAAAAGAATTGTTTCGTATTCACCGAGTAAGGCAGGTTTTCGTTGTATTGGTCTTTTGCATTATGGAAGGCTTCTGCCATGTCTCCATGTACAGTTAATGCCTTGAGGTTATGTTTTTGTCTGTGTTTGTTAGCTATTTCTCTGGAGCGTAAAACTGGGTCTTCTGATAAGTTTTTCTTCTGTGGTCTTTCCAATTTGCGTTTCATGGTTCTTTGTCCTCGGTTCGGGGTTCGTGGTCAGCGTAGTCTTGTAGGCGTTTGTCTCCTTCTAGTTTCTTGAGTGCCTGCATGTAGACGTGTTTTGCTCCGTTGCGGCTGAGACCTATTTCTTTGCCTATCTGGTCGAAGGTCATTGCTGCACCGTCGTTCGCTTGGTCTTTATTGCTCACGGCTGGATGCTCCTCATTGTTTGGGCTCGTGCTAGCACAGCAACACATTGCGTTAGTTCTACTGGGTCAACAGATATGGTTACGTGGGCTTCGTCTGTCTCACTGACTTTTAAATAATGGTGATGTAAGTAAGAAAGAAGAGTGACCATAACGTCATGCTCAGTTTTGATGGTGCGTGATTCGTTGTTCATGATTCGTCGTCCTCTTCTTCATCACATCGCCAGCAGATGGTGTCATCGTAGTTTTCGTTGTAGACAACTGACTCTTCTCGCCAATAGCGCTGGCCGCATTTGGGGCAATCAAACGGGTAAGGCATCATGATCTGATTCTCCGTTTGTCGTCGTCGAAAATCATGCCCTCTAAAAAAAGAGTGACTAGTTCGTAGACATCGTCCATTTTGTCGACGGCTCTGCTGATACAGATAGATTCTGGTGCGTCTTCTTGCAGTTCAAGGATCAGTGCGTTGGTTGTAAATAGTTGGGCGCGAATGTTATGCGCTTCTAATCTTGTCATGATCGTTTGTCCTCCCAGAACTCTTGAAGATCTGCATCGATGATGTAGGACTTGAGGATTTCTGTTGGTACATATTGCAAAAGGTCTGCAACTTCATGTACCTGGTTGTCTTTGAGATCGACGTGCAGTGACGCGATGGCTGATTTGACTAGTTCAATGTCGTGTTTGTATGTGGCGAAGCGCATGATTAGCCTCCAAGGAGTAATCGGTTAAGTTCTACGATGGGTTGGGCGTTGGATTTTTTGAGTTTGCCGTCACGCAACTCATAACTGGTGAAGTCGAAACCTTCTCGGTACGCTGCTTTGCTGCGGTAAACGCTGTACTTAGTGCCGTCAGGGGCGAAACGTGCTTGCTTGGCTGCAAACTTGCCGAGGGTTTTTTCCATATAAGCGAAGCTGCTGTTAGGTTGAGTTATGTAATACGTCATAGAAATACTCTCCTGTATTTTGCTGATTTGGCTGTACACCAGATATCGCACTTGAAGAAGAATGTGTTGGCTTTGAGGCAGAACTTACCTGCAAGCTCAAAGATTTTTGATAGGGTGAGTAAGGTGTATAGCTTGATGTTTCTTGATATATCTTGACGAGTCATGATTCGTGATCCTCGGTTCGTGGTTCGCGCACACCGCTCGCTACGCTCGCGATGATAGTGAAAATGATGATAGTGAAGCAGGCACACCATATCCCCCTGGCTATCCGCGCCGTCCGGTCTGGGGGATACGCAAGACACTCAAAGAACACACGGGCGGTTATTCTTACGATCTGATCAAGATCGCTACCGTCCCTACGGGTTTGAGCCCGTCCCGTTTGCTTCACTCCCTAGCGGTAGTAACGTGAAGCTCGGTGCGCGCCCGTGTGTTGTTTGAGTGCCTTGCTGGTTGGGTCATACAGATGCATAAAAAAACCCACCCAACCCGAGGGCTGGATGGGCTATGGAGTGCCTAAGCTGCGACGCTTTCGCGGAACTTGTCGCCGGTCGCTTTGAGCTGCTCGGGCGAGGGATGCTCGCTGCGGGCTGCGAAGTCGACGGTTGCTGACTCACCTTGACGTACCATCTGCTGTTGCTCGGCGTAGATGGCGGCTTTCTCTTCCATGATAGTGAGAGCCTCATCGAAGGAGTCAGCGATGTTGGTCTTGATCCAAGTACCGTCGTCGAGCTTAGTGCTCTCGGCGTGGTAACGAAGCGCGGGGATGTCATCGATGTACGACATGCCCTGAGCGATGTAGCAGTGCAGGTTGTTGAGCGTGTAGAAATCCTCATCGACTAGCGACTGGATTTGCTCGGCGTCAACACTGAAACCGATCTGGTCGGTAAGCTCCTGAGTGAAGTCGATACCGTTACCGAAGTCTTCAGTACGCTTGCCACGGAGGTCTTGACGAGCGAGACCACACACTTTGTTCATGAGTACCTGAACGAAATCAAGGTAAGCAATCGGAGGAGCAACAGGTGCTGGGCCGCCGTTGAACTTGTGGTTGGTGGCGTCAACGGTAGCGCGGTCGTGAGAGACTGCGATAGCGTTGAGCAAAGAGCTCATGACTGGCTCTTCGTTGATGCGGATAGCATTGGAAGCGATGAGACCATACTGATTCTTGTAAGAAGAGATAGCAGTAAGAGCTGATGTAACGTAAGAAAAGTCGTTCATAGTAATAATCCTATTAAGTAAGAAATGATAGTGAGCTACCCATGTAACTCACTTATGCAACCGACGACACATGGCCGGAGGACATGTGGCTTAGTGCGTGTACTCATGCATGTTGATATCAAACACGTCATCAGTATTAGCGTTACTAATATCGTCAAGCAAAGAGATGAGATCAGCGTGGATGTAAACAGTCTCCAATGGCTCATGATCAGAGACTAGAGACCAACGTTCGATGTTCAGGTTAACTTCTTTCATTGTGTAATCCTCCTACGGATTGTTTAGCGAGTACGGTAATCGTGAAGATCAACAGCGGCTGATATGCCAGTGTGAGCTTCGAGATCGTCAACGTCAGACTCAATATCCATGAGAAGTAACGTCATGATACCTAGCATTACGTCACTAGGGTTTTCTTTTGCATAGGCCAGAGCTTTGTCTGCATATGGCTTAGCGTTAGCAATGTATGCATCACGCTTACTGAACGCGGTTCGTGCTCCACGCTTGAGTTTATTGAACATTGGCTAGTACTCCTTCTGATGATAGATACCAAGGAACTTCTTGGTCGTCGACGATGCATAGATACGCATCAGGATATGTATCTTTGATACACACAAGATTAGGTGGAATGTCCTGCGAGTAGATGGCTACCTGTGTGTGGTTAGCCCAAGCGATGAATCCGACAAAAGAGACAAAAAAGAATAAAAAGAAAACAAAGATGTTAATGCGTGCGTTGTAAAGGAAGTCGATCATGATAGTGCTCCGTTGTTGAAGTGTGTGCCGTTTGACCAAAAGTCCATTTGGTATGCATCAAACGTTTCGTTAATGATTGGTTGAGGCCAACCAGCCTTACGATTCTGTTGTTGCAAGAGAGACAACTCATTAGCACTGAGACAGTTTGTGTCGTAATGGTTGTCCCCTGTCCACATAGAATGGAAAGGGAGGAAGAGATTGTGATTACCGAAGACGGCGTACAAAGATCCATCAGGTGCTGTGTTGACATGCCACTCGGATGAACGATTTTGTTTGCATGGCGTAAAAGCCGATACGTACTTCATGATAGTGCTCCAAATGAAATTAAGATTGAAAGAGCGCCAATGGCAATGACATTGAACGCGAGAATGAGTGAATTAAGCATTAATAGCTTGATCATGGTTTACGCTCCGTGAACCGTGGTTCGTTAGTGTTGATTAGAGAGGTGTAGCAGGAACAAGGCCTGTGTAGCAGGTGTGTAGCAGGTGGTGTAGCAGGTTTGAAATGGCAAAAAGTTAGTAACTATGCGGGTTGTAGCTGGTGTAGCAGGTGTAGCAGGTAAATTTGAGTTAAAGTTCAATTTAGAAAATAAAAATGTGTTTTCAAGAAATGTCTGAACGAACTTAGAAATACCTGCTACACCTGCTACATCTGCTACACCATAGTGTAAGTACATGAT
>Ga0209251_1001118_pt1 | contig 21661 bp, 14 predicted proteins | sample SaaInlV_100m_DNA_6_FD_184665 | JGI IMG/M metagenome (GOLD analysis project Ga0209251, IMG submission 184665) | Marine microbial communities from expanding oxygen minimum zones in the Saanich Inlet - Saanich Inlet SI073_LV_10m_DNA (SPAdes) (version 2) | ecosystem: Environmental > Aquatic > Marine... | reverse complement strand
CATTTATTGACATTTAACATTCGAGTTTGGTTTTGGGCTCGCGGGGAGAATAGAGCCTTAAAAGTGAGGGGGTTGTTGCCCATAATCTGAGGGCTTGGCCTTCTGTTTTTTAGACGTCCCTCCTACCGGCTTTTTTTCTGGCGGTGGTTTTGTTGATGTTGATGTACACAAAACATTTAGAGTAGTACATCATTAACATTTTTTATGTTGTTTTTTGGTGTTTAATGGGTTATCAGGGTAAATCGTTAAAAACCATGAACAAATTTGCATCACTCATCGTTGTGCCCATTTTACTAATTGGGTGCAAAGAAAACTCCGCATTGTCAGATGTTGAGCTTTCTGATCCAAAATTAATTTCTCCAGAAATAACCATTACCAAAACACTTAATAATAGAGGTAGAGAACAGACAGAGCTTGTTGTTTTCCTTAATGATAAAAACAACAATAGTATAAACCTATTGAAGGGAGGGGTTACACTTAATAATGAAAAACTAGGAATACAAACAGAATGGGGAGGGGCGCCATATTACACCATAAACAATCTGGAACTTTATGCGAATACCCGATACAACTTTGTGGTTTCTCTAGCAAATGACAATAGCTATAACTGCAATGTTATCTCTCCTGGAGATTTAATCAACTCATTTAATGTTCCGGAATATCATAACATGAACAACGACTTAAGTGTTTCTTGGGGAATTTTGAGTTCAAATGCGTCAACCAGTTATTCTCTCGAGATTTCAAATGACAACACGCTTTCTAAAGAAATAAGCTTAAGTCAAAGTGTTATAAAAAATGGAGGATATATTATTTCTTCCCGTCTTTTGAAGCAACTCAGTGAAGAGCAAAGAGGCGACTTCATTGTCTCCTTAAAAGCCTCCACAAGAGGAAAGGTTGATCACCGTTTTGACGGAGGAACCATAAAAATTATACAGCTTGTAAACCGGCAAGTAACACTAGATTTAGGTGAAGCTGACACGGGTGTTTTCGCCCATGAAGATACCGAAGAATACCAACACAAGGTTGCGCCAAAAACGCCAAGATTAGTTCCCGAATTTAATTGGTTAAAACTCGTTTTAACCGGTGCTGGAGGACTTCTCTTCGGATTTCTTTTGTTTTCATTTATCCAAAAAAGAAAAAACAAGAAGCAATAGAATTGTTCCAATGTGATGTTTACTGTTTTTTCATTTGTACTTTTGAGTCGTGAACCTAGAACAGTTTTTTACATCCTTAAACACGGAAAAAGACAAGCTGCCTATTCCAAAAAGCTTTAACCATCCCTTTAATCACGAACCAAACGAGATTTCGTTATTCGCGGCATCTATACTAAAAAAGAAGCTCCAAAAAAACGAGGTAAACCACAATTTTGATGCTCTTGGGAAAATGTTTGGTGTTCTTGTGGTTGAGGGCCCTAACGGCTCATTTGGGTTTTTAAAAGCCTTTTCAGGTAAGCTAGACAATAATATCAAGCCGAAGGGTTTTGTTCCTCACCTTTTTGATGTTCATGATGAAAAATGTTTTTTTAAAATTGGGGAAAAGCAAATAGACATTCTAACAGAAGAGGTCAACCAGCTTCAATCGGCTGAAGATTACCTGTCTCTAAAAAAAACTCTTTTTGACTTCCGAAAAAAATCTGAAGAAATGGTTTTAGAAATGAAAAAACAACTTCGACTCGGAAAAGAAAAAAGAAGAAAGGAACGCTTAAAACAAAAAGAAATATTATCGACTAAAGATTTCTTTATCCTAAATGAAAAGCTAAACGAAGAAAGTAAAAGTGATCAACTGTCCTTTAAAAAAGAAAAAAAAGCATTCAAAAAAAAGCGCCTACTTATCGAAGAAGCACTCAAAACAGAAGAGTATAAAATCATCGCTAAAAAACAAGAAAGAAAAAACCTCTCTTCAAGTTTACAAACAAAACTATTTGAAAGTTATTCTTTTTTAAGCGCGAAACGGGAACAAAAAAACCTAATAGAGTTGTTTAAAGAAACCGCCTTCAAGCTTCCTCCTTCAGGTGCTGGAGAGTGTTGTGCACCAAGGTTATTACAATTCGCTTATTCAAACAACTTAAAACCCATCTGCTTTACAGAGTTTTGGTGGGGAGCATCTCCCAGTTCTGAAATACGATCTCACAATCAACACTACCCCGCTTGTCGTGGAAAGTGTGGGCCAATACTCAAACACATGCTTAAAGGACTTTCAGTTGATGCGGACCCTTTAACGCCCACAAGTGAAATTGAAAAGGTTGCTGTGCTTTACGAAGATGAATACATTATTGCTGTTGAAAAGCCTGCAAATATTTTGTCTGTTCCAGGAAAAGAAATTACCTATTCTTTGTCCAGTATCATTCAAAAACAATTTCCGAATATTGAAGGGCCGGGGCTGGTTCATCGTCTTGACTATGAAACCTCTGGGGTGATTCTTGTTGCTAAATCACTTACTATTTATAAATCACTTCAGGCTCAATTTACTTCTCGAACGATCAAAAAAAAATATATTGCAATTTTACAGGCCCCTATTACAAATGAGCATGGTACGATTGCTCTTCCTTTGAGGACTGACCTTATTAATCGGCCTCGACAACTGGTGTGTTTTGATTATGGAAAACAATCGACCACTGAATATCGCCAAATTAAACATGATGCTGCTGGTATTCGTATTGAGTTTCATCCAATTACTGGACGGACTCATCAATTGAGGGTTCATGCCGCACATAAATTGGGATTAAACAGCCCTATTAAGGGAGATAGCTTATATGGAATAACGGATAGGCGATTGTTTCTTCATGCAGAAAAAATTGTTTTTCAGCACCCTGTGTCTGGAAAAATCACGGAAGTCGTTTCTTCTGTTCCATTTTAATTATCTGATGGCTCTATCCAATCTCCGTTATCTTTGATTAATTCAACCAACGCTTCCACGGCTTCGGATTCTTGTATGTTTTTTTTGACTACTGTTTTTTCCTTGTAAAGATTGATTTTTCCAGGTCCCGTGCCGACATATCCATAATCAGCATCCGCCATTTCTCCTGGACCATTTACAATACATCCCATAATACCTATTTTCAAGCCCTTTAAATGATCTGTTCTGGCCCTTATTTTAGCCGTTGTTTCTTGGAGATCAAATAACGTTCTTCCACAAGAAGGACAAGAGATATATTCCGTTTTTGAAATTCTTGTTCTTGTGGCCTGAAGAATACCAAACGAGGTTGAGTTGATTAATACATTGGACTGTTTTGATTGTAACCAAACCCCATCACCAAAACCATCAATGAGCATCGAGCCCGAATCAATTGAGCTATACAACTGAAAAGCCTCTGCGTCCTCCTCTTCAGAGGATACCTTTAATACGACCGGATTCGTTATTAAAACTTCGTGCATCCTCATGTAAAGACTTCTAAATAACTGTGTTTTGTTATCGAAATCCGTTTCAACAATTAAGACCGCGTTGGGGTAGTTTGAAATTGATGGTGAAACGGGCTCTTCCGCCTTAATCGTTAGAAAGAACACTTGGTTGAAGTCCAGCTCAGACAGGTTACCCACATCAACGATCGGATAAAACCGGTCTTTCTCTGAATAATTTTCTTTCCAATTGCTGTAATCACAAACAGCCGCTAATGTTCCTGGTATTTCAAATGAAATCGTTTTTTCTCCGATATAAAGATAATCTGCCGCTTGGTCCATTATGTGCCACTTATCGAGCTTTACAGAGTAGTTGTATCCAAAACTAAAGAGGTTGGCGGGAGTAATCTTATCTTTATTTGATAAGTCTGAAAAAACCACAGGGACATTTGATCCACCTATATTTAAAATAGAATGCGACTCTCTTTTTTTGTATGAAAAAGGATTATAAACTTCGCTATTCTTACAATCAGGTAGCTTGTGCGCGTTTTGATTGTTATATTTTGCGATTATTTTTTGTGCTACAGGAATTTCTGCCTCAGGTTCTTCAGTGAGCGAAACCCTAATCGTATCACCTATTCCATCTTCCAACAAAGAACCTATACCAACAGCTGATTTAATTCTTCCATCTTCTCCATCTCCTGCCTCGGTTACTCCCAGATGTGTTGGATAACAGTGTTTGTTTTCCAACATGCTTGCCGTTAAAAGCCTATACGCCTGAACCATTACCAAAGTATTACTTGCCTTCATTGAAATGACAAGGTCAAAGTATTCATTCTTTTCACATATTCGAATAAACTCCATTGCAGACTCCACCATTCCTTCTGGCGTATCTCCGTATCTGCTTAAAATCCGATCTGATAAAGAGCCATGATTGGTTCCTATTCTCATGGCCGTTTTATGTTCTTTACATAACAAAACAAGGGGAGTGAATTTTTTTTCTATTCTTTCGAGCTCTGCCTGATAGCTTTCATTTGTATACTCAATTTCTTCAAACTTTTTCTTGTCCGCATAGTTTCCTGGGTTGACTCGCACTTTTTCGACTATTCTGCTGGCAATCTCTGCCGCATTTGGTGTAAAATGAATATCGGCAACCAGAGGAGTGGTGAATCCTTTTGTCCTAATCTGATTTTTTATTGGCTCTAGGTTTTCTGCTTCGTTTTTACTTGGTGCGGTTAACCTTACCAATTCGCTTCCTGCTTCAATCATTCGTATTGACTGGGCAACAGATTTTTCGGTATCCATCGTGTCTGTCGTAGTCATCGACTGAACTCTTATGCTGTTTTCTGCTCCTAAAGGAAGGTCTCCGATAAAAACTTCTTTAGTAACAAGACGTGACCTGTTTAATAGGTCCAAGCAATATTGTTTTTTTCTTTCTAACATTTGTTCTCAATAATCAATATTTCAACAAAAATAATATTTGTTTGTTCCGACATTCTTGATCTTCAGGATTGTCATTATTCGTTAGTTTAAGGGCAGCTTAAAAGCGAACTCACTTCCCTTGTCTTCTTCTGAGTTGTACCAAATTTCGCCACTGTGGTTTTCAATAATCTGTTTGACCAAAGAAAGGCCTATACCACTTCCTGTTGATTTCGTAGTGAAATGAGGAATAAATATCTTTTCCTTGTCCAGTTCTTTTATGCCCACCCCGTTATCTGATACCCGAACAATAACGCTCTCTTTCTCTGCTTTGCATGAGATGAAAATCTCTCCTTTTTCTATACCGTATAAGGCTTGTATTGAATTCTTGATAAGGTTGTTAAGCACTTGTATTATTTGTGCTTTATCTATTAGAACATCGACCTTTTTATTTTCAATATCTAACACTATAGAGTAATTTTCTCTTTCTTCATAAACAACCACTGTGCTTTTGATAATCGCAACCAAATCTTGATTTTCTTTCAGGGGTTGAGGCATTCTTGCAAAATTCGAAAACTCATTTGCTATTCTTGCTAATCCATCAATTTGTTCAATGATAGAATCAACTACTTTTTTAATTCTTTCGGTAGATTCTTTTGGTTTTTTAGGATCGTACACTCTCAGTAAGTGCTGCACGCTTAGCTTCATTGGAGTTAGTGGGTTTTTAATTTCGTGGGCAACTTGTCTTGCCATTTCTCTCCAAGCCGTTTCTCTTTCTGTTCTTGTTAGTTTGTCTGCTGAACGTTCTAGCTCCTCTATTTTTTGATTATATGCCTTAACGATTAGTCCAATTTCATCATTGGCTGTATATTCTATTTTTTCGTTTTTTGAGCCCAATTTTAACCTTGACAAGTTTTCTTGAAGAATTTGTAGTGGTCGAGTAAGCCAATTAGAAATAACCAATGAGAGAATAATAGATAGTGCTAAGAGAAACATAAAAACATTTATGATTGCAACTAAAAAAGCCTGTATTTGATTTTCGTAATCTTCTTGTTGACCAAAATGCTGAAGGTTTATAAACCCAATTGTTTTTCCTTGCTTATTCATTATTGGTTTGTAAGAAGAGGTATAAACAAGACTTCCTATATTTTCTTTTTGAGCGTAATTTATTTTCTCTCGTTTTTTTAAGCTTTCGATTGCGACGGGATTGATTTGTTCACTTAAAAGTCCTGCGTTAAAAACTTTCTGTCGAGAAGAAGAAATTAAAAATCCCTTTTCGTCGTAAATATTAATGTCTGTTAAAAACACACGTGAAAGCTTGCTTAATGTTTTTTCTAAAAAATCCCCATCAACAATAATGTCGATTTTGTCCATTTTTGCGGCTTTGTTTTTTAGCTCTTCAGAAACAGATTCAAGTTTTTCATTGATTACCCTTTTATTATAGTTGGTGTACTGGTTTTTAACAAATAAACCGCTTCCTGCACCAAATAAAAACAAAGACAAAACAACCATTGAAACCAATATGGCTTGAATTTTAAAAGCCAATGAAATGGTTTTTGATACCCTCGGGTTCATTCCTCTCGAAAACAACAAGAAAATCAACCTCAAGAGCCCCATTACACAAAATATATAAGCATAGGGGGTAAAAACAGCTAATCCTTGTGGTTTCTTTTTTGAGAGAACCACAGCGCTTTCATAGGGGCCTTTCAAAACATAATGAGATTGGCCGTCAAATGAGTGTATGTTATTGATAGTGTCAGTGTATGAGCTTAAATAAACCGGGTAGCTATAGGCTCCAAAAGACCTTCTCAATTTTCCCTTTTTGTACTTGGCTATTGAATATTTCTTTAAATAATCCAAGGTGTTGGCTTTATTTGAAATTAATAGTCTAGGAAAGCCTATTTCTTCGGGGATTAATTTTGATTTTAAGGAGATAAAAAGAAACCCTGCTGTTTCTTTAGTGTTCTCTTTTATTATCTCTTGTTTTATTACATAATTTATCCCAGAAGTAGCATCTGGGATAAAATAAACATTTGGATTGATGTCCGGTGTTTTTCCTTTATCCGCAATTAGCTTTACCCAACCCGAATAATCCTGACCTTCATTAACAACCACCGTGTTTTTCAAGGAGTCAAAAAGATTAAAGCTCATTTCATATCCTTCCCAAAACCCATTAAAATACTTGTTTTCCATGGCGTTTGAAAACTTGGATGGTGTAAGGTTTTCTTGTTTTCCGGAAATGATTTTAATAAGATAATTTGATTTCTTTATTTTCTCTGAAAGAGAAAGATAATTCAGTTCCAACTGAACATCTCGTTCTGAAATGATTTTTTTTGCCAATACTTTTCTCGATTGAATGTCTTTTTTGGTGTTGAAAACCGTCAATAATGAAACCATTGCCGAGGTGAGTATAATGGTGCTAAATACAGACCTTAAAAGCCTTTGTTTAAAGGATGTTTTATTTAAAAAAACGAGGTTTGTTATTGCCAAAGATATCGGCAAAGCCATTGAAAAAGTGGTGTCCTCTAAAATGAATAGTTCAAGAAGGAAAAACACCGAACATAAAAGAAACATGAGGCCTACAGCTCTTCCTTTTGAATCCCTTAACAGGCTATTGAATATGGTTCTAAACAGAACATTATACGATAAAAAAAGCAATACAAAGAGAGCTATTAATCCATATGAATAAGCTTTAAGCTCAAATAAATTATCTAAACCTATTGGAACACTTGAGTGATTCAAAACAAAGGGTATTATTCCTTCAACAAACCACCAAACCCCAATGAGAACAAACGGCTTCCAGAACAACCCTTTTTTGTTTTTAATTATTGGTAAATATGATGTTCCTAATAAAATAAAAGCCAAAGAAGGAATTATAATCCCCATTGTAAAAAGGTTTGGAATAAACTCGTTGTAGGCAAACAACTTTGGTGATAAAAGATTTGAAGAAATAAGACCCGAAATACTTAAAAAATACAAAGAAAGAAGCCATATGGCTATTCCATATGATCGGTTTTTTATCGAATTAATGGTAAGTATTAAAAATAATATTAGCACCCATGATAATCCAGCAAACAAGAGAAGATAACCATTTGTGCTTTTATTTACCTCTTTATTTAGCACATATGAAAAGCAGTATTTCCCTTCTTTGTTTCGTATTATTGATCCCTCTTGCTCGTCTAAGGAAAGCTTAAAGTTTTTAGTGGTGATTTTTGGGTTGGCCTCATTTCTCAAATACTCATTTTCGTATTGAAAGCTTCTTTTAATCAGAAACGATGCTACCGAAACAGTGTTTCCTTTTTTTCTTTGAACGGAGTAATACCAGCCGTTTTTTAAATGTACCAATCCAGAAGAGGGAAACTTTAATGAGCTCAGCCTCGGTACTGGCATTTTATTTGTATTCCAATATTTTAATGAGTCGTTTTGGTAAAGGTGAAGAAAAATAGGTTTTTTCTCGTCTTTTATGTTTGACTTATCGTTGAGCAGGTTATCTGCCGCTGTTTCGGCTTTTGTTTCATAAGATAAAAAGTTCTTTTGTATCTCTTCTTCAACTCCTTCATTTCCATTAGAAAAAAAATAAGCGATTAGGCTTATAAGTCCACAAATCAAGACGCCAGATATTAGCCATATTCTTACTCTTGATATGTTTTTAAACTTCATTTTATCGTCATGGGTTTTTTAGATAGAGACTCTATTAAGGATAGAAAGTCTTTTTCAAAATTTTTGTCATTTCTATAAACAAAAGAAGCTTCTTTTTTAAAGGGGTGAATATAGTTTTGATAACATGGTGTAACATGATTTTTCCATTGGTATACGATATCGCTTACGTCGTACCCCCTACTTTCCTGGTCTCGGTATATACGTCGATCAAGCTGAGTTTCCATATCCACATCAACAAAAACAGAAAAGTCTAGGGCTTCAAATACCTCTGTGTAATGAAACAAAAAAAGGCCCTCTACTATTATTATTTGTTTTGGTGCTATTGTGAGCATTACATTCTTGTTTGGAGGAGAGTTAAAAAAATACTCTTTAACTTGTATTTCTTGTCCGCTTAATAATTTTTTAAGATCATTCACCAATGCTGATTTATTCAAGGCTGTTGGTAAATCAAAGTTAACGACTCCGTTTTGATCTTTTGCCTGTTGCTCAATAGGAAAGTAGTAATTATCCATTGTAAAAACAGAAACAGAATCTGGTCCATAATGAGAAGAGATTTTCTTTAAGAGCGTTGTTTTTCCTGAACCGCTCCCTCCACATATACCAATAACAAAAGGTTTCATCATATCAAAGCGTTATAACACAAATATATGGATTCATTGTGGATTCTTTTCGTTGCTTTTTTTAATATTAATTCAAAAAGTCATAACTTGCAAAAGCGAACCAACCTACTTCATGATGATAAAATTTTTCTTTGTTTTTTTCCTTTTGTTTTCAATTTCTATGGCGAATAGTCAAGTTTCTGTTGGGACCATTATTAAACCTGGGATTGGTTTAATGAAAAACGCTAACGGAGAGCCTTCTAATATCAAGAATGAAAATAAAAAAAACGGCGTTATTGTTGTTTTTAGCTGTAACACTTGTCCTTTTGTTGTTGGTTCTTCTCATTTTCCTGGTTGGGAAAACCAATACAATGGTCTTTTTTCTTTGGCTAAGGAAAATGACATTGGCTTTGTCTTGGTAAACTCTAACGAAGCAAAGAGAGGAGGGGATGATTCTTATGATAAAATGGTTGAGCGCGCCAAAGGTCAGAACTATTTAATGTCTTACTTATTAGACGAAAAATCAACATTAGCCAATTCGTTAAAAGCGAAAACAACACCTCATGTCTTTTTCTTTGATGGGTCTTTTCGTTTAATCTATTCTGGTTCTATTGATAATATTTGGGACGGTAAAAGAAGAAAAGACGTTCCTTTCTTGACAAATGCGATCACATCACATTTAAAAAATAAAAAAATCAAACCGAAGGAGTCTTCTCCAAAAGGATGCAGTATTAAAAGAATTAAAAAACAATCTAACCCACAACATCGTTAATAAAATAAACAACTATGAAAAACTTTCAATTAACCTATCTGATTCTCTTATTCTTGTCTCCTTGCGCGTTTTATTCTCAAATTCAAGGAGATGGTGGTGTTCCTAAAACATTTAAATCTATTAAAGATTATAAAACCATCGATACTTGGGTGTTTTCAACTCCAGACCTTGCTTCATTAAAACAAGAAGATGCTATTTATGACGATAGCGGTGATCGTCCTTGGAGATTTGGGCACAACAACTATACAGAACTTAACCTTGATAATAGTGGTACATGGAAGGAATTTGCTAATGGTGATAAAATCTGGCAGCTCGTATTAACATGCGAGGAAGCATTAACCGTAAACCTATCGTTTACAAATACAAGTATCCCCGACGGAAATGAATTGTATGTTTATAATCCTGAAAAGTCTTTTATTCTTGGTTCATTTAAGCAAAAACACATTTACAACGGTGAACTTGGAACAGAACTTGTTCCTGGAAATACGGCAATAATTGAATATTATGTTCCACAGTTAAACACTGTTGGCTCCATAAATGTAAATACCGTAACACACGGTTACAGAACAGCAAACGAGTTTATGCAAAAAGCCTTTGGCAGTTCCGGGTCTTGTAATATGAATGTAAACTGTCCTGATGGGGTTTCTTGGGTGAATGAAAGAAACAGTGTTGTAATGCTTGTTTCTGGAAGTAGTGGTTTTTGCACGGGGGCTTTAATTAATAACACGTTAAACGATGGTACACCTTATGTTTTGACGGCTAATCATTGTTACTCTAATCCCGCAAATTGGATTTTTCGATTTAACTGGCAGGCAGAAAACTGTAACAACCCGGGAAGTTCTCCTTCTTTTCTTTCCTTGAGCGGAGCAACTCTACGTTCAAGAAGAACACCGACAGACTTTTGTTTGGTTGAAATAACCGGTGGTCTAACAAATAATACTGTTCCTTCAAGCCACAGTCCTTTTTTCGCGGGATGGGACAATTCTGGAGACATTCCTTCAACCTCTGTTTGCATACATCATCCAAGTGGCGATATTAAAAAAATTGCTTTCGATGATGATGCTGCAACAATTTCTCAGTCAATGGGTTCTTCTGAAGCAAATTCGACTTGGACCGTTCAGTGGGATAGAAACACAACAACTGAGGGGGGGTCTTCTGGTTCGCCCTTGTTTGATCAAAGTCATAGAATAATTGGTCAATTATGGGGTGGTGGTGCTTCTTGTAGCAACCTCAATTCTCCTGACTATTATGGTCGGGTTTCAAAGTCTTGGGAACCCAATGGTAGCGATCAAACCAACCAGCTAAAGCATTGGTTAGACCCTAATGGAGCAGGGGCTTCTTTTATTGATGGTTTTGACCCTTCTGGTAGTAGCGCTAACGAGTTTGACGCTGGTGTTTCTGGTGCTGGATTGGATGAAACAGCTGTTTGTGCAACAGACTATATTCCAAGCTTCACTTTATCTAACCCTGGGTCTCAAACCTTAACCTCTGCCATAATTACACATAGCATTGATGGAGGAGCTCCTTCTACTTTCAATTGGAGTGGGTCACTTGCGCAATACCAAACAGAATCAGTAACGCTACCAACAGTAACTCTTGCTGCGGGTAATCATTCTTTAAATGTAGAAGTGTCTGGTCCAAATGGAAATACGGATGAAAATGCAAATAACAATACATCTGTCGTAAATATTACAATAGATGCTGTTGCTGAAACGGCTTTATATGTTACTGTTTCTTTGTTGACCGATGATTATGCAGATGAAACTTATATGGAAATAGTGAATAGTGCCGGTGATGTTATCTGGTCGGAGGGAAACGAAGAGGTTGATGGAAATATTGGAACGGGTGATTTTCCTGCTCCCGCAGATCCAACATCCCCCCTAGAGGTGAATACACAATATGATTGGAATGTTCCTTTGTCTTCACAAGAATGTTTTACTTTTAATATATATGATTATTATGGCGATGGTCTTGGGGCGTCTCAGTGGCAAGGGACAGATGGGGACCTTAATCTATTAGATAATTCGGGCTCTAATATTTATGCAATCAGCGCTGCGGATTTTGGTGGAGAAGAGTCTTCTATTTTTAGAAACCTTACTGTTAATGTTAATGGAATAAGTTCTACCTCTTTTAATGTTTACCCAAACCCTGCACAAGAATCCATAACACTAGAAACAGATTCAGACGCATCAAGTTCTTTTACTATTACAGACTTGGTTGGAAAAGTATACTCTTCTGGTTCGGTTCTTTTAAATAAAACGTTGATAAACACCTCTTCACTATCAAGCGGTTCGTACATTCTTCGCTTATTGAAAAAGGATGGAACGACTGATTATAAGACGTTTGTTGTAAAATAAATTTGAAGAGTTGTCGGGAATTTATATTCACATTCCTTTTTGTGCAAAAAGGTGCACGTATTGTGATTTTCACTTTTCCACGACTTTTTCTGGATATAGAGAAAGAATGATTCTTTCTTTGAAAGATGAAATTGTTTTAAGGAAAAACGAAATTAAAGCACCCATCCAAAGCATCTATTTTGGCGGAGGAACGCCAAGCCTTTTAAATGAAAAAGAATTGGCTTCTCTAATAGAGATTGTTCATAACAATTATTCTGTTGAACCAAGTGCAGAAGTAACCCTTGAGGCGAATCCAGAAAACATTTCTTTAGAAGCGGCTCTTTCGTGGAAAAACCTTGGGGTTAATCGTTTAAGCATAGGCCTACAGTCGTTCAAAGACGCCGATTTGAAATGGATGAATAGAGGGCATAATAACAATCAAAACTCGGCTTGTGTTAAAACCGTTTATGATGCGGGTTTTAATAATGTTTCTATAGATCTCATTTATGGGCTTCCTGGTTTAAAAAATTCTGAATGGGAAGATTTTCTTAAAAAAGTTGTGAGTTTGGGCGTTGAACACATCTCTGCTTATTGCTTGACAATTGAAGATAAAACCAAATTAAAATACGATGTTGAAAACGAAACCATTAAACCTTTATCTGAAAAGAAACAAATCGAACAGTTCGAGTTTTTATGCGCATTTTTAAAGCAAAGCGGTTATGAGCATTATGAGGTTTCAAACTTTGCTCTAAACAAAAATTATTCTAAGCACAATCGTTCGTACTGGGACAGAAAAGAATATATAGGTATTGGTCCCTCTGCCCACTCTTATAACGGAAAGGGAAGAAGGTGGAACGTGTCTAACAACCACACCTATATGGCGAGAGGCACAAAAGCAAAACACTGGTATAGTCGAGAGGATTTATCTATAGACTCTGTTTGGAATGAGTTGTTTTTAACAGGGTTCCGGACAAAATGGGGGGTGTTAAAAAAAGACATTGAAAAGCTTGGTGGTTTGACGAGAAAGGAACAAAAAGAAATAAAACAAATGATTGATAAAGGAGACCTTATAGACTCAACAAACGCTTATGTTTTAAGTGAAAACGGTTTACTTTTTGCAGACGCTATTAGCGAGCACTTTTTTAGAATATCATAAGATAAAAACCCCTTGTATTCTTCTTTGTTTTTCTAACGGGTCTTTATAAACGACCTCTACTTTTATGTTTGTCCCCGAGCTCAAACCTTTAATAAAACCTATTGCTTGCTGGGTTATTTTACTGCTTTTTATTGTTAAAACCTTTTTATTGGCTATTATCGTATACTCCGTTATTAAAAAGTTCGTGTTGGGGAACGGGGTCAATAACCCGATTTTTATGTCAAGGTTTTCTGTGTTTATTTTCTCTCCTGAAGAACTTGTTCCTATAAAAATAATTGTTTCTGGGAGGGGTTTTATAATGAAGCTAAACTTATCAATAAATACTTTTTCAGTAAATCCATCAGGGTGCTCTAGGTACTTAGCTATATTTAATTTTCCTTGATCTCTAGAAACAGAATCCAAAACCTCCACATAATATTTGTTCTCATTATTTGAAGGTGTTATTTTCACAGAACCATCAAAACATAAAGGCGTTCCTTTTTCACAATCATAAACATTTGTGAAGCCTTTAAAAAAAACTTTTGCGGAATCATTATTGAATAAGTATTGGCTCATTACAATATTTGGAAAAACTAACGCAAGACAAAATAATAATCTCCTCATAAACAAGATATTTTATTTACCCTTCTCTCGTGCCTGCCTCCTTCAAATTCTGTCGAAAAAAAAGTGTCTGTTATTTGAAGTCCCATCTCTACACTAATGAACCTTGCGGGAAGAGTCAATATATTAGCATTGTTGTGTTGTCTGGCTAGCGCAGCTATTTCCTTTGTCCAGCAAATAGCTGATCTTATTCCTTGATGTTTATTAGCAGACATACTTATTCCGTTTCCAGAACCGCAAATCAACACTCCTAATGTTTTGTTTTGTTCAACATATTCTGAAACAGGATGTGCGTAATCTGGGTAATCAATACTTTCCTCTGATGAACAACCAAAGTCTATAGGTTCCCATCCTTGTTTTTGTAAAAAGTCAATTAGAACCTTTTTTAATTGAAACCCTGCATGGTCGCAACCGATAGCTATTTTTTTATTCATGTGTGTTTACGGTTTTAAAAGTTAATTGTTTGTTGATAACTATAAATATCTTTTTTTGGTTAATCTAATCATTCTTTGCGGTATACAATATTTAATTAAAAGCTATTTTTTTACCCTTTTTTTATTTTTATTTTTCCTTGTGTTATCCACAAAATCATTATTAACAATTGCTTTTATTTATAAACAATTCTATTTATTCAGAATGGTTTGATTTTTGTTAATTATCGTTTAACCAGTCTGTTAATTGGTGTTATAATGTTAATTACTTTGCTTAAAATATTAAAAACTTACAAATTTATAAATGCTTGTTTTTTTATAAACATATTAACAGCCTTAATAATAGTATTAAATTTATTTATTTAAAATATATAATAATATATTATCGTGTGAATATGTTAATATCTATAGAATGACGCAAATTCAAGATGTATTAAATCAGCTGAATATTTTTACAAAAAAATATTACAAAAATCAATTGTTAAAAGGAGGGCTTTTACTGGTTGGTGTTTTTGTTTTTTCTCTTTGCTTAATCTCTGGATTAGAATACTTCGGTAAATTTAATAAGCTTATTCGTTTTTTGTTACTCTTTTCTTTTATCGTAGTAAACGGTTATATTGTTTTAAATTTTTGTGTTTTACCCTTGCTTAAATTATTTAAATTAAGAAAAGGTATTTCATCTATTGATGCTTCTCGCATAATTGGATCTTTTTTTCCTGATATCGCAGATAAATTAACCAACCTACTACAATTGAACAACGAATTACATCAAAGTAATTCTTCTAATTATATTTTAGTTGAGGCCAGTATTATTCAGAAAATTAAAGAAATTAATATTTTTAGTTTTAATCAAGCAATAGATTATTCTAAAACAAAAAAATATTTAAAACTTATTTTACCTGTTCTATCCTTGTTTATTTTTTTAATTATTTACACTCCAAATTTATTTACTCAGGGTTCTTTAAGAATTATTAAATTTTCTGAAGAGTTTATAGAAAAATCCCCTTTTTCGTTTCATTTGCAGAACACGGATTTAACTATTAATGAAGGTGATGATCTCAATGTTTTTTTAGAATTAAAAGGTTCTGATTTTCCTAAAAACATGTATATCAATTCAGAAAACGGTTCATTCTTAATGAAAAGAAGTGCTGTGAATAATTTTGAATCAAAAATTAAAAAACCAAAAAACGGTAGTGTTTTTTGGTTTTCAAATGAAAAATATACCAGTAAGAAATATTATATAAAAGTATTGGGTAAAAGTATTTTAGGCAAACTTGATGCAGATATTTTATATCCTAATTACATAGGGATAAATAAAAAAAATATTTCTAATGCCACAGATCTTAATATTCCTGAAGGTAGTGTCGTTACCTGGAAAGGGTTAACTAAGAATACTGAAAAAATTGACATCACCCTAGATTCAAATAATTACGCTTTTAATTCTCAAGGTTTTGTTTTTAAAAATAAAATAAAAAAAACAAGTCTATTAAAATTGATTCTAACAAATAAACATACCAAAAAAAGAGATAGTATTTCATATACTATTTCTGTAATTAAAGATGAATATCCATCAATAAGCGTGAATGAGATTGTGGATAGCACTAATAATTCAATTAAATATTTTAAAGGCTCCGTAACTGATGATTATGGATTAAGAAAATTAAACTTTCATTATGAAATAAAATCATTGAATAACAATGTAAATAAAAAAGTATTAAACGTTAGGAAAGTTAAAGGAACAAAAAACAGTTTTGAATTTTCTGTAGATTTTAGTAGAGAAGAAATAAACTTAAATGATGAAATAAATTACTTTTTTACGATTTCTGATAATGACGCGATTAATGGCAGTAAAACATCAAAGAGTAATCTGTTTTTTTATAAACTACCAGATCTAAAAGAAATTAATAAAACCAGAGATAAAGAACAAGAGTCTGTAAAAGAAGATCTAAAGAATATAATGAATCAGACCAAACAGTTTCAAAAAGAACTTGAACAATTAAATAAGAAAATTAAAAATAATGATAATCAGAAATGGAATAATTTAAATGAATTAAACAGTTTAAAACAAAAACAAAAAGAACTTATTGATAAACTAAAAGAAGTACAGAAAAAAATAGAAGAGAGTTCTGATAAGAAAAATAAATTATCAGAAATAGATAAAGAGTTATTAGAAAAGCAAAAGAAAATAGAGGAGTTACTTGACGAGGTAATGGATGAGGAATTAAAAAAACTTCTAGAAGAACTTGAAGAATTATTAAAATCAAACGACAAAGAAGAGATTAATAAAAATATGGAGGAATTAAAAGAATCTTCTGAGGATATGAAAAACCAACTAGATAGGTCTCTAGAAATGCTTAAAAAACTTCAAGTAAATGAGAAAATAGATGATGTGGAAAAAGAGCTTCAAGAGCTGTCTGATAAACAAGAGGAGTTAGCAAAACAAAAACAAAAAAACATTGAAGAGCAAAAGAAAATAAGTGAAGAATTTAATAAAATAGAAGAAAAAATAAAAGAGATACAAAAACTAAACAAAGAACTTCAGAGCCCTATGAAGCTGGAGAATACTTTAAACGATCAAGAATCGATAGATAAAGATCTAAATCAAGCCGAAGAAGAAATAGAAAAAAACAAGCAAAAAAAATCATCAGAAAGCCAAAACAATGCTGCAGAGAAAATGGATGATCTGGCGCAAAAATTAAATTCAATGCAAAACTCTTCCAATCAACAACAACAAGAAGAGGATATGGAATCTCTTCGCAATATATTAGAGTCACTGGTTTTATTGAGTTTAAATCAGGAGTCATTAATGGATAAGTTTATTAAAGTGAGATCCAATGATCCTGCATTTCGAAAATATGGAAGAGAACAAAGAAGAATAAATGACGATACTAAAATAGTCAGGGATAGTTTAATGTCTTTAGCAAAGAGACAAGCCGTTTTAGCGAGCTTTATTGATATTGAGCTTAGTTCTATATCATTTAACCAAAAAAAGGTGTTAGAAGCCGTGGGAGATAGAAATAAAAACAATGTGGGTTTAAATCAACAGATGGTTATGACATCATATAATAACCTTGCATTATTATTAAATGAAGTATTACAACAAATGCAATCACAAATGCAGTCTCAAATGGAAGGAGGGGGATCATGTAATAAACCAGGAGGAAAAGGTCGGCCAAAAGCAGGACCTAAAATGAATACTGGTGATATGAAGGAAATGTTAAAGAACCAACTTGAGCAGTTGAAAAAAGGAGCTAAAGAGGGAGGTAAAAAACCGGGAGGAAGCTCTCCAGGAAAAGGAGAAAAAAATCAAGGACAAATGGGTAGTGAAGGAATAGCGAAAATGGCAGCAGAACAATCAGCAATTCGTCAGAGGTTAGAACAGTTAAGAAACGAATTGAATAAAAAAGGTAAAGGAGAAGGCAACCAATTAAGTCCACTTATAGAGGAGTTAAAAGAACAACAAAAAAACATTATAAATAAAAAGATTAATAAAGAAACAATTAACAGACAAAATGATATTTTAACAAGACTTTTAGAAAGTGAAAAAGCCTTATTAGAAAGGGGGTTTGACGAAAAAAGAGAATCAGAATCTGGAAAAAATGAAGAAAAGGGAAACAAAATAATATTTGAGGAGTATAATAAACAGAAATTAAAACAAATCGAATTGTTGCGTTACGCTGAGCCTTTGTTTAAGAAGTATTATAAAGAAAAAGCAAACGAATATTTTGATAATAATTAAGTTTTTTCGATTACTATGAATCAAGATTATAAAGTTATAGAATCTTTAAAATTAGCCTCTGATGTTCAGTCAATAGCCTCTGTAGAAAAACTAATAGACAAAGTTTGTTCGAATATGGGGGTAAATGAAGAATCATACGGAAATGTATTAATAGCTGTTACTGAGGCTGTTAATAATGCTATTCAACACGGAAACAAACAAAACGGAAATCTAAAAATAGATGTTTCTGTTCTTGATAGTACCCAGAACATCTGCTTTTCCGTGAAAGATGAAGGTCCAGGATTTGATTTTAATAATTTACCAGATCCAACATCGCCAGATAATATTTTAAAAGAAAACGGAAGAGGTATTTTTTTAATGAAAAACCTAGCGGATAAAGTTGAATTTACGGGAGAAGGAAATGAGGTTAGTTTATTTTTTAGTAAATGATCAACTTTTTTTATGAGGACTGTCTTTCATTAAAAAAAAACAGCGAAGAAAACCTTAAAAAAACAACTCAACTATTTGAAAAAGAAGGTTTTAAGTGTGGAGAAATAAGTGTTGTTTTTTGCTCAGATGCTTTTCTTTTGTCTTTGAACAAAAAGTATTTAAATCACGACTATTTTACAGATATTATTACGTTTCCTTATAATGAGGGAGAGGTAATTAGTGGTGATTTATTTGTTAGTCTAGATCGGGCCAAAGAGAATGCAATAGAGAATAAAGAAACTTTCTCGAGAGAATTATCAAGGTTGGTTATTCATGGCTTTCTTCATTTGTGCGGTTTTAATGATAAATCATCTGAAGAAATTAAGGTAATGAGACTAAAAGAAGAAGAATACCTTAAATTGTTTGGTTTCACGTGAAACAATTTCGAATAATGTTCTTTTTGGTGTAATTTTGTTTCACGTGAAAAAAAAACATGCTTAATCAATACGATATAATAGTTGTGGGTGCGGGTCACGCGGGTTGCGAGGCGGCATACTGTTCTGCAAAAATGGGCAACAAGGTTTTATTGCTTACAATGAATATGAACACGATTGCTCAAATGAGTTGTAATCCAGCAATGGGCGGTGTTGCAAAAGGTCAAATTGTCCGAGAAATTGATGCTCTAGGAGGGGGAACAGGGATAATAAGCGATAAAAGCGCAATTCAGTTTAGAATGCTGAATAAATCTAAAGGCCCGGCAATGTGGTCACCAAGAACTCAAAATGACCGGCAGGTTTTTTCTAACGAATGGAGGCTTCTTTTAGAGAAAACAGAAAATATAGATTTTTGGCAGGACATGTGCTCAGGTATTATTGTAGAAGACAAACAGGTTAAAGGAGTCACGACAGCTTTGGGTATTGAGATTTTTTCAAAAACGGTAATATTAACAAACGGCACATTTTTAAATGGACTAATCCATTTAGGAGAAAAACAATTTGGAGGAGGACGAGCAGCGGAAAGGGCGTCTACAGGAATAACAGAACAACTCGTTTCTTTGGGTTTTCATTCAGGAAGAATGAAAACAGGAACCCCGCCTAGAGTTGACGGCAGAACCCTTGATTACTCAAAAATGGAGGAACAGAAAGGAGACCAACCAGCATCCAAATTCAGTTTCACAAACACAAATGCTCTTGTGAAACAAAGGTCATGCTTCATAACATATACAAATAAAGAGACACACGAGGTGTTAAAAACAGGGTTTGATCGATCACCAATGTTTAATGGTGCAATTCAAGGTTCAGGGCCACGGTATTGTCCAAGTATTGAGGATAAAATAAATAGGTTTGCTGATCGTGACCGGCACCAGATATTCGTAGAGCCAGAAGGCTGGGACACGGTAGAAATATATGTAAACGGTTTTAGTACATCTTTACCAGAAGATATTCAGTTAAAAGCAATGAGAACAATTCCTGGTTTTGAAAAAGCCAAAATGTTTAGGCCTGGTTATGCTATAGAATATGATTTTTTTCAGCCAACACAACTTCATAAATCATTAGAAACAAAAAACATTAGCAACTTATATTTTGCGGGACAAATAAACGGAACGACGGGCTACGAAGAAGCGGCTTGTCAAGGACTAATTGCCGGAGTAAATGCAAGCAATAAAATAAACAACAAACCACCATTTATTTTAACCCGTAGCGAGGCGTACATTGGAGTATTAATAGACGATCTCATAACGAAGGGAACAGAAGAACCATATAGGATGTTTACAAGTAGAGCAGAGTATAGAATTCTTTTAAGACAAGACAATGCCGATATTCGTTTAACACCTTTGGGTTATAAAATCGGTTTAGCAGGACAAGAAGCTTTTGATCAAACTCAAAAGAAAATTAAGGCAACACAAGAATTAATTGGTGACCTAAAGAAAATAGGAATAACCCCAAAAGAGGTAAATCCTTTTCTTGAAAGCAAAGGTTCTGCTCCAATTTCACAACAAGTTAAACTGTCCTCAATTATAACAAGACCTAATGTTTATTTGAAAGAATTAATAGAGGTTTCTCCTCTAGCAAAGAAGCAAGCTCTTATTGCTGAAAACCATCATTGCGATGTGGTTTCCCAAACAGAAATTCAAATGAAATACGAGGGGTATATTGAAAGAGAGCAAGAGCAAGCGGAGAAAATGTTGCGTTTAGAAAAAGTGAGTATTCCGACGAACATGACCTATAATGAATTGAATAGCTTAAGTTCTGAGGGAAAAGAAAAACTTTCAGAAATAAAACCGACAACAATTGGACAAGCGTCTAGAGTTTCAGGAGTAACACCTAGTGACATATCTGTTTTACTTGTTTATTTGGGTCGATAGCTTTTTTAAAGCCTCTTGGTGAGCGAACACACTTCTTTACGTGTTTGTTGTTGTAAAAACAGAGAAGACCTCTTAAAACAAAAATATAAAAGCCGTTTTTTTTGTGTGAATAGCATTTATTTCAAAAAAACAGTTCAATAAAGACGAAATGAAAAAAGTATACTTTCTTGACACCGTTCATTCTGTTCTTAATGAACGATTATCTAATGCTAATTATAATTGTATTGATGCAACTAAAAAGAATATTGAAGAATTAAGAGAAATACTTTCTGACGCATATGGAATAGTTCTTCGCTCACGATTCACTTTAAATCAAGAAATTTTATCTTTTTGTCCAAAACTAAAGTTTATAGCCAGATCCGGTTCTGGTTTAGAGAATATTGATTTAGAATATTGTGTTAAAAATCAAATAGATGTATATAGCTCTCCAGAGGGTAATAGAAAAGCTGTTGCAGAACACTGCTTGGGGTTTTTCTTGAGCTTATTAAACAACTTTAAAGGAGCGGATAACGATATCAATAATGGAGAATGGTTAAGAGAAAAAAATAGAGGAAGTGAGTTGAGTGGTCAATGTGTTGGAATTATCGGTTACGGAAATAATGGAAAGGAATTTGCTCAAGCTTTAAGTAGTCTAAATGTTCCCGTATTGGCTCACGACAAATACAAAACAGGTTTCTCAGAAGGAGTAATAAAAGAGAGCTCTATAGAAGAGATTTTTCAGAAAGCAACTTTAATTAGCTTTCATGTACCATTAACTGAAGAAACAACTTACATGGCTGATTATCAGTTTTTTAAGAGCTTTAAAACACCTGTTTTAGTTATTAATATTTCGCGTGGAAAA
>Ga0209251_1001110_pt1 | contig 21875 bp, 19 predicted proteins | sample SaaInlV_100m_DNA_6_FD_184665 | JGI IMG/M metagenome (GOLD analysis project Ga0209251, IMG submission 184665) | Marine microbial communities from expanding oxygen minimum zones in the Saanich Inlet - Saanich Inlet SI073_LV_10m_DNA (SPAdes) (version 2) | ecosystem: Environmental > Aquatic > Marine... | reverse complement strand
GCACGAAGCAGGGGGCCCACGCGAATCACAGAAGAAATGCCTGCCGCGACCTCCGAGACCATCTGATCAGGACGTTTATTGAGCAAACGCAACAACGAACTCAGGATCGACCAAGGAATCGCGACCACAGCTAAAGGCAGCACTGCCCACAGCGGGGCGTAGACCAAGCGGCGATAGAGCCAGGCTGATCGGGTGAGGTAATGACGACGAAGCGGAGAAAGATCTTTCCTCAACGCCCAATCTGCCAAACCCGCATTAACCTCAACCACGGCACGAGGAACTACCACCACTCGGTGGCCTGCCAACCTAGCTCGGATACACAAGTCAAGCGCGCCATCCATCAGCGACAGCGCATCGTCAAACCCCTCCAAAGCGTCCAAGGTGGAAGCATGAACCAGCATGCCCGCCTCGCCGACAGCCAATACGTCGCTCAGTCGGTCATATTGGGCTTGATCCATTTCTCGTTCAGCCAGTGCCATCCGCTCACCAAACCGAGTGATGGATTCGCCCATTTCTCGAATCATGGCGGGTTTACTGGCAACTCGCTGCTTAGGGCCCGCGATTTTGACCATCGGCGCCGATTCGACACTCAGTGCTAGGAGTTCGAGCGCTGTGGGATGAGGGGTCACATCATCGCGTAACAGCCAGACCCATGAGGACTCGGGGATGTCGTCACCGCCGGGGAACACATGCGCCATGCTCTGATCGACAATCTCCGGCCAGGCCATGGTGTAGGAAAGGTCAAGAATCTCAGTCTTGAGCGATAGTCCTTGGAGAGCGGTCTCGATCTGAGCAGACAAAGTCGAATCTGCCGAGGTATTGGCGATCACCACGCGATTGACCGGCCGGGACTGAGCCGCCACAGCGCGAAGTGTGTGGCCTAAGCGGTCCCCACCCTCACGAACAACCAGAATCGCGTCAACGCTGGCGCGCATCAGGAACTACTAGGCGCGTCTGCGCAGGCGACGCCGCTCACGTTCGGAAAGTCCGCCCCAAATCCCGAACCGTTCGTCATTTGCCAGCGCGTATTCAAGACATTCGGCTTTCACTTCACACTGGGTGCAAATTTTCTTTGCATCTCTGGTGGAACCACCTTTTTCAGGGAAAAAAGCTTCAGGATCGGTTTGTGCGCATAAAGCGTCTGCTTGCCATGCCAGGGCGCCATCATCATCGTCAGGCCGGCGAACACCAGGGATTCCCAAGCTGATGGGGTCTACGAACCAGTTATCGGGAACAGAATTCCGATACTCGCTCACGTTTACTCCTCTACCGCCGTCTACCGGCCTCAGACTTATGGTTGCACCAATTACACCCGTGTAATTCGTTTACGTCAAGTCCAATCGCACCTAACACTCAGGTGGCGGTTTAACTTAGGCCTCAAGTGAGCCCATTAGCTCCTCGATAGCGCGACACAAGCGCTGTGAAGAGGCCTCCCAGCCGCCCCTCACCGCCACCAAATTCGAGGCAGCACCAGTAATTTTGTGACGTCGCTGCGGATCACAATTCAGAGCAGAAAGTATCGCTGTTGCCAGGGCATCTGAATCCCCCACCGGGAAGCTCCAACCGGTGATGCCATCCATGATCCATTCGGCCGATCCAGAGGTCAGAGAACTCACCACAGGGACACCCATACTCATCGCATCCATCACGGTGACTGAGGTTCCATCTGTTTTCGGGCTCACAACGAGAACATCAGCGAGCCCAAGCAACTCCTGGAATTGCTTGGCAGAGCGAGAGGGTTGCCAGGACAGAGAATCTTCCAAGCCCAGACGAGCCACCTGGGCCCGGACCTCGTCGACCAGGGAACCAGTTTCCACCAAGACTGCTAGTGCTTCGGGGTGTGCTCTGGCCACGATGGCTAGGGCCTCCACAAAAACGTCCGGCTGATAGTGAGGCTCCAGGCTTCGCGGATAGAGAATAAGAGATCTAGCCTCTGGCAGGTCAAAATCTTGTCTCGCTCCAGTAGGTCCCCCTAGGCCAGGGGCTGGGCCCCAGGGAATCCGCAGAATACGCTCCGGTGGCACCCCCATGGAAATACAGGCGTTCTCTGTCGGATAGTTATCCGTCACGACCAGATCTAAAGTCCGCACCGTGGAACTCATCGATTCCCATGAATCCCCGGACGCAGCCGCGGTGACCATCACATCGGTGGCCCACGAAATCCCAATGTGGCGGTAGTTCCCCCCTGCTAGACCAGCGCTCACGGTATCTAGGGGACCTGAAATTACTAGTGAGCTCATGGCTTCCACAGCGAGGCGAATGGCTTCCCATCCCTGATAGCGGGAGCCATCGAAGGACATGACGGGCTCGCCCGCAGTGTCATAGGTAACGGTGATGTGCGAGTAAGAATGCGTCAAAGTACTGAATAGCGAGTGGAACCGCTGAACGTGAGCATCCGCTCGATCCGTAACAAACACAACGTTCATGATCGTTTTTTTCTAGGTCAATATCTCAGGTGTCACGATGTCATGGAAGACAACATCATCCCGAAGAGTTTTACCCACAACACTGTCCACGGCATCCGGGGTAATAATTCCCGGTGTAGCAGGACGCAAAGCCACCAGATCACTGGCCTGGATGACCTCCCCGGCGGACATATCCCTGGCAAAGCGCAAACCACGCCGCTGAATCACGACGGTCTCTTGTTCATTATCGGCAATGACTTTGTCCCCAGAGCCCAGTGCCGCTTCTAATTCTCGGGTCCGCTCAACCATGTCTGACCAGGTAGTAGGCGTCATCGAAAAATGGTGGTCAGGGCCTTCGTGTGTGACGTCATCGGTGAAGTGTTTTTCCACCACACGAGCCCCCATCGCCACGGCGCCCAACACCGTGAGATCGCCGTGAGTGTGATCGGAAAGTCCGAGGATCGCTTCGGGGAATTCCTCCCGATAGGTGTTGAGGACATTGAGATGAATGTGGCGGAGATTCTCCACGACGCCGGTGTAGTTGGTGTTGCATTGCATCACCGAGTAGGGCACACCGTGGCGCGCCACCGTTGCCACCGCACGCTGGACTTCTTCCAGAGTCGAAGCGCCCGTGGCTAGGAGAACGGGCTTACCTTTGGAGGCCATGTGGTCAATGGCCTCAAGCCAGGTGATGTCGCCAGAGCCAACTTTGTAGGCGGGGACAAACTCATCGACAAAGTCGATGGCTTCGAGGTCATAGGGGCTGGTAAAAAAATCAATACCAATACTCTGGGCATGATCCGCCAGTGGTTTAGTCCACTCCCAAGGCAGGGACGCGTCTCGATACACCTCATACACACTCTTAGACCAGCTGGATTGGTGTGATTGTTGGGTGCCTAATTCCCGAAAACCCTTGTCGCTGACAATGTGATCAGCCCTGAAATGCTGAAACTTGGCGGCATCAGCTCCGGCGTCTTTGGCCAGTGTCATCAGCTCAAGCGCCTTATCCAGCACGCCATCATGATTAGCTGCCACATCTGCGATGAAGTAGGTCGGGGATTGCGGGCCTAATTCTCGATTGCCAATTTTCATGATGTCTCCCCTGTACGTGTTCTTCCTCCAAGGTAATCCATCACGGCCTGCCTCTCCTCGAAGGCGCGACCTAACCCCTGAACCGTTGTGGGCATGGCGCGTCCCAATAGGTGCTCTATCTTGGCTACGGAGAGCCCCAGATGTGCGCCTCGGTTGGACAATCCTTCATTCTCTAGCAGAGAGCCAGACTGGATATAAGCCGCATCAAGATCACCAGCCTGAGCCACAGCAAGCCCAAACTCATATTTGGACAGTGTCGATGACGCAACGGCATGGAATAGCCCGTGTGCGTTGGCACTAAGAAGCTCCACTATCGCATCGCAGAGATCGCCCATATATAAGCTCGAGACCTCGTAATCTCTAAATCCTTGGACAGTCTTTCCCTCGCTCATCGCGTTGACGAAGAAATCAAGGATTCCTTTCGACGAGTTCTCTGACCACCCAAAAAAATTAGCTCGTAACACCAGCGCCTCAGGGTCAGCCTGCAGTACTGCTTGCTCACCGGAGCGCTTAGAGGCTCCATACACACTGCCTGGCTTAGTGGGGTCGCTCTCGGAATACAAATGGTCACTCTCGCCATCAAAGACAGCATCAGTCGATATGTGTACGAATTGAGCACCAATGGCGCGTGCGGCCTCAGCCCATTTTCCCGGCAAGCGCGCATTGATTTCCTGCGCAGCCTCAGGATCGCTTTCGCAGGCTTCATGGGATGCCATGGCGATGCAATTAATCACGACCTCGCAGGAGTGATGACGAATCAGTGCCTCAATCTCTCTCGCGTCATCAATGAGGTGAGATGGGTTGATACCTAGGTGAGAGCTACGGGCAATCCCTCTAACCTCCCAACCCAGGGCGCTGAGTGAATAACCGAGGTAGGCGCCAAGAAATCCCGAAGATCCCAGAAGGAGGACTCTCACGGAGCCTCCATGACAAAAATCCGATGTAATGCCTCGGCAATCGGCCAATCCTCGGGCTCATCAATATCAACGCTGGCCCAGTCTGGCAACAGCATCGGGATAAAGGGTTCGCTCATCATGGTTTCACGTGAGCGCCACAGGCCCGCAGGAGCAACATAGAACTTCCCGGCGTCAAAGAACCTTGGGGGCAAATCTTGAGTGCGTGAGAGAAGAAAACTAGGGTCATCAATTTCCATAGTTCCCTTGCTGCGAGACACCAGTGAGCGCTCTAAAGGCGACCGGTGACGGCCCACGGAAATTACGAAGTGCTCTGGATTTTCTCCCGCCAGGTGGATTGCTTCTTCCAATAACGCTGGGGTTACCGCGGCTGTGGGATATAAACACATCACGACGTGGTCATCGGGAAGGCCTAGAGAATCAATGGCGTGCACAATAACGGGCGCAGTCCCCGCATGATCCGAGGCAAGCTCCCCAGGCCTCACGAAAGGAGCCTCAGCGCCTGTTTTCAGCGCAATCTGCGTGATCTCATCGTCATCACTCGAGACAATAACTCGATCAATTCCCTGAGCGTCTAGCGCAGCTCGAATTGGCCAGGAAATCATGGGTTCACCATTGAACGGCAAAATGTTTTTTCGGGGAATTCTGGTGCTTCCACCCCTGGCCGGAACAATGACCGTGACGTTACTCACGCCGAGACCTCCTAGGCCCTAGCTGGTGGGGCTTTACCCGAAACCGAACTTCCGAGATTTTCACCAATCCAGCGCTGCAGTTCTTCAACGCTCATCCACTCGGTGTTCGCGTCACTGGTGTACACGAAATCATCGCCCACATGCTTGCCACCCTTGACCATGTCCACCTGGGGAGACCAGGTATTGATGGTGGGCAATATTTTGAAATAATCCCCGTACTCGTAGGTATTGGGAGCGTCTTCTGCGCCGATCATTTGCTCATGGAGTTTTTCACCGGGCCGAATCCCCACGACCGCCGTGGGCTTGTCCGGGGCCACTGCCTGTGCAATATCGGTAATGGTCATCGAGGGGATTTTGTGCACATAGATTTCCCCGCCTTCCATGTCCGAAAATGCCCTCCAGACAAGCTCAACACCCTGTTCGAGCGTGATCATGAAGCGTGTCATCCGAGGGTCTGTAATAGGCAGTGGAGCGTCCTTGCCAGCGGCATCCCAGAAGAAGGGCAAGACTGATCCTCTTGAGCCCATAACGTTCCCATAGCGAACCACCGAGAACCGGGTCGGTTTCGACCCGGCATAGGCATTGCCCGCAACAAATAACTTGTCAGAGGCAAGCTTGGTTGCCCCATAAAGATTAATGGGGCTGCTGGCTTTGTCGGTCGATAACGCCACCACTTTCTTCACACCTTCGTCGATACACGCATCGATGAGGTTCATCGCACCCAGAATGTTGGTTTTCACAGCCTCAAAGGGGTTGTATTCCGCGGTGGGAACAATCTTGGTGGCCGCGGCGTGGACAACATAGTCAACACCGTCAACCGCACGATACATTCTTTCCCGGTCTCGAACATCACCGATAAAGAATCGGACACGATTGTCTCCCTCAAAAAGCTTAGCCATCTCCCACTGCTTCATTTCGTCGCGGGAATAAATAATGATTCGCTCAGGGTTGAATTTTTCCAGCGCCATGGGAACAAATGCGTGACCGAAAGATCCCGTCCCACCGGTCACCAAGATGGTGGAATTTTTCATGGTCATAGTGCACTCCTTGAGACGGGAATCGATGCCCCAGCCTATCGAGCATCGTCGAAATATGGCTCTTAGATTGACTTTCGTGCTTCATAGGCGGAGGAAATCATCTGAGCCAGAGTGTGAGTCATCGCCCAACCCAAATCCCTCGATGCCTTTTCGCCAGAGGCAACGACCCGTGCTGGGTCCCCTTCGCGGCGCGGTCCCCGCTCGGGAACAAAGTCAATACCTGTTTCCTTGGCGATTGCGGTCATCATTTCTAACACTGAGGTGCCGGTGCCACTGCCTAGGTTGTATGCGGGTTCGATGGGCAAACTAGCGTCCATTCGCTGTGCGGCCGCGACGTGAGCACGTGCTAAATCAGCGACATGGATGTAGTCCCTCACACAGGTGCCGTCGGGGGTGTCGTAGTCATCGCCAAAAATCACCGGGACATGCGAATTCTCGATCCCGGCAAACACCATGGAGAGAAGGTTGTAGGGGCTCACATCCGGAAGCTTCACATCCCCGGACCCGACAACATTGAAATACCGCAAGCTCGTGTGGGTGAGGCCCTTCGCGACCCCTTCGTTGCGAAGCATCCACTCACCAATGACCTTTGATTCCCCATAGGGCGACGTGGGATTGAAGGAATGGTCCTCCGTCACTAAACCTTGAGCCGCATTGCCATACACAGAAGAGGATGACGAAAAAACCAGCTTGTTAACTCCCCGGGCGCTCATAGCTGTGAGCAGCGACATCATGGCGGTGACGTTTTGCTCGTACGTATGGAGCGGTTTCTCCACTGAGATACCTGCGAACTTAAAGCCAGCAATATGAATGACACCGGTGACGTCATGATCGCCTAGGGCCTGAGAAACCAGGTCACCATCCAGGAGACTGCCTTCGACAAACGGGACGTCGTCAGGGACAAAACGCCGGACTCCGGTAGAGAGATCATCGAGAACGACAACGGGAATTCCCGCTTCGCTGAGATTGCGCACCACATGGGATCCGATATATCCGGCACCACCGGTTACAAGCCACGTCACCATGCCAGGCTAGCGCACTGCTCGGCCCCGAACAGAGCGTCGTTCGACCTCACGAGCAGCAAGCGCCGAGGCCCACGCCACGGGCCACTGCCACAACGGCGCCAGGAACCGAAGCCCCGAGGGTAGGTGCGAAGCTTTGACAGCCATCGCCTCCGCCGAAGACCGTGCTCGACTCTCCACCGTCAGGGAGTCTTCATGCCACCTGAATTCCGACGCCACTGTCTTGAGCGCTAGGAGCGGTCCAAACTTTCTCAGCCGCAGGAACATATCGAGGTCTAGCGCGTACAACAGCGAGGGGTTGAAACCCCCCGCCCTCTCGATAGCGTCAAGGCGAATCACGGTTCCCGGGTGGGGAATAAGGTTGGGGCCCCAGGCAAGCAACCATGTCGCCATTATTCCCGCCCTATTTCGCGAAATGACAACACCATCATCATTGACATAGTCGCACCACCCGTACGCCACTGATGCCTCGGGGTGTGCATCCAGAGCCGCGACGAGCTGGCTAGTTCCTTCTGCCACGATTCGATCGTCATCGCCCAACCAGATGTAGAACTCTTCGCTTGTCCGGGACGCGAGCGCTGCGTTGACCGCATCTGCCATTCCCGTGCCGGGATCATTGATAAGGAGCGCCCCATGTGATGAGGCCATTTCTCGAGCCTCGGTCGCTTCAGCCGGCGCCACTACACAGAGTGTGATCTCCATCACCTGCGCGAGATTGTCACACGATGCCAAAGCAGTCTGAAGGTGGGAAAGGCGCTGACCTAACGTGGGTAACACCACCAGCACTCGTGAGCTGCTCACGCAACACCCTTTCCCTCGTCCAAGCTTTAGGCTAGTAACAATCACACAGGTTCAAGGACACTATGAAGCTCACCGACATAATTTACATCGCGGGCCACCGAGGCCTGGCTGGCTCCGCTATCTGGCGTCACCTAGAAAAAGCTGGCTATCAGAACTTAGTCGGGCGTAGCTCTGCTGAACTAGATCTCACGAATCGTGATGCCGTTTTCCAAGAAATCCAGAGAATCTCCCCTGACATCGTCATTGATGCCGCGGCCAAAGTGGGGGGTATCCACGCCAATGACACCTATCCTGCCGAGTTCCTCAGCGACAACCTACAGATTCAGGTAAACCTGATGGATGCGGCTAACGCAGCCGGCGTTGACCGCCTATTTTTTCTCGGCTCCTCCTGCATTTATCCGAAGTTTGCCCAGCAACCCATCGCGGAATCGTCTCTGTTAACTGGTGAGCTCGAAGAAACAAACAGTGCCTACGGCATCGCCAAAATTGCCGGAATCCTTCAGGTTCAAGCAGTTCGGAAACAATTTGGGCGACACTGGATTTCCGCGATGCCAACAAACCTTTATGGCCCCAATGACAATTACCACCCAGAAAATTCCCACGTTCTGGCAGCGCTCATTCGAAAGTTCCATGAAGCCACAAATACAGGCGCATCAGAAGTGGTGATTTGGGGTACCGGGACGCCCCTGCGCGAGTTCCTTCATGTAGATGATTTGGCTTCGGCAGTCGAGTTCTTGCTGCAGCACTATGACGAGCCCGGCACCATCAATATTGGATCAGGCCAAGAAGTGTCGATTAGTGAACTCGCTTCGCTAATTTCCGAGGTGGTGGGCTTTGAGGGCGCCATCACACAGGACCCATCTCGTCCCGATGGCACACCACGGAAGGTATTAGATAGCTCGAGGCTGCACGATTTGGGGTGGACGCCATCGTGGACTTTGCGCGAGGGAATTGAGGACGCGTACCGCTGGTTCGTCGAAAACCACGAGAATCATCGCTCGGTTTAACCAGAGAGACTCTGGCTACGAACAACCCACACATGGCCGCCTTCATCAGGGGCGAGGTCCAACGAAGACCCCGTGGCCAATCCAATTACCCCCTGGGACAGGCTGTATTCCTTTTCGTCGCTTACGAGCACCACAGAGCCTGATTCGACAATGACGAGCGCCGGTGTGGCGTCAAGGTCGATATGGACCGACGAGTCAACCGCGACGACGTCAAAGGGTGCTGGAAATTCTGAATACAGCAGCCCCACGGAGGAGGCCTGGGGCTGAACTAATCCCGGTGATTCACGGGAGTCAATCTGTGAAAACTCGAGGAAAGCACCCACGTCAATATGTTTAGCACTCAAGCCTGCGCGCACGACATTGTCACTGGGCATCATCACCTCGAGACCGAATCCTTCCACATAGGCATGCACCTCCCCAGGGTTCACGAAGAGAGCCTGCCCACGATCGAGGTTCACGTGATGCATGCCTAAGGCAAAAAGAATGCCAGCGTCACCACTGTGGTGCTGTGAGAGCTTTGCCACCAAGGACGCATCCAGTGCCGACTCTGGTTGAGAAGAGCCAACTACAGCGTCATGTGCCCACTGTTCGATATCAGAAATCACGGCCGAGAGGCCGGGGTCACCCGAGAGCGCCCACCTTACAAAACCCCCTACTGACTCCCCTAGGTGGGCAGTGAGCGTCTCGATTACTTCCCACGAAACGCCGCCGGCTTCTAGGGCCGCAATGCGCTGGCGAATCACTGATGCTGGAACAACACCCCATAGGGCCTCAAAAGTCTCTGATAACGCAACAATGAGCTCGGGTTTTGCAAAAGTGTCTTTATAGGTCCGCTTGGGGTCATCCAGAGCAATGCCCTCAGCGTTTTCTCGCGCAAAGCCCCACTTTGCATCTTCTGCATTGGGATGGACCTGAATCGATAAAGGCTGGGATGCTGCCAAAAGTTTGACCAATAAGGGAAAAGAGTTACCTGTGGTGCTCAACCACGAAGCCAGCGATTGTTCGGTGCCCTCGACGGCAATCGTGCACTGGCTTGAGGCGTGGTCACCAAACCACAATTCAGCCTCAGGAAGGTTGGAGTCGCTAGCGCCTGTGAAGCGCGACAGTGCACCGGGAGTTCCCCAGGCATAATTCTTGGCAATCGATGCCAGCTCATAAAACATAGGACGAGCCTAATCGGCGTTGACCCCCTGAGCTGGGGAGCGCACTGGCCAAGGCCAGGTCTGCCAGAATGTACACGTGATGGCATCAGCGAAAAAAGCGGATAGAGAAACCCATGCGTGGGTTGTCGTTCCTCTGTTCAATGAGGCAGAAGTCATTGGTTCCGTCATCGAAGATTTGACCCAGCACTTTAAACACGTGGTGTGTGTCGACGATGGAAGCAGCGATAACAGCGCTGCTATTGCACACCAAGCTGGGGCTCGGGTTTTGCGTCATCCCCTCAACCTCGGTCAGGGCGCTGCGCTCCAAACCGGTTTTGATTACGTCAGTGCTCAAAAAGGTGCCACCCATGTTGTTACGTTCGACGCTGATGGGCAGCACCTTGTCAGCGACGCGCTTGAGATGCTGGAGTTAGCCAGGCGCAAGAGAATCTCTGTGATGTTTGGTTCCCGATTTCTTGACAAACGGAGCAAGCCAGGGTTAAAGAAACGAATGGTGCTCAAAGTTGCGGTCTTAATGACAAGAGCCATCACGGGATTGCGCCTCACTGATGCTCACAATGGCCTCAGGGTATTGAGCATGGAGGCAATCGGAAAAGTGCGACTAGAGCAAAATGGAATGTCGCATGCGAGTGAAATTGTTCACCAGCTGGCCAAAGCAAAATTATCGTGGCGGGAATATCCAGTAGAGGTTCTCTACACGGAATACTCCAGGCGAAAAGGTCAATCCTTACTTAATTCCATCAACATCGTTATCGATCTTCTGGTCCGATAGGAGACGCCGTGCTGAGTCAATGGGTATTACTGGCAGCCTTGGTGCTTGCTGGGGTTTATTTACTCAAAGCCAAACGAAGTGCTTCACAGCAGGCATTTCGTCGTCTATTTATTTTGGGGGCAATATTCGCCGGAGCAGGCGCAGTACTGAATCCCGACCTCACCAACGTAGTAGCTGGCTGGTTGGGTATTGGTCGAGGAGCTGACCTACTGCTCTATAGCTTCGTCATTTTTGCTTTGTTCTATGTCGTTCATCAATACCGCCGCCAACTTTGGCAAGAAAAAGTCACCACAGATCTTGCCAGAGCGCTGACGTTGACTCGAGCAGCTCTTGAGGACTCTCAGCGCAAGGACTAGCTCAGTCGGACTAGCTCCCCGAGCGTAATGGCTTGGCCAGAACTCAGGCTTGGGTTTAGTGAAAGCAGGGTCGCGAGCGTCACAGAGCGGCGCTCAGCGATGCGTTCTGGAGTATCTCCACTTTGAGCCCGGTGGAATGTCTTGGTTGTGGTGGCGGTGCCGACCTTAAGCCTTTGCCCTTCATAAATTCGATTCACATTGGAAATGGAATTCGAGGCGGCCAGAGCGCTCACCGTGGTCTTGTTACGAAACGCAACCCGAAGCAAGGTGTCGCCACGAGCAACGGTGTAGAGAACATCCGATGTGGAAGTTTCGGAGACAATGGGCTCAAGAGCGGGAAGCGGATCATCCGAGGCATCAGAACCACTCTCCGAAGCGGCATCTCCCTCGCCGGCTCCCACAGCAGCAGCCTCATCTGATCCTTCGGCGGGGGTATCTGAGCCCTCAGCCGGCGCCTCACTGCCCTCACTCCGTGTGGCACCTGCAGAAATAACAATGGAAGGATCAAGAATCACTGGGGAGGTGACCGAGTTGACGACGCCCCGCTTGGTGATGGTCAATACCTGACCCACCCGAATCAGGGCGCCACCGCGAGAGAGAGAATTCTCTGTCACCACCGCACTCACCGCAACACCGCTCGCCCGAGAAATTCCCCAGACAGTGTCGCCAGATTTAACCGTGTGTTTGACCACCACATCTTGGGCCACCTGGGTCTTTTGGACTTCTAACTCAGACCAGGTGGTTCCATCACTGGATTCATAAGCCGTGCCGTTACTCAACAGCACGGCGTAATTGCCAGCGGAGCTTTGACCGAATTCAGACACTGGGTTTGCGGTGGAAGCACCGGGAACATTTCCCAACCTTTGCCACGAGGTCAACCCGCTGGAGGTGGCGATGGTGCCATCACCATCAACAACCATGGTCACACCATCTTTGGTCGTTGCGCTGGTGCGGAAATCCTTGGTGGGATTGAACCAGTAGTTATAAACGCGCCAAAAGTTTCTGTTCCCATAAGCACTGCAGGAATCTCCCGTGGAGGCAAGATTCGTAATTGCGGCCTCGTTGGGCGTATAGGGCGTGTAGTAATGCAAACCTGCAGTGGCTTGGTTCTTGAACACGACAGGTGTGGTCCCACAAGAGGATTTCGGGTGATACCTCACCGAGGACGTCACCCCTACCGGGAACCAGGTAAAGAACCTGCTGGTCCCAGGAGGGTTTGAGTAGCGTTTGAATTGCTTAGCAGCGTTATAGACCTGGTTGTAAAAACCGAAATACTTCTCATCACAAGGCGCAGTGTCCGGGCAGGCATATCCAGTGGCCCGCTCAAAACGTGTCGCGGAGGGGGCGCTGAGCGTAATCAAGGATTGTTCCTTTTGAATCAACACCAGTAGGGCTTCGACGGACACACCACACGCAGTAGAAACCTTATTCACAATGGTGGCGGCGGATTCGTTCTCACCACCCTCGTAGGCCTGGCATAACACTGTTTTTTCACGATCAAAAGTAGTCTCTGTGAAGTCCTTGAGACAGACATACCCTTCGCGACAATCGGGATTTCTTTGGTTCAAAAAGGCTTGAATAGCCTCCACGCTCATCGATCCGGATCGAAAGAATTCGGCATCAGAAATAATGTTTCCGGGATCAAAGGCTGAGCCCAGAGGCAACATAAATCGTGTCCAGGTCTTGCCGTCACTACTTCTGGCGGCCTCGAAGTAAGAGGTGGCCAGAAAAGAATCACCCGTCCACACCACCGAGGTAATACCGCTCTTCGTGAGACCAAAACCACTTGAGGTCCAGCTAGTTCCAGAGTCTTCAGACCAATACAGTGCCCCGCTGGAATCTGCCCCCACCCATAGCGAGGAGTTTTTTGCGCCCTGGACGATCACGGGAGACGCTTCTTCCGCATAGGCAACTTGAGCCGAGAGGCCCTGTGGCAACACAAAAGAGGCCGCAGAAAGCGCCATCACGACCACGCCCGAGAGGGCAAGCTTCAACCAGGACTTCACATTCCTCAGGGTAGGCAATTGCGGTGCCACTGGCCTGTATTGAGCTGGAGTGTGTTGGTTTCTCAGTCCGGTTCGTTAACCAACGAAATATCTCGAATCACGTCCAGTATTCCTCGGGCATAGCGGGAATAATGACCCCGCAAAAAACGCCCCATGACGGGCAGGACCCGCTTCGAGCGAGAGATCGGCAACCTCGCTCGCCAGGCGTCGTGTTCGAGTTTGGCGCGCAGGGTGCCCGCAGATTCCGCGCTCAACCATGACGGTGCGGAATCAAGAAGCTGGTCAATTCCTTGATTTCGCAGCGCTTTTTTATCGTGAAAGGCGCCCCATGGTTCCCTCAGACGCCTCCTGGCCTCAGCTGAGTCGGTCTTGACGGCTCCAATTTGATTGGATTGATGTTGTCGATACCGCGTTAATCTCAAGGGCTCGAAGATAACTCCGTGCTGGAGTGCCGATACCAGCGCCAGCCATTCATCATGAACCCACCCGTGAGGTATGGGTAATGCGCTGTCGAGCAACGACTTTCGCAGCATCAGCGTCGCACCCGTCACGAGGTTTCTCCTCATCAACGCATCCAGTGCGGCGCCCGACGAGATCGCACGGGATTCCCCCGAAGTCAAGCGCAGGGTGTTCATCAGCGAACCAGAGGCACCACCCGTGTCAGAAATGATGGTGGCATCAGAAAAGACCAGTGACGCATCAGCGTTGGTCTCCAGCGCAGCGACAAGGATTTCTAATTTCGAGCTCTCCCACACATCGTCTTGATCAGACAGGGCAATCAAGTCATAGTTCGCTTGTGTGAGAGCCGCAGCAAAATTGGCAGCGGGGCCCAGTGGCTCCTGGCGCTGCACTATCGTCCATCTGATGGAGGGATCCGATGCCGCTGATACCCGATGAACAATGTCCATCGTGTGATCGCTCGAGCCATCATCTGAGACCACAATCTCTCGAGGAAGAATGCTTTGGTTCAGAATGCTCTGAAGTTGTTCTTCGAGAAATTTCTCGCCGTTATAGGTGCACAACACAACCGAGATTTCCGGAGGTGCTTCTTCCTGCAACATCGTGGGTTAGCGACGAGGTCGAAGTTTGCGCAACACGGCTCTGGTCAAAGATCGGAACTCGCCGCGGAACAAACGTTGGAATCCACGTCCTAGATCATGAACACTAAAGCGTGGTGGTCGTGGTCTGGCGGGTGAGAATCTGACCGGTCGACTTCGCCGTTGCGTGAGTCCAGAGGGATCTAATTGATCAATATGGCTAACAAGAGGCATCAACACTGTCGACCACCGGTATTCCTCACGGGCCGATTCCAGAGCGGTCAGGTACCGAGCCCGCGCCGAGGAGTCAAAGAGCGCGGTATCGAGAGCCTGAACAAGAGCGTCCACATCCCCAGCGGGAACGGCAATACCAAGGCCTTTCGAGGCGACCATGTCAGCAAAATGATCACCTTCGGTCAACACCATGGGCAACTTCGCCCACAAGTAATCCAGTATTCGCGTCCTAAACGAGAACGTTGTTTCAATATGAGACCGGTGCGTGCTCACACCAAGGTCTGCTTCTAGTAGATAGTTAGCTCTCTGGTCGTAGTCCACCCAGGAGTCATTGAAGAAAACATGCGTGTCGGCCACCCCTAGTTCGCGAGCGAGCTCACGGGCCTTCGCGATGATGGGCATCTCTGGCACACCGGGGTGGGGATGGGCGGTGCCCATGAAAAACAACCGCACAGTGGGACGCGTTATTGCCAGTTTCGCTACAGCGTGAATCAGGGTCAGGGGATCAAACCAGTCATAAATTCCACCACTCCAGACCATCAGAGCATCATCTGGCCCAATTCCCTCCACCACGCCTCGCAGAGCGGGAGTGCCGTGCACCGGATCGTCATCCGGCATACCAAAGGGAACGACACCGATGAGGCGATCGAGGTGGGGATCATCTGCATAGACAGAAGGGTTGACGCGACCGAGCGTCGTGAGTTGACCGAGATAGAAATGCCGTTGACGTTGCGAGGCGCAGAGAAAATAGTCGGCCAGTGAGAGCTGCGCTTCGATTGCCGCACTCGCGTCGCCGACCTGGCGCTCCCACTGGTCGGTGGGAAGATGGCGAGCCTGCTCCAGCTGTTCTAGATGCATCGGGTCATAGATATCGGCAATGAGATGCTTCGTGCTGGTGCGGAGGCTGGGGAAGACTTCCAGAGCGTGGCCTTGGAACACGATGACATCCGCCCATTTTTCCCAGGCGGCAAAAGCTTTGTCATCTCCTGGGGTCACATGAACCAGTCGGAAACGCGAGGTGAGCGCTTCGTCCGCTTCACTCATGCTCACCAGGGTCACATCGTTTTTCTCGCTCAACGCTGAGGCGATATGCCATGCCCTAATTCCTGGGCCCGAGAGCTTGGCTCCAATAGGGTCCCCGGTAATGATGAGAATCGATAATGCCGCCGGATCCTCGTTCACGCCAAAGGCCTCGACAATCGCGTCATACCCTCGAAGATATCTGGCATTAGTGGACATTGCGGCATTTGTCTCTCCAAAAAGTTTCCACAGTGCCACATCAGATTTCTGCCGAGAAGCCTGGATGGTGGCCCGCTTTCCCTGGAGCGAGGGAAGAGCATCAACAAACTGATCCATGGCATACAGCGGCACCGCAGCGCCCGAAGGCAGGGTCACGCTCTGCGCGTTATCTCCACCGAGTGCTAAATCAAAGCCCGTCGTGGTGATGTTGGAATCCACCACAGAGCGCTTAACCGAAGCCAACAGCGCCCCGGGAAGTATTCGGGCCAGATTGGCATCTTCCAGATTCTTATACAGACAATAAAGTGCATTTCTTTCCAGTAAAAACTGTTCGCGATGAGGTGCGATGCTGCTCATCGACTGGTGATAGCGATGGAAAGCAAGCGATTGAGGCTCATAGAGATAGTCCCAACCGGCAAGGTTGATGCGCCACCCCAAATCCACGTCCTCAAAGAACATGAAAAAGGATTCGTCGAAACCCTCTAGTTGGTCAAAAACACTGCGTCGGACAAACATGGCAGCCCCTGTTCCAAAAAGGACGCTCTGCCTGGTTTGTTTCTTTTTCGAAGCCTTATCGCCCGTGAAAGGGCGATAACCCATGCCGTACCACGTGAGACCGGAGCCTCGGTAGTCAATAGTCTTTCCCTCCCAATCGAGCACCTGGCTCGCCACTGCGCCGGCCCTGGGGTAGGAGTCAAACGTCTCGAGTCCAGCACTCACCCACATCTCATCCGGCCTTGCGTCGTTATTGAGAAAAGCCACAATCTCGCCTGAGGACTTACTAACCCCAAGATTGCAACCGCCAGCGAAGCCCAGATTTGATCGAGATTCCACTACCGTGATGCGGTCTGCAAGCGCTTGTAATCGAGTAATGCTGTCATCGCCGGAAGCGTTGTCGACGACCACAATTTCTAAATCATGGGGATATTCCGGGAGGTTGGAGAGGTATTCGATAGCGGTGAGTGTGTCGTCAATACCTTTGTAGTTGACCAAAACAACGCTCACGCGGGGCGTGTGACTCATCGATGCTCCCCCACTGCTACAACAATCAAGGCAACCTGCCATAATTACCCTACGGTCTCAATGGGACTTGAGGGATGAAGGGCCTACCTAATGTTTGCTCCGCGAGGTTGGCTGAAAAGACCGGGCGCGCGACGCATTTACCGCGCCATTGAAGATTCCGGTCAGTTTAATCGCTCGTGGTATCGACATACTCAGCGCCACGGAGTCGCTCGCTGGAGCGATCCGCTCTGGCATTACCTTGATCATGGGGCCGCTGCGGGTCTCGACCCCTCGCCAGTTTTTGATACTTCGCACTACATTGACGACAACCACGATGTGAGAATCTCCAAGATTAATCCGCTCTTTCATTTTGGCCAATATGGCCTCACCGAGCGACGCTCCCCGGTGAGATCCATTCGGCAAACCCATGATGTGCTGTTCCCGGAAGCGAAGGAATTACAAACTTTTCTTAGCCCACGCATTGGCGAATCTCGGCTCACAGTCCTGCTAGATCAGGGCAGTCGCTCACGAGACGACGTATCGCTTACCGCGCTTATCGAGTCTGCGGGGAAGCTCGCCACCAAGGATTCCCGATTGCTACGGGTCATTTCCTACCTTGAGGATGATTCCGAGTTCCGCAGCGCGATGACATCCGCACTCGAAAAAGTGGTCGGTGATCTCACCAGAGTCAGCGTTGTTCTGGCTAAATCCACTATGCCTGCCACTACATTCGACGTCCACGAAGATGAACTTTTCCTCGCGACATCCTGGACCAGCGCTCTAGCACTTCGCCATACGGCGCCCCATAATCAACTTCGCGTTATCGCAGCTCAAAAGCCCACAACCTCCTCCGTGAAAGTCAGCCCCTACGACGAAGTTGAGGTGGAGAAGTGGGGTGCCTCTCTTGCACGCAGCGGCCACAGACCGCTTGCCGAAACTCCTTCCCGCACGGCCAAAGAACCCTGGCTGCCGAGTCGAGCGGGTTCTTTCAGTGTCTCAATATGTGCCGATGCGTCTTCTTATGGTTATGAATATCTCCAGGCACTTCTCGCGTTGGAGGCTCTGCTCTTGGGTAACCCTGACCTAAAGGACTCGCTATTTGTCTCCCTGTGGGGCACAGGGCTTGAGCCCCTGGCTCTCGCTGAAGACATCATTCCCGAAGTGCGCAGCGATATTCCCAATTCCGCGTGGGAAAGCACCGACGTTATCATCATGGCCGCGCCGTTTATCCATACTGCCAAAGAGGCTGGTGAGCGGGGAATCCGTGTGCTTGATGCCACCAGGGGTGGGTTGAGCGATTCGATGACCACAGAACCTTTCCAGGAGTTTTCCCAAGAAAACCTAGAAGAGCTAATACGGCACTTGGCTCTCAAGAACGGTGGGGGTAGGTCATGAACCATCACCCACTCTGGTCACATAGTCTGGCCGAGAGACTCTCAATGTTGCGGCCTGGAACCGTGCGTATCGCTTACCTGTATCCCAAGCCAGATTTTGGAACATTTAGATACCGGTGCTTCAACCCAGTCCAAGGACTTGCTGCGCACAACACAGATATTTCGGCGGCCTACTTTTTCTATAGTGACCTAAAGATCGTTGAAGACCTCAGTGATTTTGCCGACGTGTTAGTTGCCGTGCGCACTCCCTTCGATGCGCGAATAGACCAGTTATTCCGGCGCTTTACCAACCAAGGCAAGCGGGTGATGTTTGACATCGATGACCTGGTTTTTGACACTCGATTCGCACCCCTGGTGGCCTCGAATCTTGGCTACCTGCTCGAAGAAGAGGAACTCAACCAATGGACGGCATTTATCGCCAACATCGGTGTCGCCATGTCTCGAACGAGTGGAGTCACCACCACTAATCAGTTCCTTGCGTCTCGAATATCTGAGCACGTGGACGTGCCGGTGCACGTCATTCCCAATACCTTCAATATCGCTCAGCGAGAAGCATCGGATGCCCTCGCTCAGAAGAAACCGCGAGAGGGCCAAGGGTTACGCATTGGATACTTCAGCGGCAGCCACTCTCACTCACAAGATTTTGATATCGCGGCCGGCGCGCTGAGTCATTACCTTGGCGAGTTCTCGGATGCGTCACTGCTTATTGCCGGTCACCTCGAGATTCCCCCCGCGCTTGAGCCTTATCACCGACAGATCTCTCGCTTGCCCTTCATGGATTTTGTAGAAATGCAAAAAGTGTTGCACTCCGTTGATCTCAACATCGTTCCCCTGCAAGACAGCCCCTTCACCCACTCCAAATCTGACTTGAAGTTTTTTGAAGCGGCATTGGTGGAAACCCCCACCCTGGCTTCGCGTGGACCGGTCTTTGCTCACGCTATATCGCCAGGTGTCACAGGCTTTCTCGCTTCACGCGTTGAGTGGGAAGACGCTCTGAGTCTTATCCACAATCTCCCTGCAGAGGAATTGTCCGAAATGGGGAATCGAGCACGTTCCTACGCCCTGGAGCATTATTCGCCTCAGGCACTCGTTGATTCTTTGACGCATGTCTTTGGAAAAGAACTCTAAGCTCGATTCCATGGCAAAACACGGTGGTACCACCCGCGAGCTTGGGCCTTCACGCACTCGAAGCACCCTCACCGCACTTCTCGTCGGCGTTTTGGCGCTGTTGAGCTTTGGCTCCTGGGCCTTCTCTTCGGCGGTGGGCAGTGCTCCTGATGATGATTACCACTTAACCAGCATTTGGTGCTCGAGCTTCCAGGGCGACTTATGTGAGGTCGACCCGGGAGGCGAGGGAGTTTATATTCCCGAAGCCCTTCGTGAAGCAATCTATTGCTACTACCACAACCCCTACCAGAGCGCCGGTTGCCAACCATTTCTTGACGGGACGGACCCACGGCCAGATGTGCCGTTTGGGCACAACAATCCCAGTAGAAGCCTCTACCCAGATGGGTACTATCAGTTTTCCCATCTCTTCAAAGTCGACAGCATTCAAGCCACCGCTCTCACGGTGCGATTCGTCAATCTAGGCATTTTTTTGGCAGTGGGTTTCGGTCTCTTCTTTGCCCTGCCCCATCGACTGCGATCGGCCTGGATTTGGATGTGGACGCTGGGGCTTGTTCCCATGGGAATGTTCATTATCCCCTCGTCCAACCCCAGCTCATGGGCCATCACAGCTGTTGCTGGCGGGTGGATTGCTCTCGTGGGATATCTCGAAACCAAGGGGCCTAGGTCATGGGTTCTGGGAATTGTGTACCTAGGCTCGATTGGTCTCGCGATGAGTGCCCGAATCGATTCCGTGCTCTATCTCGGGTTTGCCTCCCTAGTGGCGGTGTGGCTCTCGGGGCTGCGCGGTCGCGAACTCTTCAAGAAAACCTGGATGGGTCTCATCGGTTTAGCGGCAGTCATTGTGCAGCTCAGTATCAATCCGGCAAACCTTTCCCGCGTAATCAGAGGAATTGGCCAACGCTCGGAGGTCTATGACGAGCCTCTGCCCTGGACGACTACCGGCGAGGTCATCGACCCCAACGCTTTTGATTGGTCCCTGTTGTGGAATAACTTATGGAACATTCCGGGTCTGTGGCTAGGAGTTTTCGGAGGCTTCCCTTGGGGCTCCTTGGGCTGGCTAGATACCTCAGTTCCCCAAATCGTCTTAGTGGGAACGATTCTGGTGCTGGCGGGAGTTACCTTCCTCTCGATTAGGGCAGCAAATAAGACCAAGATTGTGTCAATTTTGATCACTCTGGGTGCCCTGTGGGGAATGCCTTTGTATCTTCTCCAACTAGGTGGTTTTCAAGCGGGCGAAGAGCTTCAGCCTCGATACCTCATGCCCCTCATGATGGTCTTTCTGGGCACCATTGTGGTAACGCAAACCGGGATGCCGATCATTACGGATCGGGCAAGATTGTGGTTCGTTCTTGGCGCCCTGACACTAGCCAACGCTATTGCTCTCCACACCAATATCCGGCGATACACCACAGGAATCAGGGTCCAAGGCTTTAACCTTGATTCGCCTCGGGAGTGGTGGTGGCCCTTCCTACCCGACATGATCGGCCCCACCTTTGTTTGGGCCATAGGAGCCCTCTCGTTTGGCGCCCTGCTGTGGGTTCTTCTCTGGAGAGTGATTCCTGCAATTTCCTTGGCAAAGGAAGCAGAGACAGAACTCGAGTCTCCAGTCGTGTCACCAGTGAGAGAGAAAACTGCCTAAAGACGGTGCCTAGTCAATACTTTTCTTATATTGAGCAACGACGTCTTTAGCCTTACCGGTGGATTGAAGCTGACCTTTATTTATCCACGTCGCAGTGTCACAAATATCCTCTACGACCTGCATAGTGTGGGTCACGAGAATAATGGTCTTCCCACGTTTTTTGAACTCTAAGAATTTTTGAAAACTCTTGCGCTGGAATTCCTCATCACCAACAGACAGCACCTCATCCACGACCAAAATGTCAGGGTCAACATGAATAGCAATAGAGAAACCCAAACGGACATACATTCCCGAGCTGTAGTTCTTGACGGGTTGGTCTAAAAACCTCTCCACTCCCGAAAAATCAACAATTTCATCGAATTTAGAATCGATTTCTTTCTTGGACATCCCGAGAATCGAGCCGTTGAGATAAATATTCTCACGCCCCGAAAGTTCAAGGTGAAAACCGGATCCAACTTCTAGCAGCGATGCCATTTTCCCCCGGTAATCGATGGTGCCCTTAGTCGGCCAGTAAATCTTGGCGAGGCATTTGAGCAAGGTGGATTTTCCGGACCCGTTGGAGCCGATAAGCGCATGGGTGTTGCCCTGATTGACGTCAAAGGTGATGTTCTCGAGCGCCCAAAAGTCTTCATGCCGTGACGTCTTGCCCCGAAGGATTGCAGACTTAAGCGTCTGATTACGCTCGTGGTAGAGGCGGAAACGTTTGCTCACATCATCAACGCGCACTGCCCAATCATTCACAGTAGTTCCGCCAATTCTTTTTCCTTCTGGGCATACATCCAAATACCAGCCACAGCCGCGACCACAGTCCACGCCAGTGCTACCCACACGGTCACAGCTTCGGGAGCTCGATTGTCATAGAGAAGGTTTCGGAAAATTTCAATAAATCCTTCTACCGGGTTGAGTTGATACAGATCTAAGAGCGTGATGGGAGT
>Ga0209251_1001109_pt1 | contig 21885 bp, 22 predicted proteins | sample SaaInlV_100m_DNA_6_FD_184665 | JGI IMG/M metagenome (GOLD analysis project Ga0209251, IMG submission 184665) | Marine microbial communities from expanding oxygen minimum zones in the Saanich Inlet - Saanich Inlet SI073_LV_10m_DNA (SPAdes) (version 2) | ecosystem: Environmental > Aquatic > Marine... | reverse complement strand
GCTATGTTCACCTTGTTACATAAATTGCATTGTGCGTCTCGCGATTTGTTTAGGAATGTTCCTCGGCATGTCCCACGGCTGGGTCATGGCAGAAACACGCTCAACTCAATATTCGAGCGAGTGGAATATTTTAAAAACCGTTAATTCTGATACCAGTTTCATCCCAAACCGTAGCCATTCATACCCTTCATTCGCATACTGAAGCTCTGACAACAGAGTTCAGGCGTGACAAGCAGCACCTCTTCCTCCAGCCGCGGCGCAGTTGCAATAGCAGCTGGCTTCCTTGGGGCCTTCATCGTCGGCTCACTTGCTGTGCAACTGGTGCACAACCAATCTGGCTCGATCAACAATGGCCAAGCCGATGTTGATCCTGTCATTGCCAGCCCTGCAACGCTCTGGGCCGTGATGGGCGAGCGGGATGCCGCCATTGCACCCGGCGTGGCTGTACCCAACGTTGTGGCATCACCCTCTCCTGCCATCAATGTTGAACCCGTCGTGGGCTCCGAAGCAACGCTTTGGTCCACCCTGGGCGACCGCTAAGCAACACCTCAAACAGGCCGAATTCAATAGTGTGTTGGCATGCCATTGCATCGCCGAAAACTGCTCAAAACCTCTGCAGGTTTGGCCATCACAGCCTTCGTCGGTGGGCAACCTGCAGCGGCTTCAACCGAGGGGTTTTGCCAACCACGAGATCCCTTAAAAAATTTGATGGGGGGCAATCACCGCTTTTGCAGCGCATGGCAAGAGGCAGCTCGCAACCCCTCCACCAATCTCGGAAGCGAGGTCCACAACAACCGCTGCTTCAACGCTCCGCAAACCCTGTTCAACGAGCAACATCCATGGGCCACCGTGCTCACCTGTGCTGACTCGCGCGTCTCTCCAAGCTGGATCTTCGACACCACACCAGGAGAACTTTTTGTGATCCGCAGTGCGGGCAACACAGCTTTTGATGCCGCAATCGCTTCGATCGAATACAGCGTCAGCATCCTTCAAACACCCCTTGTGATGGTGATGGGCCATAGCGGTTGCGGTGCCGTGTCAACGGCCATGGGAGATGCTGCGTTAACACCCTCTTTGGAACGGCTGATCTCCCCAATCCGCTCTCAAATCGCAGACAGCCCTGACCTAGCAGCTGCCGTGCGCAGCAATGCACTGGGAACTGCCGCAACCCTGCGAGGGAACAGCGCTTTGCTGCGTCAAGCGGAAGCCACGGGCGCCTTGAAGCTGGTGGTGAGCTACTTCGATCTGCAAACGGGTGCCGTGACCTTGATCTAATGCAAAGCGACCGCAATCTGAGCCACCTCAACAGCAAAGGGGACGTGCACATGGTGGATGTTGGAGATCGACCCCCCACCGTTCGCGAAGCACATGCCCAAGGCACAATCCAGATGGATGTGGCAACCCTTGGCTTCATTCTTCGCGGCGAAACACCAAAAGGCGATGTGTTGGCTGTGGCTCGAATTGCAGCAATTCAAGCCGCCAAACGCACCTGGGAGCTCATTCCTTTGTGCCATCCGATTTCGTTAAGTGGAATGGATGTCGACATCCATCCCGATGATCAATTGCCTGGATTAAGGCTGAATTGCCGATGTCGGACCACGGGGCCGACTGGCGTGGAAATGGAAGCAATGGTTGCGGTGTCAGTCGGACTACTCACCCTCTACGACATGCTCAAAGCCATCGATCCAGCCATGACGATTGGTTCGATTCAACTCATCCATAAAGCAGGAGGGCGGAACGGTGTCTGGAACCGCTGAGCCCTATGGCATCGAGGGCCTGCCCCTCTTGGAGGCACGTAAAAAAGTGCTCTCAGCCGTCACTCCCACACAAAAAACCGAAACCATTGCACTCGACCAAGCCCTAGGGCGCGTAAACGCCAAACCTGTCTTGGCGCGGGAGGCCGTGCCTGGATTCAGAGCATCAGTGATGGATGGCTACGCACTTGGGCAGCGCACACAACCGCAACAAGGTGACCAATGGACGCTTCAAGGGCGATCCGCGCCAGGTGCTCCCTTCCAAGGGTCTTTAAGACAAGGAGAAGCGATTCGAATTCTCACAGGAGCCCCATTACCTCCTGGAGCCGGATGGGTGCTGCCGCAAGAACTTGTGTGCACCCAAGACACGGAACTCAGCCTCGAAGGCAACGCATCCGATAACCCATGGATCCGTGCAGCCGATGAGGAGTGCAAAGCCGAAGATTGCCTTTTGGATCCAGGGCAACGCCTCACCCCAGCACTCCTCGGGCGTCTAGCCAGCTGCGGCATTGCCCAACTCTTGGTGTATCAACAACCCCGGATCGGCCTGATCATTAGTGGCGACGAACTGGTGCCAGCTGGAACCACAAGACCCCCAGGAGCAATTTGGGAGAGCAATGGAACCCTGCTCATCGCACTCTTTCAAACGCTTGGCCACGACGTGGTGCAGAAATCCGTTGTCGCTGATGAGCCCCAAGCACTCCGCCAAACACTTCAAGATCTAAGCAAGCAATGCGATGTGGTCGTCAGCACCGGGGGCGTCTCAGCAGGAGACAGCGACTGGATTCGACCGCTGGTGGCTGAACTTGGTGCCGTCGAATTCTGGAAGCTCTTCCTGAAGCCAGGTCGTCCCTTTGCCTTCGGCAGCCTCGGGGACGGCGTCCCTTTCTTCGGCCTCCCGGGGAATCCAGTCGCTGCAGCCATCACCGCCATACAGCTGCTCTGGCCGGCGTTACAAACCATCGAAGGCCAAACCACACCCGAACTGTTTCCTCGCGTGCGCGTCGAGCTCGCGGATCAGCTCCAACGTCGCCCGGGACGCCCCGAACTGGCACGAGCTCAGTTAGACGTCGGCTCTTCAGGCCAGTTGCTAGCTCGACTGCATGGGTCGCAAGCCTCCTCACGGATCGGATCCCTCAATGGTGCGGATCTACTCCTCGAACTGCCGGCAGAAGCAGAAGACCTCAAGCCCGGGGAGCAGCTGTGGGCTCAAATGATCCGACGAGCGGTGTTCTGAAGTCGTCCACCGCCTAAGGCCTATTGCCAGGTCTAGCGTCCCTGGCAACAACGGTGCCGGCATGCATCTCACCATCGTCGGTTGCGGCTTTGTCGGTCTCGCCCTGGCGCGTCAACTTCAAGATGATCGATCGCAGCTCACGCTCACGCTCACCACAACCAGCGAAGAGCGATTAGCAGAATTACGGCCCCTTGCCGAGCAGGCGAGGATCTGCGATGCCACTGACGCGATCTCCCTCAAGCAATCATTACGCGACGCAGAGATCGCGGTGTTCTGCCTTGGGCCTAAGGGCAATAGTCAAGTGGATGAAGATGGCTATAGAAACACCTTTGTCGACAGCTTTCACTGCCTAACAGACTTGCTCCCGCAACTTCCACAACTGCGTCAGATCATCTACACGAGTAGCTGTTCGGTCTATGGCGACGCACAGGGAGCGTGGGTGAGTGAAACCACGCCTACCAATCCCAGCAATGGTCATGGAGCTGTGTTGGTGGAAAGTGAATCGCTACTGCTAGCGATTGATCAGCCACAGCGTCGGGTGTGCATTCTTCGCCTTGGCGCTCTGCACGGTCCAGGTCGTGAATTCAAAGACCGCTTTGAAAACCTCGCCGGACAGACACGGCCTGGACGTGGTCAACAATTCACCAATTGGGTCCACGTCGATGATGTAGCAGGAGCGATTAGGGCTGCCATGACGGAGATGTGGAGCGGTGTCATCAATGTCGTCAATGACCAACCAATTCGTCTAGCTGAGCTCATCGATAGAACCCTCTCAAGCGAAGGCCTTGAACCCATTCAATGGAGCAACGGTTCCAAAACCACCAGCAGTGGTCGCCGCATTCGGAATACACGTCTTCATGCACTCGGCTACGTCCTAAAGCATCCAAAACCAACGTTTTAAAGCGGCGTATTCCCGCTCAACCAAGTGCCCTGGTCTGAACACCACTCCCTCTTCCAAAAGGGTGCCTGATGCTTCAACGCTTCTAAAAGGTCACTACAACAACGCTGAGCACAGCCACGGCGGTCTGCCTCAACGGCCACCAGAACAATGAGCTCACCGGGGAGCAGAGTTCCAACGCGATGGACGACCAACGCACGCATCGCTCCGTGGTGCTGCAGCTGTTCTCGGGCCAACTGCAAAAGCTGACGCTCACAAAAACCCGGGTAATGCTGCAACTCCAACGCCTGTAGAGGCTCACCATCAAGCGTCTGAGGACGCACCCGCCCAAGAAAAACTGCGCTTGCAGCAGCAGCTCCAGACCAACCCTCCAAAGCATGAAAAGCAGAAAAGGCATCAGGCCGAATCTGCACCTGAATGGATTCGTCCCGTCCGATTTCAACCACCGGTGAAGGGTGGAAGAAAGGCCAGTTCATCACCAGCCCTCAGCGGCTGATCAGCGCGCACCAACTCCTGATTAACAGCCACACAGACCGACTCCAGAGGACCCAGCTCCAACTGATCCCACACCTGAGCTGCCGTCATTCCCGCTTCTGAGAACGCGATGCTTCGTTCCTCCCAGCCAGCACGATCCCGCAATGACGCAAACAAAAGCACCCGAAGCACAAAGGCCAAAACCTGCTGATGCGGTTCTAGCGTCCAAATCACTTGCTGCCAGCGCATGAGTTTGGCCATTGCACTTTTAACCATCTCCGACAGCAGAAACCTCTCGGATGATCCCAGTGGAGATCTGCTCCAGCAGCAGTTGGAGAGGGCGGGTCATCTCCTCACTGAACGCTGCCTCTGCCCCGATGACCGCTACATCATCCGAGCTGAACTCAGCCGTTGGATCGCAGATCCCGGCGTGGATGTCGTGATCACTTGTGGGGGGACAGGCTTGACGGGACGGGACGGGACTCCCGAAGCCATTACTCCCCTCTTAGACAAGACGATCGATGGATTCGGGGAGCTCTTCCGTGTGTTGTCGTTCGAGACGATTGGCACCAGCACGTTGCAAAGCCGATGCCTAGCTGGCGTTGCCAATGGCACCTTTGTGTTCGTGCTTCCAGGCTCCCTTGATGCCGTCGAAACCGCCTGGACGAGACTGATTCAGTCTCAGCTCGACGAAACCACACGGCCTTGCAACCTGGCCCAACTTCGATCTCGCCTGCGGGAATCCGCCACAAAGCGCGTCAAAAAGGAATCGGCATTGTGACCTTTGCAGGCTGGGGCCGACACGCCTCAACCTGCTGATCGATCACGCCTCCCACCACCACAATCGAAGGAGACTTGAAACTCTGTTCACGCGTCGCAACTGCTACGTCTGACAACGCAGCTTTAAGACACCGCTGACCCTCCACCGTGCCCTGCTGAATCACTGCAACCGGGGTGTCAGCGGCAAGACCACCAGCGATTAACTCTTCGGCAATTTTGGGCAAGTTGTGAAGCCCCATATAAATCACGAGCCCATCACTGGCCGTGGCCAGAGCACGCCAGTTCACAGACGGCCTGCGCTTATCAATCTCTTCGTGGCCGGTGACAAAGGTCACGGATGATCCTGATCTGCGATGGGTGACAGGAATTCCGGCATAAGCCGGAGCAGCAATTCCAGCCGTTACTCCAGGAACAACTTCCACAGCAATATTCCGCGCCGCCAAATAAGCAGCCTCTTCTCCGCCACGGCCAAACAGAAACGGATCACCACCCTTCAAGCGCACCACGCACGCATGTCGTTTCGCCATTTCCACAAGAACTGCATTGGTGCTTGGCTGAGGCACGGAGTGATGTCCGCGTCGTTTGCCGACGAATTGGCGTTCGCAATGCGCAGGAACGAGATCGAGAACTTCCTTCGGCACAAGGGAGTCGTAAACCAATGCATCACATCGCGTGAGCAAACGATGCGCTTTCAGCGTGAGCAGCTCGGGATCACCAGGGCCCGCACCAACCAAATACACAATTCCAGGTTTGGAGTCAGTCACGGCAAGAATGCAAGCAAATCGAGAAGGCCCTGGCGAATCAAGGGGTCTTCCAGCAGTGGGGGAGAGCCATCGACCTGATGCAAAGACTCCGTCATCCGATTGGGCGCGAGTGCAAGAGGAATCGGCAGAGCGTCAGGGTGCTGAGTCTGATGCTCTGGCCAACGATCAAACGAAACCAAAGGAAGACTGAACGAGGCCGACAACATCGTTAAAAAACGATCGGCAACCCCTTCACGCAAAGGGTGGTGGACCAACACAGAGTCTGGCTCCAGCTGGCGCTGAACAGAAGAGACCACCAGCCTCCACCAGAGAGGCCATGCGCCCAGGAAGGGCAGCATGGTGACCTTCGCCCCATCGCTGCGCAAGCGCTCACGGATTGCTGGCACATCATGTCGGGCATGAGACCCAGGCCAAAGCAGTAAAGGGAGCAAGAGGATTGGGCGATCAGGCAGATATGGGCACTCCTCCGCCGTGAGGGCTTGCAATTGAACCGGTGCTGATCTCTTGGCCTGCAAGTCGTCAATCAAAGACGACAGACACTCCGGCACCAAACCACCTGAACGACCATGCACAACCATCCGAATAGCGAATTGCTGCGAGGCAGAAGAACGCTTCCGTAACAACGGCCACGGATCAACTGCCAGGTCAACTGGTCTCATCAGCCTGGTAACTCCACTCTCAAATCCATGACGCGGCGTCGCTACCCCGATCGTGCTCCATTGACGAGCCGGTCGACTCAAAGCCATTCCGAGGAACCTCGATTTGCAAGCGACCTGGATCGGGACATCGCCGCGATGAAACGTGTCTGGCAGATGATCCGAGCCGGGGCGATTCGGATGGTTGGCGAAATAGGACGCCAATACTGAAGAACAACAGGCTGTCTTTTACGTCTCCGCCACAGCATGAGGATGTAGCCAAAGTAACCAAAATCAAAGCCGATCGAGCGAAACAGAAGCAAAGCCCAAACGGTCTAATTCGCTACCGACCGATGAGGCATACGCGTATTAATTGTATCGAGAAAGCACAAGAACTCATCACGATGCATTGCCATTCATATGCACACGCAGCTCAATAAGCATTCCTAATTAGAGCAATTAATTCCTTTAATTTATCGACGTCATGACAGCAAGCACACCAACCAAGCCCTATCTAGATGGCAAGAAGCTCAACAAGATTGAGCAAAAAAAAGCTGATAAAGACGGCCTACTCATCGGAACCGAAATTGATCAGTTTGCTGAGCTCGGTTGGGAGAAGGTCGACGAAACAGATTTACAACTCCGACTGAAATGGTATGGCATGTTCTGGCGCCCAAAAACGCCAGGAAAATTCATGCTTCGACTCAGAGTTCCCAATGGTGTTTTATCCTCTCAACAACTCAGAGTTGTAGCATCGATTGTTGAGCGTTACGGAGAGAATGGAAGCTGCGATATCACAACGCGCCAAAATCTTCAGCTCCGTGGTGTGTTGCTTGGAGATTTTCCTGAAATTCTTAAACGCTTAAAAGAAGTAGGATTGAGCTCGATCCAGTCAGGGTTCGACAACCCTCGTAATGTCACAGGCAATCCACTAGCAGGAATCGATCCACAAGAAATTGTCGATACACGTCCATACACAACTGAACTACAAAACTTCCTCACAAACAATTGCGCAGGAAATCCAGAATTCTCCAACCTTCCACGCAAATGGAACACCGCAGTTGCAGGCTCAAAAGATAATTTCCTACTTCATAACGACATTATTTTCCACCCCGTAGAACATAACGGCGTAATGGGATTTGGAGTTTGGATTGCTGGAATACTCTCTTCACAATTAAATGCTTATGCACTTCCACTCAATGCATGGGTAACACCGGATCAGATTTGCGACATGACTGCTGTTGTGATCAAAATCTGGCGTGACAACGGTGAGCGCAACAAACGGCCCAAAGGCCGCTTTCGTTTGTATCTCGATGAAGTTGGACTCGATGCCTTCAGAGCAATGGTGGAAGAACGCTTCGGACCTCTAACCCCCGATCCAGGTTCTGTATTTAATGCCGAACCACGTTCTCATTATGGGATCCACCCACAAAAACAAGAAGGTTTATCCTTTGCCGGTTTACACGTTCCAGTAGGACGTTTAACAGCTCAAGATCTTCATGATTTATCCTCCGCCAGCGTTAAATATGGCGGCAGTGAAATACGTCTGACTGAAGACCAAAATGTCATTCTCGTTGGCCTCACAACCGACACCATTGATGATCTGAAATCAGATCCGCTGCTGCAACGTTTTCCATTGGAACCTGGCACCATTGCAGCAGGAACAGTGTCTTGCACAGGCAGTACCTACTGCAGCTTTGCACTCACCAATACCAAAGATCAAGCCCTCAAGGCCGCCCATGAATTGGATGCAGAATTAAATCTTCCCGAGGAGCTGAAAATTCACTGGACGGGCTGCCCAAATACTTGCGGCCAGGCCTATATGGGCGCGATCGGCCTCACTGGGACCAAAGCAAAAAATAGCGAAGGTGTAATGGGCGAGGGATACACCATCACGATTGGCGGTTCTCAAGGAGCCAATCCAACCCTCGGTGAGCTGCATCAAAAGGCCGTACCAGCTGAGCAAATTAAATCGGTATTGAGAGACGTCCTGATCGAACAATTTGGCGCTACAGCCAAAACTTAAGTACTGATTTTAGTTCGTCAGGCAGTGATCGTGGCGCTTTCTTTTGAAGTCACGGCTCCGCCCAAGATCTCATCATTTCATTCTTCCAACCTTTACACCAACAAAATGGCTTCCAACAACGATCTATTCTCACGTTTCGTCAACTGGCTGAGCTCCAGCGGGCCCGACAAGACCGCTCAATCCCGTGAGGGCGGAAATACAGATCTCTTTTCACGCTTTATGAACCGCATCAGCGGTTAATAGCACACCCTTACTCAATTAATATCACCACGGATCTGATGGATTACGTCCTTCCCAATGAACTTGTCGACGGCATGATTACTGCCGGCGGCAAAAAAGCAACAGTCAGCATTAAAAACTTACTGATTCGTGGCTTTTACTCCGGCGCCATTCTTGGCTTGGCTGTAATTCTTGCACTCACCGTTGGGATCCTCACCAAACTGCCTTTTGTTGGCTCTTTACTCTTTCCATTCGGTTTCGCCAGCATCGTGCTGTTCGGCATGGAACTCGTGACCGGAAACTTTGCCTTACTTCCCATGGCTACTTGGGCGGGAAAGTGCAGCTGGGGAGCCACTTTCCGCAACTGGACTTGGGTATGGATTGGTAATTTCATTGGCACAGCTGTTGTGGCGCTGATCATGGCCATCAGCCTCACCAGCGGAACAATGGATGCAGCAGCAGACAACATTGGACCACCAGTTTGGGACCTAGTTGCTCAGAAAATCGTTGCTCTCAATCAAATCAACGTTGAGAAAAAGTACGAAGCACTGGGCAGTATGGGCTTCTTCCTGGCTTTCCTTCGCGGTGTTGTGGCGAACTGGTTGGTTTGCCTTGGCGTCACCATGGCTTTGGTCAGTAAAAGTGTTCCCGGCAAACTTCTCGCATGCTGGCTGCCAATTACGGCATTCCAAACGATGGGCATGGAACACATCGTGGTGAATCAGTTCTTACACACAGCAGGTCCAATTCTTGGCTCTGGAGTTCCTTTTACAAAAGTAATTTTCTGGAACTTTCTTCCTGTCACCCTCGGCAATATCGTTGGTGGCATGGTGTTCATTGGCATGCTCTTCTACAGCACGCATCGCACCACCATGGAGAACGTGCTCCCCACCGAGCATGATGACAAACTGGAACGCGAATTGGCAGCCGAGCTTGGTGCCCGCTAACGAACCATGCATGTTGACGAGTCCGTTCTTTGGGAGCGGTTCGCGCAATCAAGACGGGCTCCTTTAGAGCCTTCCTGGCTGGAGGAGATCTACTCCCCCAGCCTTTCGATTGATCTGCGTCGAGCGATCTGCGAAAAACTAGGAATGCTCGCTGCAAAAGGCTGGCCAATCATCCAGCTGTTATTGGAAAAGCATGGCTTAGAGCCAGATTTAGTGATGGCTGCTGGGCTCTGCCACCAACCTGAATCGCGCGATTGGCTGGTGAAACAACTCCATCGCGATGAGCAACACGATGACAATCTTCAGCTCAGCCTTGTCGAAGCACTGTCGTGCTGGGGGGCAGATGTTCCCGAAAACATTGTGGTGAATTGCCTCAATCATCCAGCACAACAACAACGGCTTGCTGGATTGCAATTGTTGATCTTTCGCGCCTACACGCTGAATGATCAGCCCCTCCTCGAGCTCTGTGAGCCAGCCCTTCAAGATTTCCGCGATCCCGTAGTGATTGCTGCCATTCGTTTACTGCAACGCCGCGATGGTGCCGCCATTGCTGAACGACTATCCCAGCTATCGAAGACTGATTCTCAACCCGTTTCCGAGGCTGCAATACGCGCGCTCGGCTGCATTGGAACAGCAACAAGTCAACGCTGCTTGCATGAGTTAAGCCAATCGCTAAAGGATGAAACACGTCGAAAAATGGCCCGCCAACAAATCGCCCAACAGTTCTGAAACCAAGCAACAAAAAAGCCTGGCAGGTGCCAGGCTCTGGGAAAGATGGTTGCAATCTTATTAGACTACATAAATCACCACTTCTTATAGGGAAGAAATTTTCCGCACATCGTAATTTTCACACGATCACCTTTAGGATCCTCAATTTTGTCAACATCAAGTGTGAAGTCGATTGCACTCATAATGCCATCACCAAAATGCTCTTGAATCACATCTTTAAGGGGCAGTCCATAAACCTGCATAATTTCATAAAAACGATAGATCAAAGGATCAGTTGGAATGACAGGATCCAAGCTCCCCTTCACAGGAAACTCCTGAATTGCAGCAGTCATGGAGGCATCTAATGACAAAAGAGCAGCCAATTTCTCTGCCTCTTCTTTCGATGCCGTGGCCTGACCATAAAACAATGAAGCGATCCATACTTCATCCAATCCCATCGCAGACTCCAGATCCGCAAAACTAAGGCCTTTAGCTTTTTTGGCCGACATCAACGATGCAGTAACGGAAACAGTCATGAAAAATACAAAACGACATTAAACTGCTTTAAAAATTGCATTCCTCACCAGGAATGTTCGAGCAGTGGGGTAACTGTTGCGTCCTTCTAGACCAAGATATGCAGCCGCTGCTACAAAAACGGAGATGCTTTTTTGCAGCTTTAATCACAATATTGCTCACTCATTTCAGCTGTGATGGGGCTATTGATGGAGGCGTAAAGATGGGTCAATTATTGCAATCACTTTCTTCCCTATTCAGCAGCAAGGCATCGCACACTGCAACGTTGACGAGCTTGGTGCTGGAACGCCTGTATTACGCCGATGGCCGTCACCACCCGGAACACCCGAACCACGGAAGCTTCCAAGGCCTTACGTCCTTTATCTAGAGCCAGCTTTAAGTTGTAACAACGGCAACATCCTGGTGGGTCATTGCTGCAGAACACTTTGATGAACTGGAGAACCCCATTTGACGATCGCAGAGGGCTCCGGCAAAGAACGTTTTAAGAGCCACCTGCGCAAGGTGGGCAGCGGAGAACACACCAGTAAAGGGTTGAGTCGTGAAGAAGCGGCAGAAGCTCTCGATCTAATGCTCCATCAGGAGGCGACCCCCGCTCAGATTGGCGCTTTTTTAATTGCCCATCGCATCCGTCGTCCGGAGCCGCAAGAGCTCACGGGGATGCTGGACACGTACCGACAGCTCGGTCCGAAGCTCCACTCCAAAACTGACGACATGGCACCGGTGTGCTTCTGCATGCCCTTCGATGGACGCACCCGCACGGCCCCCGTTTATCCCCTCACAACATTGGTGCTTCTGGCGCTAGGCCAACCGGTGGTGCTGCAGGGAGGAGATCGCATGCCAATCAAATACGGCGTAACCGCCATCGATCTGTTTCGAGAACTCGGTGTTGAGTTAGGCGGACTCCCCCTTGGAACGGTCCAAGACGGGCTCGACAACAACGGCTTTGCTTTGGTCCATCAACCCGATCACTTCGCCATCGCCGAAAGCTTGATCACTTACCGCGAAGAATTGGGCAAACGACCCCCTGTCGCCAGCCTTGAACTGCTCTGGACTCCCCATCAGGGAGAGCACCTCTTAATCAGCGGTTTTGTCCACCCCCCAACGGAGAGTCGGGCCTGGGAAGCACTCCGCCTTGCTGGCGAAGCCAAGGTGATCACGGTGAAAGGCTTGGAAGGCGGTACCGATCTCCCCATCGGGCGCGCCTGCATCACCGCACGGGTTGATCACGGCCAAGCACAACGTCTCATTCTTCACCCGCGCGACCACGACTGCCACGCAGGAGATCTCGAATGGACCGATCCTGCAACCTGGGCGCAACAGGCCCTAGAGGCACTCAACAACAGTGGTCCTCTCTCAACGGCCTTGCGCTGGAATGCTGGGGCCTATCTCTGGTTTGCAGGCCGGAGTGCAACCCTCGAGGCTGGTCTTGAACGTGCGCAAGAGGTGCTCCAAAACGGCACAGCTCTCACTGTCTTGCATCAACTTCAGTCCTGGAGCAAAGCCTTGGCCATGCGATAGCGCTCAAACTCCACACCTCCAATCGCAATGGTTTCTGGAGCCACCACCCGCCATCCGCAGCGTTCCAGCAATGGCCGACTGAACTGACTGGCCTCCGTTGTGAGGCGATCAAATCCATGGCGACGCGCGTCCTCCTCAACCTGCACCAACAGTTGTGAAGCATGGCCTTGGCGCGCCGCCGATCCTCGGCAATACAGCAGCGCCAATCGGGTTGAGGGATAGCGGATCGCAAATGCAGCATCCTCACCACTGATCCAGCCCGACCCCTCTTCAAAGGTGCGATCCAGAATCCCCGGCAACCACGCCAAAGCCGCCCAAGCCTGGACCTGCTCCTGGGAATAGAGCAACCCAGCCTGAGACTCGATCGCATCGGCGTAGATCTCACGCAAAAGAGAATGATCGTTGGGAACGATCCGGCGCAGGGCCATAGGAGGGGCCTGTGGGAATGTGAGTCTCCTCCGACCGCTGGTCGACTTGCAGCGTCCCCGCATACCAACACTGTTGAGCGCATTTTTAACGCTGCTCAACGATCGGCTTAGCGAAAGCATTGTCTTCCCTCTGCTGCCCTTTCTCCTGGCACAGTTCGCGCCGAATGGGCGAACGCTTGGACTCTTGGCCGGCAGCTACGCATTATCTCAATTTCTCGTCACTCCACTGATCGGTGCCCTGAGTGATCGCTATGGCCGACGACCGGTGATTGCCATTTGCGTAGGGGGATCTGTCGTTGGACTTGGACTGTTTGCACTCACCCTGAGCCTGCCCTGGCCAGAAGCGAGTTTGTGGCCGTTGCTCCTGTTATTCAGCGCACGCATCATCGACGGCATCAGCGGAGGAACAGCAGCAACCGCGTCTGCTGTTCTCGCCGATATCAGCTCACCTGAACAACGGGCCCGCACCTTTGGCCTCATCGGAGTGGCCTTCGGATTCGGCTTCATTTTGGGACCCTTCCTCGGCGGACAGCTGGCCCAAATCGCCGTTCCACTCCCGCTATGGGTTGCCACTGGCTTCGCCTGTCTGAACTTGATTGTGGTTCTCACCATGCTCCCCGAGACCCATCCAGTAGAGGAGAGGCAAGATTTGCCACAAGGTCGAGACCTCAATCCATTCCGTCGCATTGCCCAGGTACTGATCAACCCGAGTGTTGGACGACTATGTGCCGCATTTTTTCTGTTCTTCCTCGCCTTCAACGGTTTCACAGCAATCCTGGTGTTGTATTTCAAGCAACGCTTCGATTGGGGACCAGAGCTCGCCACAACAGCCTTCCTTGTTGTTGGTGTTGTCGCGACAGTGGTCCAAGGGGGCCTAATTGGTCCGTTGGTCCAGCGCTTTGGTGAATGGCGGCTCACCCTGATCGGCCTTGGTCTCGTGATCGCAGGTTGTCTCTTAATTCCAGCCGTCGGAGCAGCCGATCGAGCTCCCGCCATTTTCTGGTCAGTTGGAATCCTGGCCCTTGGCACCGGATTGGTCACTCCAAGTTTGAGAAGCCTTGTTTCGCGACGACTCAGTAGTGAAGGACAAGGAACTGCACTTGGCAGCTTGCAAGCACTGCAAAGTTTGGGAAGTTTTCTGGGCCCAGCGATTGCAGGGATCAGCTACGACCTTTTGGGTCCAACCAGCCCCTTTCTGATCGCCGCTGCGCTCCTCGTCATCGTGATCGCTCTCGTGGCCAGAAGCCCACTCAGCACAAGCCATCCGCAGAGCAGTTAATTGCTAACTTTCAAGAATCAGTGTCGGCTCCTAAACCCTTCACCCCATGTGTGCAGCTGCCCTAACGCCAGATCAATACATCAATAGGGAGCTGAGTTGGATTGCCTTTAACCAGCGCGTTTTGGCCCAAGCTCTGGATCAACGCACTCCATTACTAGACCAAGCCAAATTCAGTGCAATTTTTAGCAATAACCTTGATGAATTCTTCATGGTGCGTGTTGCATCTCTGAAGTCGCAAGTGGAAGCAGGGATCAGCACACCCAGCGAAGATGGCAAGACGCCTTTTGAACAACTTCTAACAATTCGAGAGCACTTATTACCACTCTTAGAACAACAACAGAAACATTATCGATACCAACTAAAGCATCAGCTAAGAGAGCACAACGTCCAATTATTTGATTACTCCCAGCTCAATGATCCCCAACGTGCATGGGTCGATGACTACTTTCAAACGTCGATCTTTCCCGTCCTAACCCCCCTAGCTGTCGACCCCGCCCACCCGTTTCCATTCGTCAGCAACCTCAGCCTGAATGTGGCAGCAGTGGTGAGAGATCCCGAAACTGACCAACGGCAACTGGCAAGAATCAAAGTTCCGAAAAAGAATCTTCCACGCTTTGTTGCCATTCCACCGCAACTCAGCAATGACGATCCGCAACCAATTCACACGGCCATTCCGGTAGAGCAAGCGATCGCCTTCAACCTCGAACTGCTCTTCCCTGGCATGACCATTGAAGGACATTATTTTTATCGAGTCACCCGTGATGCCGACCTCGAACTGAGGGATCTAGAAGCAGACGATTTAATGCTCGCGCTTGAGCAAGGCCTTCGAAAACGCCGTATGGGCGGAGAGGTTGTGCGCCTAGAAGTTGCCAACGAAATGCCAGATGATGTCATCGACATGCTCATGACAGGACTGAATGTTGAAGAGGCAGATCTCTACAAAGTTGATGGTCCCTTAGGACTCGATGATCTTTTTGGCTTAACAGGTCTTCCAGTATCAAAACTAAAAAGTAAGTCTCACACTGGCCAAACCCCAAGCACACTTGCAAGAACTCAGCAAAATCTGATTGACGAAGGCACAATCAAACCTGAAGAGTTTAAAACTATTTTTTCTGTCATGCGGCAACAGGACATCCTGTTGCATCACCCCTACGACCTCTTCTCAACAACAGTTGAGGAGTTCATCAATCAAGCAGCCGATGACCCAAAGGTGATGGGAATCAAAATGACCCTTTACCGAACTTCGACCGACTCACCAATCATCGCGGCCCTCATTCGCGCCGCCGAGAATGGAAAACAAGTCATGGCACTGGTGGAACTCAAGGCCAGATTTGATGAAGACAACAATATCCAATGGGCAAGGCATTTAGAGCGCTCTGGAGTGCACGTTGTCTACGGAGTTTTGGGCCTAAAAACACACACCAAGATCGTACTCGTTGTGCGAAAAGAGAAGGAAAAATTGCAAAGCTACGTACACATTGGAACAGGTAATTACAACTCAAAAACATCAAAACTTTATACAGATTTGGGGTTACTCTCGACACGGCCGGAGCTAGGTAAAGACCTTGTTGAATTGTTTAACTACCTCACAGGCTTTTCGAAGCAACAAAGCTTCCGTCGTCTTCTTGTAGCCCCAGTTACCCTACGGAAGGGAATGGAATCTCTCATTCGTCGTGAAATTGATCACGCGAAAGCAGGTCGGCAAGGAATCATTCGAGCAAAAATGAATTCGTTAGTAGACCCAGATATCATTGCTTTGCTATATGAAGCTTCACAAGTTGGCGTTCAAATTGAACTCATTATTCGCGGGATGTGCAGTCTGATCCCTGGCCGCAAGGGACTGAGCGACAACATCAAAGTGATCAGCATTGTTGGCCAATTTTTAGAGCATTCACGTATTTTCTGGTTTGCCAACGACGACGAGCCAGAGGCATTCATCGGAAGTGCCGACTGGATGACCCGCAACATGGATCGGCGCGTTGAAGCCATTACACCGATTGAGGAACCTGCCTTACGTCGCAAGCTCGAACGATTGCTCGACCTCTATATGCAAGACAATCGAGGGGCTTGGGACATGCACGCTGATGGAAGCTTCACGCAACGCATGCCAGGAGACGATCAACCGGAATGCAACTCTCAAATCCAGCTCGCAAGCCTTTGGAGCCGAGGACTTCACACAGGGCATTAAAACGCAAACAAACCTTAAGTAGTTTGTGATTTTGGCTACAGATTAATTTTTTGATCTAGTGGAGTTGAGGTGTTTAAACCATTGAATTTGGACGTGTGATGGAATATTGATTCCGGAAATTCTTCCGATTCATTTCAGTTACTGTTTCAACCTAGTGCTAAATTCTGAACAAATTTAATAGGAGACCAGGGTGATGGGGATCCCTCTGGAGACTTCCAAGTCGACATCACAGTCGACCCGGAAGCAGCCTGCTTTGCCGTCCACCGGACGACGCACAGCTTCACGTCAAAGTGGACGTTTGGCAACCGATTCTATTGGCTTTTATCTGAGCAGTATTGGACGCGTTCCACTGCTCACGGCTGCCGAAGAAATCGAGCTTGCCCATCATGTCCAAGACATGAAGCAGCTCAAAGAGTTGCCCCAAGAGGATCTCACCTCACGGCAAAAGCACAAGATCCGGATGGGAAAACGCGCCCGCGATCGAATGATGGCCGCCAACCTGCGATTGGTTGTCAGCGTGGCGAAAAAGTATCAAAACCAAGGTTTGGAATTGCTCGACCTCGTACAAGAGGGAGCGATTGGCCTCGAGCGCGCCGTCGATAAATTCGATCCGGCCATGGGATACAAGTTTTCAACCTATGCCTACTGGTGGATTCGCCAAGGCATGACGCGCGCCATCGACAACAGCGCAAGAACGATTCGCCTACCGATTCATATCAGCGAGAAATTATCAAAAATGCGCCGGATCACCCGGGAGCTCTCGCATCGCTTTGGTCGTCAACCCAACCGACTTGAACTGGCCAGTGCCATGGGCATCGAGCCTCGCGAACTGGAAGATCTGATCACACAAAGTGCACCATGTGCATCCCTTGATGCCCATGCCCGAGGCGAAGAAGACCGCAGCACTCTTGGTGAACTGATTCCCGATCCCAACAGGGAAGAGCCGATGGAAGGCATGGATCGCAGCATCCAGAAGGAGCATCTTGGCGGCTGGATCTCACAACTCAATGAACGCGAACAAAAAATTCTTCGACTCCGTTTTGGTCTCGGAGGAGAAGAGCCCTTAACCCTCGCGGAAATCGGAAGACAAATCAATGTGTCTCGTGAACGCGTGCGTCAGTTAGAAGCAAAAGCAATTTTGAAACTCCGCACAATGACGAACCATCAGCAAGCCGCCTGATTGCTTTGTCAGCATTAGGCGGACCTCTCATCATTGTGTGCTGGTTGGTCTTTGTGGTGGCGTTAGCACTGACCTCGCGTCAGATCTGGCCCCATCAACGAGAACTCAGTCGGAAGGTCATCCACATCGGTACAGGCGCAGTCGTACCACTCGCCTGGCTTTTTGCAATTCCCTCCATGATTGCAATTCCTTGTGCAGCAGTAATCACTCTGATCACTGCAATCAACCATCAATGGCGATTCGTCGCTGCGATTGAAGATATTGATCGAAACAGTTATGGAACGATTGCCTATGGCTTAGCCATCACAATTCTGCTGGTGCTGTTTTGGCCGGATCGCCCCGATGCCGTCACGGCCGGAGTGTTGGTCATGGCCTTAGGCGATGGACTAGCAGGACTCATCGGACGGCAACTCAAAACACCGCAATGGATCATCTTTGAGCAAACAAAATCGATAGGCGGAACCACAACCATGGCCGTGGTTTCGATGCTCGTGCTCTTGATTCTGTCCAACATCACGAACCAGGTGATCAGCGCACCGATTGCCATGGCCATTGCTTCAGCAGCCACCGGCCTCGAGCAAATCAGTGTGAGGGGAATCGACAACCTCACAGTCCCCTTGGCGGTAGGCCTGGCATGGGCTGCCTTGATCCATTAGCTCAACATCACAGCCTAAATATCAATCGTCAGATCACTCAATCCAATACCGTTTGAACGCTTGATGCTCTTATTGACGCGCTCCAACGGCATCGGCCAAGTCATTCAAGATCTGTTCCGTCGTATCAAGACTGATGCAAGCATCCGTAATGCTTTGCCCGTAGGTGAGTTGTGATAAATCAGCCGAGAGTTTTTGATTTCCCTCAACCAAATGACTCTCAATCATCACTCCCATCAAATGCTTTGAGCCAGAACGCAACTGATCAGCAATCGAAGCCAACACATCGGATTGACGTCGGAAATCCTTATTGGAATTGGCGTGGCTGCAGTCCACCATCAAGCGATCTTCAAGACCAAATTTTTTGAGTTCAGCCGCGGCCTCAGTGACAGCATCGACGTGATAATTACTACCTCGATTACCACCACGCAGAACAAGATGCCCATCAGGGTTACCCGTGGTACTCACAATTGATGCCTGCCCATCCCCATTAATGCCAAGAAAATGATGTGGCTTGGAAGCCGCTTGCATGGCGTTAATGGCAATCGTGGCACTGCCATCCGTGCTGTTTTTATATCCGATCGGCATCGACAATCCAGACGCCATCTCCCGATGGGTTTGGCTCTCGGTGGTGCGGGCACCAATCGCAGTCCAGCTGATCAGGTCGGCGATGTACTGGGGAACAACGGGATCCAACAACTCTGTCGCGGCGGGCATACCCTCACGGGCCAAATCCAGCAACAGTCCGCGCGCGCGTCGGAGGCCTGTATTGATGTCGTAAGAGCCATCCAGGTGAGGATCATTAATTAGGCCTTTCCAACCCACAGTTGTTCTCGGCTTCTCGAAATACACCCGCATCACAACTTCCAACCGATCCTGAAGACGCTCTCGGATCGGAGCCAAGCGTTCCGCGTACTCCCGCGCCGCTTGAACATCGTGAACGGAACACGGACCCACCACCGCCAGCAAACGTTGGTCATCCCCACAAAGGATGGCTTTAATGCGTTTCCGCGCCGATGTCACTGTGTTCAGTGCACTCGCATCAGGCGCCAGGTCTTGATGCAGCAGAGCAGGTGCGACCAGGGGACGAGTCTCCACCACATGCAAATCAGAGGTGGTGGCCATAACCAGAAACCCGTGTGAAACCAAGATTACGCACCGGCATTCGATCAACCGACCCGTGTCCATGAAGAATGGACATCTGCCACGCACTTCGATCTCCATGCTGAACGCCTACAGCAAGCTGGCCGCAGAACGAGAAGCCCAGGGCGTTCCGGCGTTACCGCTCACTGCAGAACAGACGAAAGACCTAACCCAACTGCTTGAGAATCCTCCGACAGATGGGCGGCAATTTCTGCTGCACCTGCTTATCGATCGCATTCCACCTGGGGTGGATGAAGCCGCATATGTGAAAGCCACATGGCTTAGCGCTGTGGCTCAGGGCAACACGATCAGTCCTTTGGTCACTCCACTTGAAGCAACACGGCTCCTGGGGACGATGGTTGGCGGCTACAACGTGGCCGCGCTGATCGAACTACTGAAGAACAGCGATGAGCAACTGGCTGACTGTGCAGCCCAAGGCCTCAGCCGCACTCTGCTGGTTTACGACGCCTTCAATGAAGTAATGGACTTGGCCGCCAGCAATCGGTTCGCAAAACAGGTGGTCGACAGTTGGGCCGAAGCTGAATGGTTCAAATCTCGGACCGAGCTAGCCGAATCGATCACCGTGACCGTTTTCAAGGTGGACGGAGAAACCAACACCGACGACCTCTCCCCAGCCACCCATGCCACCACACGGCCTGATATCCCCCTGCATGCTCTGGCGATGCTGGAAACGAGCGTCCCTAACGGGCTAAATACCATTGCCAAGCTGAAAGAGAACGGCCATCCCGTGGCCTACGTGGGCGATGTGGTGGGCACAGGCAGCTCACGAAAAAGTGCGATCAACTCAGTGCTTTGGCACACGGGTAATGACATTCCTCATGTGCCAAATAAACGTGGTGGTGGAGTGATTATTGGCGGCAAAATCGCACCAATCTTTTTCAACACAGCGGAGGATTCTGGCGCTCTTCCCATTGAATGTGATGTCAGCCAATTGAAAACGGGTGATGTGATCACGATCCGTCCCCATGCCGGCACGATCGAACGCGACGGAAGCGTCATCAGTCACTTCGACTTGAAGCCCAGCACCATCAGCGATGAGGTGCGGGCGGGGGGACGAATCCCTCTCATGATCGGCAGGGCCCTCACCGACAAAGTTCGCAGCCAACTGGGACTCTCTCCATCAGAGGTCTTCATTCGTCCCAGTGCCCCTCAGGACAACGGCAGGGGATTCACACTGGCCCAAAAGATGGTGGGCAAAGCCTGCGGACTCCCCGGCGTGAAGCCGGGAACGAGCTGCGAGCCGCTCATGGCCACGGTTGGCTCTCAAGACACCACAGGTCCGATGACCCGTGACGAGATGAAGGAATTGGCTTGCTTGGGCTTCTCGTCCGACTTGGTGATGCAGAGCTTCTGCCATACAGCGGCCTATCCCAAGCCTGTCGATCTCCAAACCCAACAGGACCTACCTGATTTCTTTGCACAGCGCGGTGGAGTTGCCCTGCGCCCCGGAGACGGCATTATCCACAGCTGGCTGAATCGCATGCTGCTGCCAGACACCGTTGGGACAGGTGGGGACAGTCACACCCGATTCCCCCTTGGTATTTCGTTCCCAGCAGGCTCGGGCTTGGTGGCATTTGCCGCAGCCATTGGCGCGATGCCTCTGGATATGCCGGAGTCTGTTTTGGTGCGTTTTAGCGGCGCACTACAACCGGGCGTGACCTTGCGTGATGTGGTGAATGCCATCCCGTGGGTGGCCATTCAAAGAGGCCTACTCACGGTGGAAAAAGCCAACAAAAAAAATATTTTCAATGGCCGGATCATGGAAATCGAAGGTCTTTCTGATTTAAAACTGGAACAAGCCTTCGAACTCACCGACGCCACAGCAGAGCGATCGTGCGCGGGCTGCACCATCAAACTCTCCGAAGCAACGGTGAGTGAATACTTACGCAGCAATGTGGCCTTGCTGAGAAACATGATTGCGCGGGGCTACAGCGATGCTCGAACCCTCGCGCGACGGGTGAAAGCGATGGAGGACTGGCTGGCGAATCCCCAGCTTCTTCAGGCGGATCCCGATGCCGAATACGCCGAGATCCTTGAGATCAATTTGGATGAGCTCACCGAACCGGTTCTGGCCTGTCCCAACGATCCAGACAATGTGAAGCTGTTGAGCGAAGTGGCTGGGAACCCAGTTCAGGAGGTCTTCATTGGTTCATGCATGACCAACATTGGCCATTACCGCGCCGCCGCAAAAGTGCTGGAAGGTTCCGGTAGCAACAAAGCCCGGCTCTGGGTTTGTCCACCCACAAGAATGGACGAAGAAATGCTGAAGCAAGAGGGGTACTACGCCACCTTCGAAGCAGCTGGTAGTCGCATGGAAATGCCTGGATGCTCCCTCTGCATGGGCAATCAAGCCCGTGTCGACGACGACACCACCGTGTTCTCCACCAGCACACGCAACTTCAACAATCGCTTGGGCAAAGGAGCCCAGGTGTATCTCGGTAGCGCAGAGCTGGCGGCCGTTTGTGCACTTTTAGGTCGCATTCCCACCCCCGAGGAGTA
>Ga0209251_1001108_pt1 | contig 21916 bp, 14 predicted proteins | sample SaaInlV_100m_DNA_6_FD_184665 | JGI IMG/M metagenome (GOLD analysis project Ga0209251, IMG submission 184665) | Marine microbial communities from expanding oxygen minimum zones in the Saanich Inlet - Saanich Inlet SI073_LV_10m_DNA (SPAdes) (version 2) | ecosystem: Environmental > Aquatic > Marine... | reverse complement strand
ACTTTTCCTATGCCATTTATTCAGTTCCGGCTTGGGGTCGAATGTATCCATGTGGGAAGGCCCACCATTCATAAACAGGTGAATGACCCGTTTGGCTTTGGGAGCGAAATGGGGTCCGCGGGCAATCATTGGATTATTTGTTTTTCCAAACAGGGCGGGCGTCCCGAGCAGGGGGGCGAGTGCGGACAGGCCTAACCCGGTTCCACACTGGGCAAGAAAATCGCGTCGGGGGAGTGAGAATTCGCGGGGTAATTGGTTCATCAGTCTACGAAGAAGAACTCGTTGGATACGAGCAGGGTTTGGGCCAGGTCTTCCATTTTCGGAACGGTGACTTGGGGAGTTAGAAAAGAAACCACGGTTTCAAGTTCCTCGGGTTGGGGGTTGCGGGAGAGAATTTTTCGGTAAAGAAACTGGGCAACTTTTTCCGCCTGTACGGGTGCCGGGTATTGTTTTCCGGCAGATTCTGCAAGCCGACTGGCTCGGGCGAGGACAAATGGATCATTAAGAGCGAATAGGGCCTGTTGGGGAACGGTGGTTTCCAATCTTTGGGGTGAGTGGATGTTGGGGTTTGCAAAATCGAAAGTGTTTAGGATTGGAGCGATATTTTGGCGGTCAATAAATCCATACACTGCCCGTCGGGTACTCAAAGGTTTTTTACCGGGTGGTTTGGGAGCTCCCCCCATCCGTGGGTCGAGTTCCCCGCTCACCTGGAGCATACCGTCATGCATTGCCTCGTATCCCAGGCGTTTGGGATTCATGGAAGTGAGTAAGCGATTTTCTGGATCCGCGGGATTTAGGTTGTGGCTGGATTGCCGGTAGGTTCGGGAGTGGACGATCTGGCGGATCAAGTTTTTGAGGCTCCAGCCATTTTTCATAAAACTGTTGGCCAGATAGTCGAGTAATAATGGATGGGTCGGTTTCTCCCCCATGAGACCAAAGTCACTCGGTGTGCGGGCCAGTCCCCGACCAACGAGATGCCTCCATACGCGGTTAACCATTACTCGTGCGGTCAGTGGATTGTCCGGGGAAACGATCGATTCGGCGAGTTCAAGCCTACCGCTGCCCTGGCTGTAATTTTTTCGGGTGCCGTCCGACGGAGTAAGTGCGACTAGGAACCGCCGGGGAACCCGTTCCCCTCGGTTGCCAAAATCACCACGAAGAAAGATCTGAGGATCGCGAATGTTCGGACTGTCGACCAAAGACATAGCCCGAGGAGGTGAGCCTGGATGTTCTGCTTCGTGCTTCGCAACTTCAGCCCGTAGCTGATTATTTTTGTCACCGGCTTTGGTATCGAAATATTTTCGGAATTCCTTGGTGTTTAGATTTACGGGAAATTCGCGTGCGGAAACAGCTACTATAATTCCCTTTTTAGTTTTGCTGTTATCCTTTTGCTGAATGGCCTGACTCATTACATTTGCATACAAACGAAGAACACCTTCCACGGTTTTGATATTCCCTTTTTTGAAGCTCATGGTGAAGAACGAGGGGAAAGATGGGTTTAGTTTCTTATTCCAATCATTTAATAATTTTGCAGGATCTTTGCTGCTGGTGAGCAAAAGCAGGGGTGAGAGAAAACTTTTTTCCAGCTTTTTCTTTCCTTCAATATAATTCCTCCAACGGTGGGCCAGCTTTGGGAAGAGTTTTCTTTTCGCTACCATTACCTCAAAGTCATTTTGGGATAATCTAAGACCGTCCCAAAAAACCTGTAGGTAGACAAGAATTCCATCTTCGGACTGAGCATATATTAGTTTTTTTTGGACATGTTCCTCGACCACTAATTCAAGCCTGGTCAGTTTTTCTGAGAATTCAAGATACTCGGTCGAGTTAATGTCTGGTTGTCCAATCAGGGGAAGAACTTCCGGTTGGCTGGAAAGGTTGAATATACCATAGAGCGAATAATAATCCTCTTGTGGAATGGGGTCGTGGAAATGATCATGACACCGTGCGCAGGCTACGGTGAATCCCATCAGTCCCCGGGTGACGACATCTATACGGTCATCAATAATCAGTTGCCTGCGGTCAAGAAAACGTGGGCCCACCGTCAAGAAACCAAGGGCAGCGAGGTCGGGATGATTGGACTTGTCCACGAGGAAGTCAGCGGCCAACTGATTTCGGATAAATTGGTCGTAGGGCATATCTTGATTCATTACCCGGATCACCCAATCCCGATAGGTGTAAGCGAATGGATGGAGGCGGTTTTTTTTGCCGGGAAGGTAACCTTTCGTGTCTGCATAGCGGGCAACATCTAACCAATGCCTTCCCCAGCGTTCTCCAAACTGAGTGGAGGCAAGCAGTTCGTCGACAAGATAAGAATAGGCCTCCGGGCGTTTGTCGTTGAGAAAGTTATTTACCTGATTAAAAGTTGGTTTTAGTCCGAGCAGGTCGTGGTAAAGCCTGCGAATTAAAGTCTTCCGATTGGCGGGTGGAGAGTGGTTCAGTTTTTTTGCATCCAATCGTGCCTGAATGAAGGAATCAATCGGATGGAGCTTTTGGGAACCGACTTGGGGTTCCGGTTGCCCGATTGGTTGAAATGACCAATGAAGCGATTCATCCGCAGTATCCACATCTGAGAATACCGGCATTCCCAACGGGAGTAAGAGCAGGGCAATTACCCCGCTCAGTTTGCTCTTTCTCACTACACAATCCACCAAAAACAAGATATCACTCCGACCTTGCGGGTCAATCGATTGAGATAAACGAATTAACTTTTTTTTCTGAACCCTTTCCGTTCAGCTGCCGATCGGTCCAGTCTTACTTAATTTCGAGCAACTCGCATTCGAAAATCAGAGTATCTCCTGGCTTAATCTTTCCGCCGGGTCGTGGATTATCCCCGTAGCCAAGTTCGCTGGGTATGTAAATTTTGACTTTCCCTCCGACCTGCGTCTTGGTCAGTCCACCGGAGAACCCTTTGATTACTCCCCCCATCGGAAAGCTGGCGGGTTGTCCACGGTCCACCGAACTGTCAAACACCGTTCCGTCAATCAAAGTTCCGTGGTAGTGTAAACGAACTGTTTTATCCATCGTTGGACTGGGTCCTTTTCCTTTCCGTAAAATTTCATAATAAAATCCGCTCGGATCCTTCATCACTCCCTTCTGGGTGGCAAGAAGGGCAAGGAACTCTTTGGATTTTGCCTTGTTTTCAGCGGCCAAGCCCTTCATTCCTTCCTGTTCAGCCGCCCGGGCAATCTTCATCTTTTCGGACATGATCTGTTGTACTTTGGGCATCAGTGCCTGGGTTTCAGGTGGCATTTTTCCCAATGCAATTCCTTTTTTCATGCCGGCTAAAATTAGATCGATCTGCTCACTGGTAAACTCCATTTTTGCCAAGCCGGATCCTTCGGCAAACATCATTCCAATCGCCCCGTAAATTTCCGCGTCTTCAATTTTTTTATCATTCTGGGCAAAAACTGAACCAGAAAGTAAAATCATACTCGTTACTAATAAGCCAGTTTTCTTCGCTCTGGCAATCGGTTGGATTTTAGTTAATTCCATGCATTCAAATTTCCTTCGCCTCGATTTTAGTCAACTTAAATGTAGGGATTTCCTTATTTTTATTAGGTATCCAATCTTAAAAGAGGGTTGGCAATGAAATACAAGCCGTTAGGATATAAGCGTGTCAAATGAACAAAAAGAAGGTCGGGATCGGGTTGTTTTATTTGATGGTGTATGTGGTATGTGTAATGCATCGGTCGATTTTATTCTTAGTCGGGATCGGCAAAAAAAGTTTTTGTTCTCTCCCCTGCAGGGCGAATTTGCCAAGACCCAAGTTCCCCATGAATGTGCGGATTTAAATACGATTATATATTGGAGGAATGGGAATGTCCTTCGAAGATCATCGGCAGTTTTGCGAATACTAGTTGATTTAGGCGGTGTATGGGTTGTGTTTTGGCCCTTCCTTCTTGTCCCCGCTTTTCTGAGAGATATGTTTTATCGTATAATTGCAAATAGTCGTCATTTGATTTCTAAAAAGAGAGCCGCTTGCCGCATTCCTTCTCCGGAAGAAAAGGAACGTTTTTTGGACTAAAGGGATTGTCGTTTAATAGTCTGTTGAGTAGATAACAAGCTTTGATTATGACAAAGATTATCATTCTCCCTTTCCTCTGCCTGGTCGCTTCTCTTTCCGCCGCCCCAACCCGGGAAGCGTTTGCTTTGGAGGAACGATCAATCACGGGTGTACCCATTGATGCTTTTGAACTGGGTGATGACAACCTGACCATCGAATTATGGGCCCGTTCCCCGATGATTTTTTCTCCGGTGGCGATGGATTTCGATGCCCAGGGCAGACTTTGGCTAACCGAAGGAATTGATTATCAACGTGGATTGCGAACTGAGGGGGGGCGTTCCATCATGGTGCTGGAGGATAAAGACTGGGACGGAAAAGCCGATTCCTCTCATGTTTTTGTGACTGATCCGGATATTCGCCACGCGGCTCTTGGGATTGCGGTGTTTGATAACCGGATTGTGCTGTCCTCTACGCCATCGATTATCGTCTACACCGATGTAAACCGCAATGCAGTGTTTGATGAAGGAATTGACAAGAGGGAAGTTTTCTTAACCGGGTTTCGCGATGCCAGTCATGATCACACCCTCCATGCGGTAGTGGGTGCCCCCAGTGGACAATGGCATTTTTCCTATGGCAACCGAGGAGCGGATATTAAGACCAAGGATGGAAGGCATCATATTTCTGGTTGTTACTATGGATACAGTGACGGGATTGGGAAAAAGAGTTCGGACGGAGAGGTCTATGTGGGCGGTATGACTATGCGTGTCAACCCAGACGGGACCGGGTTAACGCCTACCGGAGAGAATATGCGTAATTCCCACGACATGTTCGTAAGTTCCTTTGGAGATATTTATCAGAGTGATAATGATGACCCCGCCCATGCCCGGATCAGTTGGGTGATGGAGCATGCCAATATGGGCTATGCGGATTTGGCCGACGGGAGCCGTTCATGGGAGGAAGTCGCAAAGTCCTGGGAGGAACCGGCGGGATGGAGTAAGAGTCTGCGCTTTTCACGCTCTCATTGGCGGGAGAATTATCCCGGCGCTTTTCCACCGGGTACGATTTACGGGGCCGGTTCACCCACCGGAAATGTCCTAATTGAGGATGATACCCTTGGTCTTGCCGGTACTTACCTCGTGGCCTGTATGGTCCGCAAGGAGGTGATGGCGGTCACGCCGAAATGGAAGGATGCCCAGGTTGAGATGGGAGAGCACCAACCTTTTATTCGTTTGAAGAAAGACCGAAAGGGCGAATTTTTTCTACCCACCGATCTTGCTTTGGCACCGGACGGCTCTCTATTCTTGTCCGATTTTTACAATGATACCAGCCGGGGGACTAATCAGGTGAGTGGAAGCATTTACCGAATTACCCGGAAGGGCGCGAAGCCCTTAGCGCTGCCCCAGGTGAATTTTTCAAGCACTTCAGGTCTTCTTCAGGCTCTGAAGAATCCGGCTGTGAATGTTCGGTCCCATGCCGCTCATTTGCTGGTTAAAAAAGGAAAGGAAGTCTTTGGAAGCGTTCATGAGTTTCTTGAGGAAATGAACGGGGAGCCTGTTCTTCAGGCACGTGCCCTGTGGGTGCTTGCTCAAATTGGTGAGCAAGGAGAACAATTGGTTGAGAAATTTCTCCACGATGAAAAAAATGAAAAATTGCAGGTGGTGGCTTACCGTGCCCTTCGACACGCCAACCCTATGGGCACGCTTGCACGGGCAAGCGAATATGCAGACTCCAAGAATTTATTTCTACGAAGAGAAATTGCAGTCAGTCTTCGGGACATTCCTTTTACAGACTGCCGCAGTATAATTGAAAGCCTGATTGATGGATATGACGGAAGAAACCGTTATTATTTGGAGGCTTTGGGTGCCGCGTTTCATGGCAGGGAAAAACGGGTCTACAACGAAATCGTAACCAAGCGTTTTCCCGACCCATTGGGTTGGGACTGGAAAGCCAAGAATCTCGCCTGGCGACTGCACACCCCCGAAGCAATCCGCGATCTGGATCTTTGCATTCGTGCGCAAAAACCACCAGTGGATGAATTCAGGTTTCTCGCCATGGCCTTTGCCAGTTTTCGTAACGATAAGGAAAGACAGGACCGGGTTAAGCGCTTACAGGCCCTCGCCCAACTACCCGAGTTTTCTGCTGAGTACTACCAGGTCACGGTGGACGAGATAATTGCAAAAGATCTCAATAATTTAGAGGGAGAGATGATGGAAACGAGTTATCTCATACCCCAACAACTCGGTCAACTCACCGAGGTATCCAAGCCGGGAGAAATTGCTCAGCTCCAAGGAGATATCACTCGGGGGAAGGCAGTGGCCGCAAAATGTTACCTTTGCCATAAGCTCGACGGAATGGGGGTCAACTTTGGTCCCAGCCTGACCCACTGGGGGAAGGAGCGTACCGTGGAGGAGATTGTGAAGGAGATTGTTTATCCCGATGAGAAACTTGCCCATGGGTACGACAAGCCCGTTCGTCTGGTTTCCAAAAAGACGGGGGAGACCGCTGAGGGCCTGCTCTCCAATTACAGCTGGCATGCCGGTTCTCTCAAACTGAAGTTGCTGGGTGGGCAAACCCGAAAAATTCTTTTCCGCCGGGCCGGGGCAAAAATTGAATATTTAAATGAGTCCTGGATGCCCTCCGCCTCGGAGATGGGAATGTCCGACCAGGACCTCGCTGACTTAGCGGTGTACATGCAATCCACCGGATCGGGGGAAGACGATTCCACCTCTGGGAATTCCGCGGAACCCGTTCCTCCCACCGGCAATGAACCCGGTTGGAAGGTGGTCACCGGGGAGGACTTTGTGAATGTGAACTGTTTCCCCGATACCTGGCGCTGGGAGGGTGGGCATGCGTACTGCACCGGCAAGCCCACCGGAGTCATCCGCTACCGAGAGCCCCTGGGAAATTTTGAACTTCTACTCGAATGGATGCACAAAAAGAATGCCGGAAACTCGGGCGTCTTTGTATGGGCAACTCCACAAAGTATTTCCAAATTAGCCGCCGGGCAGGGACGGTTGCCCCACGGGATCGAGGTCCAGGTCCTCGACTTGGGGTATGCTGAGCACTACACCAAACGGCATAAAAAACCGGCCGACTGGTTTACCAGTCACGGGGATGTGTTTCCCGTCGGTCCGATTAAAATGAATCCCTTCCCTCCGGTCGCACCCAATGGCAAGCGCAGCTTTCCGACTAAGGAAACCACCAAAGGGATCAATCAATGGAATCACTATTATGTTCGGGCGGTCGATGGTGAGGTCCGCCTTTGGGTCAACGGGGAGGAAGTTTCCGGCGGGGACGGGATCGAACCCGCTTCCGGGTATTTCTGCCTCGAATCTGAGGGAGCCCCGATTGAATTCCGTAACATCCGCCTGCGCAAACTGTCCGAAGTAGGGGAGGGGAAACTTCCGGTGCATGAGCCAGCACTCACCCTTACCCTCAAAGGGCATCCCGCGCTGGGTGTATGGAAATACCTGAACGGATACACCCGGGAGATTGCCGAAGATGGGCAGGTCACCCTGCGGTTGGGTCAGAATGTAATCTGGAAACGCCGTTGTATTTCCAAGTCCGAGAATGAATTTGTGCTCGAGGGCAACCTGGTGCACAAACTGATCGGAAATACCCTTGATATCGAGGGGAAGTACCAGGCGGTTCGGGAATAACCGGAACTTAATAGGTGATACCATCGTGGGGAAGGAGCAGCCTATATTGTCATCGCGAGGGCTGAAAGTCTGTCGCGATCCACTGGGAACCAGCAAGTGAAGAGACATGTCGAACACCTCCCTCGAGACACGATGGATTGCCGCGTCTTCCCTTCGTCCTTCTCGCTATGACAAGAGTGTGTGGGCCGGTCGCTCTCGCTTCCTCCTCGCAATGACGCTATGCCATTGCGAAGGCTGGGTTGTTTACCAGTTGTCTGTGCGGAAGGGGCCGGCGGGTAGACCCTCCTTATTGTAGAGGTTGGCATCGGCCGGATTCATTGTAAATGCGTAACGGGCAGCCACCGGGGTCTTGACATCCTTTGAACTGAGAACCACTTTATCTCCTATAATTTTTGCATCTGCCCAGTGCCATTTTTTATCGGCTCCGGCGATTGAGAAGTGTTTAAGGGAACCGTTTTTGATTTGCTTCGTCGGTTCGAGTTTTTCTTTCTTACCGACAATTAGTCCTTTTCCTACATTTTTGAAAGAGAGATGGACTTGATTTCCTTTAATCTTGTGTCCGGAGTAAAGCGGGCCCGATGGGACCATATTCTTTTTGTCGTAGGTTTGATGAAGGGCCCACTGGGCGAGGCGTCCCCCCACATCCTGCTTATTCTTGGGGTGGATGTCATTGGGGTTGTTGGCATCTGCCAAGTCAATGATCACGGCCATGCCAGTGTGTTTAAGATCAAGGGCCTGCGTTTGAGCCTCGCGTAACTTGGCCCATCCGTCTCCGCCTTCGGGTCTCGACTCTTCCTTTTTGGGGTCTTTTACCTCGACTACATTTGCTTTTCTGAAGTTGCACAACTGCACCCAGTAGAACCCGAGGTCAGGATTTTGGAAAGCTTTTCTCCATCCTTTGACGAGGGCATGTTTTTTCTGGTAGTAGGTTATACCTTCGCCCCCATTGGATTCTCCCTGGTACCAAATGGCACCCCTCATTGCGTATGGAGTGAGGGGATGAACCATGGAGTTGTATATGGCAGATGGTGATGCTCCCCCCACTTTTTTATCTGCAGTGTAAGCAGCCACACTCTTGGCCTGTTCTGAAAGTTCAGGTACTGATTGGAAGCCGTCGAGGGTGGTCCAGGGTTCAATACGGGTACCTCCCCAGTTTGATCCAACCAAACCAACGGGAACATTGAGTTCTTTGTGTATGCGACGTCCGAAGTAGTAACCGGTGGCACTGAAACTGGAGATGGTGGAGGGGGAACATACTTTCCATTCTCCTTTTCCTTTATCCTGGGGTAGGGGGTGAACGGTATGTCCGGGAACATCGAATAAGCGGATGGCCGAGTGGTTGGCCATGGCAATTTCTTCCTTGGCATTGGCACACTGAGCGACTTTCCATTCCATATTGGACTGACCTGAACAGATCCAGACTTCCCCAACGAGAATATTACCCAATTTGATCTCGTTGTTTCCTTTAACGGTGAGGTTGGAAGGTTTGGCATTTGCCTCGAGTTTGTCGAGTTTGAGCATCCATTTTCCGTTCTTTCCCACAGTTGCAGATTTGGACTGTCCGGCAAAGGAAACGGTAATTTTTTCTCCTGCATCTCCCCAACCCCAAATGGGCACCTGCATATCGCGTTGTAAGACCATGTTGGCATTTATGACCGCAGGCAGTCGGACGGCGTGAGCCGAGAATACGGCGGCAATGAAGAGGATACAGGAGATTAGTATACGCATTATAATGGGGGCTGGATTAGAATTTTAAAATAAATGAAATAAAACTCTTTGAAAATCTTTTGATCAATCTTAAAACTTGAGATTGAGAAAGAAAATTAGCCGAGTCTTTTAGGATTCTTTCTTGCGATCAACCTTAATTTGCAGGGGCTCCGGAGGGGTTTCACCAAGCAAACGATTCAGGGTGTAGGCAATATAACCGTTGGTCAGAGGAGCTCCATTTTGTGCCTTTATATTTTGAATGTTTACTTCATGGATATGCCAGGGTGTAAGTTCGGAGAGGGCGAGCTCCACGATCTTTCCATTTCCGGAAATTTCAATTTTGGAAATCGCTACGGACTTCTCATCCGACCGAGGGGAACCATAATCTTTGCGGTATTCAAAGAAGTATCGTTTGAAGGGCCAGTTTTCCTTCTGTAGGGCGAATTTTTTATCCACTGGTTGAGTGAAAGTGAATTTGAATCCTTTCTTGGTGAGTTCCATATTCTGAATTTCAAAGGGTGTTTTTCCATTCCATGAAACTTGTTGAATACCCTGACCACCCGCCCATGTATGTTTGGTCTGCCCGACAAAAAGGCTTCCATCCGGACCCCAGGCCATTCGATTGCATCCCCGTCCAAGGGGAGATCCATCAATGAAGGGTACGCAGGCACCCTGAAGTTCACCACCCACTTCCTCGAGCATGACTCTGACAATTCGGGGTTTATTCATTTCGCCCACCAGGAGCTGTCCGGTGAAGGGGCCAAAGTGGGCCTTTTCTGAAATAGCGAGGACTTCAGTGGGAGAGTTGGCCATAGTACCATGAGGGAAAACGACGCAGGCACGAGTTCGGAGCTTGGCCAGTTTTTCTACCGGGCTATCAACGGGAACTCCCTCAAAGCCCTCTTTCCAGGCCAGGCTTGCAGCGTGTCCATAAAAGCGATCTTGTTGCACATGAAAGAGCTTACTGGAACCGACCCAGTCTCCTTGATTATCAGTAACGAAGAGATTGCCCTTCAGATCAAACCCCAGTCCATTGGGTGTGCGGTGACCATAGCTGTAGGGAATGGTTTTTCCCTCCGCGGTGTACTTCATTACACAACCGCGGTAGGGTGTGGAGGAATGCATCCTGCCAGGTCTGCCTTTTTCATTAAAAGTTCCTCGTGTGATCGAGCGTACGCCATCGCCGGAAGATCCTGTTCCCAGGGCAAAGAAGTAATTTCCCTGGGTGTCCCGTACAGGCGTAAAATTGAATTCATGGTAATTTCCTGACATGCCAAACTGGTCGGTTACCACTTCGTAGTCGTCCGCTTTTCCATCTCCGTCGAGATCACGGATGCGGGTCAGTTCTGGTCTTTGGGTGACGATTAATTCAGTATTAGAAAGTGCAATGACGCCAAGGGGGTTGTGTAAGCCCTCGGCAAAGAGTTCCCATTTATCCTCTTTATTATCGCGAATAAATATTTCCCCGCTGGGTAAACAAACCACGAGTTTTCCATTGGGAAGAAAGGTGAGTCCGTCAATCTGAGTATTTTTAAATTTGGTGGGGGGAGGCGGAATATCGATGACTGAATACTGAGGGGCGGTTTCGGAAAAAACAGTACATGCAAGTAGGAGATAAAATAAAATAAATTTCATTAGTTGGCTTCCTCCCTGGGTTGAATGAGGACCGAAAATTCATTGGATTCCCGAGCAGTGAGTACAAGTGTACCGTCGGGAGAAAGATTACCCCGGTCACTAGAGATGCTAGCTTGTGGAGTCGGGGTTAAACGAAGGGTTGTTTCAACAGTGGGAGAAATCGTGAAAGTTCTTTGTATGCCAGATTTGCTGGCATGGGGACGGATCAGTTCGGTAACTACATACTTACCCAGAGAGTATCTGAATTTTGGGAACCCGTTCACCAACCGGTAACCGAGGTAGGTGGGAGCCTCTTCCGTACCCTTTAGGGTGATGGGGAAGTCAGTAGCCTCGGAGGTGTCGTAAATGGGCTGTTTGTTATTGGTCTTGGAAAGTTCATCGAAAGCTTGATCGTTTAATTGAGTAGTGTGGGCATGATAGTAGGGCACACCGTTGAACTGAGCCACAGGCTTGCCGTTGCTCGACCAGTGGTTTTGATTGGAGCGTATGAAGCCCCCTTTGGTCCAGACATAACGGAGTCGGCATTCACCGGCGTCCCAACAATAGTAATGATTGCCGGGAAGGGCGACCGCGAAGGCGGCAGGGGAGGCACCCGGCATAAAGGTACGGTATACGATGGGTTCAGTGATCTCGGAAATCATATCGTCGTAGGTGGGCGTAAAGGTACCGTTTTTACGGTTGTATTTCTTATCAAAGGGAAACTTTTTGAGGAGGGTTTCCGGAGTAAACACATCCGGGGGTAATTCTTTGCGAGCCTGGGCGACCTTTTCCTTATCGATTATAGCTTCCTTATTTCCCCATGCATTGTTTACATAGCTGAGGATGTAGGCGAGTTTTTGATCATCAAAGAGTAGTTGGGGAGGCATCGCGGAATAGAAGTGCTTACCGTTTACCTTGATGGGGCCGGCCAGACCGCGAAGCGAGATGGCAATGGAACGGTCAGAACCGCCTTTGAGCCAATCACTACCGGCAAGGGGAGGAACTGTTCCTTTTTGTCCTTTGCCATCGGGCATATGACAGGCAACGCAGGAACCGGCACCGTTGTACAATTCTTTGCCTTTGCGAAGAATTTCATCTTTGGACAAACCAAACAGGTTTCCGGAGAGTGTAAAAAAGAGGACTAGTATAAATTGTTTATTCCTGATGGTCATATGGTAAGTATTTAAACAATGAAAAGAGTCTTGCTGTACATGTGTAAACCAACTGGTTCAAGAAAAAAGGAGGGTATTGTGAATATTCGGTTTGATTAAGATTGGACCTATTTCCCTTGATCGCGATCGAGGTTTTCCTGAATCCATCTGCCCAGGGTACCACTTCCCATCCCATAGCCTCCGGGTAGGGGGCGGAGATCCCGGGTTTGTCTTCGGGGAGGATCTCCCCAGTGCTTGGGGAAAGGTTCTCTTTTATTTGGTTTTAGCTGGGGGCGATTCGGTTGGGTAGGTGGTGTCTTTCCTTTCTTTCTATATACCATTTGATATACTTCTTGGGCGGTACGTTTTTGTCCGGTTGATTCATTAAACCATGGGGTTCCTCCAATGAACATCATACCTTCCGGTAACTTCTTTCCGTTTGCCACCCACTGCTCAAAAGAAAGGGGAGTTTCTGGGGGGGGGAGACTCTTTTGATTGCCGAGGGTAATTGAGGTAATATGGACGCCCGAGACTGGAGCATCATCTGCAATTCTAGTGTCCTGTGTATAACAACACAGGAGAAGGCCCTCTTCATTTAACCGTAGAACTCCTTTGTGAAAGGGAGGAATGGGCTTGGCTAATAGTTCCTTTGCCTCCGCGTAAAGTAGGTCGAGGGTTTTGGCTGGATGGGCTTGTGTGTCTGAGGCAGATCCAATGAAATCTCCTCTTTCAGCCCATCTATTTTTGTCCACCGGTCTACCATCGGGGTGGGGTGCACCGATTGATCCAAATTTTCGTTCAGTCACGCGATTTTTACTTACAATGATGGTTGTAGTATGACCAAAACCCGACCAACTACTCCATTTCTTGGTGTAGGAATAATTTCCCTGATGCTTATCTTTTAATTTCTGCCAAAGTGAGAAACTTTTTTCGAACTGCTTTTTTTGTCCGCCCCATTCCTCCTGCTTTTCCTTTCCCTGGGAAGGCAGTGGAGCACAAGCTACAGAAGAGGTAAGAAATAAGAGCGTGTAAACTAGATGAGAGAAGGAGCAGGTAGGAATTTTCATATCTTTATATTAAAGAGTGAGGGAAAAGAGGTGCAAGTGGATAAGCAATTGGAATGGGGAAGTCGATTAGACCTTGCGGTTACTCAAGAAAAGCCAAAGGTCTTAAAAGATGAAAATAATTTTAGTCCTTTTTTGTCTTTCATTGCCGATTTTATCCCGGGCTAGCCAATCACCTAATTTTCTTTTGATTCTGGCGGATGACTGTACCTACAATGACCTGCCGCTTTATGGAGGAGAAAATGCAAAGACACCAAACCTGGACCGGTTGGCAGGAGAGGGGCTTACTTTCAATCAGGCTTATGTCTCCTCTTCCATGTGTCAACCATGCCGGGCGGAGTTGTATTCGGGACTATATCCGATGGGGAATGGCTGTGCATGGAATCACTCCGGTTGCCGTCCCGAAATTACGGGTATGCCTCAGGTGCTCAGAAAATTGGGCTATCGGGTGGGGCTGGCAGGCAAGACACACATTCGACCGGCTCCTGTTTTTCCCTTTGAGAAAGTGGAGGGATTTGATCAGAACTGCGTTCGTAATCCGACCCTTGAACACGACCTCGGTCCGGCCCGTAAGTTTATGGACCGGAAAAGAGATGAGCCATTCTGTCTGGTGATCGCATTGACTGAACCGCATGTTCCCTGGGTAATGGGGGATGCCTCGCAATATCCGCCGAAGAAACTTAAACTTCCCCCCAATCTCGCTGACACACCGCGAACGAGGGAGGACTTTTCAAAATATTTGGCGGAGATCACCTACATGGATGGGCAGGTAGGGGAGATTCTCAAAGCTTTACAGGAGTGCGGAAAAGCAGAGGATACACTGGTGCTGTTCAGCTCGGAGCAGGGTTCCCAGTTTCCCGGGTGTAAATGGACGACATGGAATACCGGTTTGCACACCGCTTTGATTGCCCGTTGGCCCGAGAAAATAAAGGCTGGCAGAAGAACGGATGCTTTGGTTCAGTACGCCGATCTATTGCCCACATTGATTGAAATTGCGGACGGAGAAGTTGAGGAAATGGATGGAAAAAGTTTTACGGGGGTTCTACACGGAAATAAAATGGACCATCGGAAATATGTGTACGGAATGCATAATAATTTCCCGGAGGGCCCGCCTTACCCAACCCGAACGATATCGGACGGCACCCATCGTTTCATTATGAATTTAACTCCTGATGAACTTTATATTGAGAAACACCTCATGGGGTTGAAAGGGAATGCGGTACTGAACAACCCATACTGGGGGACTTGGGTCAGGGATTCCTGGGAAAAGCCTGAGATTTATAAACTGGTCAAGAGATACCAAAGCCGCCCGGAAATCAGTTTTTACAATACTGGGAAAGATCCCTATGAAATGAACGATTTAGCATGGAATAAAAAACATAATCAAAAGATTGAGGAAATGGAAAAGGAATTGAAAAGATGGATGAAAGCACAGGGGGATCCGGGTATCTTACTGGATACAAAAAAAGCACACCAGGCAGCCAAGACCGGGAACCACCTTTTTTAAGAAAAATTGAACGATGAATATGATTCATACCTCTAAGAGGGTAATGATTGGCAAAAAAAATGATGAATAAAAATATATTAATTCCTCTTTCCATGGTGGTCGGGCTCATTGGTGCCGCATTCCTCATATCCAAACCGTGGGTTACGATCCAGCATGCCGAACCTATCATGGTCAAGGGCTATGCAGAAAGTGAGGTGTCAGCTGATCAGGGGAGTTTGACTGTGCGAATTTCGGAAAAGGGTGAGGGTAATGGAGAAGCTTACGACAAGGCGGGGGAATCCTTGGACACGGTGCGTGCTCTTGTGAATGAAGTGCTTGGAGAAGAGGTCGAAATGGTTGAGCTTTCTTCCTCTCTTACTGAGACCAAAAAATTAAATGAAAAAGGAAACCGGACAAATGAAATCGAATATGTCACGGCAACCAGGAGCGTACGGGTAAACTCTGAAAAGGTTGAAGATTTGGACCGTCTGTCCCGTAAATTATATGACTTGAACGGCAAAGGGATTCGCCTCACTTTGAGCGGTCCCGATTTTTTTGTCTCACACTTAGATGAAGTGAAAATCGATTTAATGAAACGGGCCACAAAAAATGGCCGGGATCGAGCGGAGATTATGGCCAAGAGTTCAGGAGAAAAACTGGGCTCCCTGGTTTCGGCCAGGCAGGGAGTTATTCAAATCACCAAGCCTAATTCCACCCGTACATCAAGTTATGGGATTTATGATACCGAGACCATTGAAAAAGTGGTCAAACTTGTGGTTACACTTGAGTTCAAGATAGGGGGATAAAGGTTTCCCTTTGCCCCTTTTTCTTTTCTGGGAGGGCAATTATTTGGTTGATCTTTAAGAACTCTTTTCCTTGTTTGAGATTTCACACTTTTATTTCTTTTTTACCTGCGATGAAGTTATTTTGTTTCTCAATTCGGTCTTTGTTTTGCCTAAGCCTTCTTTTAATTTCCATATTGTTTTCGAACGCGAAAGATATGCCTCTTAACTTATTGCTGATCACAGTTGATGATATGAGTTGTGATTCAGTGGGTGTATACGGGTGTGAATTGGAGGGTACCACACCCACCATGGATCGACTGGCTTCTCAATCCCTGAGGTTTGAACATGCTCATGTTACGGTGGGGAATTGTAACCCCTGTCGAAATGTAATGTTTTCCGGGTTGATATCCCACAATAATAAAGTGGAGGGTTTTTATAAAGTAACTGATCCGGGATGGCCTCATATGGTGGATTTACTTCAGGGTGCAGGATACTATGCCGGAATCCATGGCAAGGTTAGTCACTCCAGTCCTTACCAGCCTTATGCCTGGGATGATGACCTGACAATTTCACCCTCGGGAAAAAAAGCTCACATTAAGGATGCCAAAGCATATGGAGAATCGACCTCACGGGGAATTGAGAACGCAGGAGAGGCGGGAAAGCCATTTTTTCTCTCCATCAATATTTCCGATCCACACAAACCTTTTTGGAGCGAGGTCCGGGGCGGTGGCGAGGATCCGTATGTGCCCAGTCGGATATACAATGCGGAGGAAGTGCCCGTGCCCGGGTTTTTATTTGAGGATCCCGAAGTTCGCGAGGAACTGGCTCTTTATTACAGTAGTGTTCGACGGGCTGATGACTGTCTGAATGAAGTATTGAAGGCGTTAAGAAAAAGCGGTCAGTGGGAGAACACCATGATTGTCTTTCTCTCGGACCACGGAATGCCCCTTCCTTTTGCCAAGACTCAACTTTATCACCACAGCACAAGGACGCCACTGATGGTTCGTCTGCCCGGCACTACCAAGGCGGGGAAGTTGGAGAGTCGCCACATGGTTTCCGTTCTGGATCTTCTTCCCACCGTTCTGGACTCTCTGGGTGTTCCCAAGCCCAAGCGGCTGGACGGGCGTTCATTCCTTCCACTATTACGGGGAGAAAAACAGGAAAGCCGGGACTATGTAATTAAGGAATATAATGAAAATGCGGGACGTTCCCGTGATCCGATGCGGGCAATTCAGAGCAAGACTCACCTCTACCTATTCAATCCCTGGTCCAACGGGGAAAGAATTTTCGCCACCGCTACGAATGGGACGGTGACCTGTAAGCGAATGATTAAACTGTCCGAAGAAGATGAGGAAATGAATAAGCGGTTGGAACTGTATCGTTTTCGGGTGCCCGAAGAACTTTATCAGGTCAATAAGGACCCTGACTGCCTCGAAAACTTGATTGACTATGCCTCCCAGGAAAAGGCAAAAATCAAATTACAGGCATCTCTTGAAGAGTGGTTGGAGAAAACGAATGATCCAATACTCGAATGTTTCCGCAAACGAGATGACCCCGAATTTGTGGAGGCATATATACAAAAACTGGAGGAGGAAGCCAATGCCCGTCGGATTAAAAATAAACCCTCCCCCAAGCCTAAAAAAGAAAAGAAAAAATCTTGAATTAACTCCTTCTTTATTTAGTCATGACCGGCCGTTTTACCATTATCCTACTTTTCTTATTCGTATGTTCGGTTTGTCTCGGAAGTAAACATGCTAAACATTTGTTCATCCTGTCCGGACAGTCCAATATGCAGGGTCACCGACCCGAGGAAGCATTCACTCCCACTGTGGAGAAGGCGTTTGGAAAGGATCGGGTGATTGTTGTTCAGGATGCACTCGGTGGACAACCTATCCACCGATGGTGGAAAGAATGGAAGGATCCAAAGGGAGATCAGATGGAGCAAACAGGCGATCTTTATGACCGATTGATGAGCAAAGTAAAACCAGCAATCAAGGGGCAAACTTTGGCCAGCGTAAACTTTGTGTGGATGCAAGGGGAGAGAGATGCAAAGATGGGATGGGGTGATCTCTACGAGGATGCTCTTGTGGGTCTTCATGCCCAAGTGGCCAATGATTTACAAAGAAATCCCGAGGAGATGGCTTTTGTGATCGGACGCTTGAGTGACTTCGATATGAGCAACAAAAAATATCCGCACTGGAAGAAGGTGAGGCTGGCTCAAATCAAGGTCGCCAATTCGAACCCGAAGTACTTCTGGATCGATACGGATGATTTGAACGACGGGCTTAACCGGAGAGGTAAGCAGATCACGAACGATTTGCACTACTCCGCTGAGGGCTACAAGACATTGGGTAAGCGTTTTGCCCAAGCTTGTCTCATCGCAATCGGGAAGTGAGCGATGAAGTGTTTATTTGTTTTTCTTCTTCTTCCGATACTTTGCCTGGCCAAGGTTCGTTTGCCTGCCATTTTTTCAGATCATTCTGTATTTCAACAAGAGAGTGGGAATCCGATATGGGGCTGGGCAAAACCGGGAGAAGAAATAACGGTTTCAACCAGCTGGGGAACTGCTGAGTCCGCGATCGCAGACAAGGAGGGAAGATGGATGGTGATTTCCTACACCCAAAAGGCAGGTACTGGCCATAAGGTGACGATTGAGGGGACCAACAAAATTATTTTAAAAAATGTCGCGGTGGGAGAGGTCTGGTTATGTGCCGGGCAGTCTAATATGGGCTGGTCGATGGGGAATTCCTTTGAAGCGGAGAAGGAGGCGTCGGTCAATTTACCCCACTTCAGAATATTTAAATCCGCCCGTGAACATTGGCATGAACCGCTTGAGGAAAACCGTGACCGGTTGGCGGCTTGGAAACCATGCGATCCAAAATCAGCAGCGGAGACCTCGGCCGTATCTTATTACTTTGGCAAAAAATTGCATCAAAAACTGGGAGTGCCAGTTGGCATCATTCAACGGGCCTTTGCAGGGACACCGATTGAAGGATGGATGCCCTGGGGGATCCAATCCGCAGATCCCCGCACAATTGCCCATAAAAAATTGCTCGACGATGGATCTAATCGTCTAATTGCCCGTGGCCAGACCACACAGAAGGCATTGGACAATTACCAAGAAGAATTAAAGGAATACAATGCTAAGATTGACCGAGGTGAGACGATGAAAAATGCCTTCAGGTCGTTGTCTCCTCCGATTATTACGAAGCCCTCCAGCCTGGGGCATCAATATCCTGGGCACATTTACAATGCAATGATTGCCCCAATCCGGCCTTACGCCATTCGGGGAATGATTTGGTATCAGGGAGAAAGGAATGCCAAGGATGCTCCCCAGGCGGAGCATTACTCCGCTCAATTAAAGGAATTGATTAGTCATTACCGAAGTACTTGGCACGGAGAATCATGGGGTTCAGTGAGTGATGGTTTTCCGGTTTATTTTACCCAGTTACCCAGTTGGGGTACTCCTCAAAGCGAACCGGTGGAAGGGATGGAGGCAAGCTGGGCAGTAAGTCGCGAAAGTATGCAAAAAGTGTCACAGGAAGTTTACAATACTGGTATGGCGGTGAGCATAGACACAGGAGATGCGATTGAACTGCATCCCAAAAACAAAAAGCCCATCGGGTTGCGCCATGCGTATCTTGCACTTGGGAAGACATATAGATTTCCTATTGTACATGAAGGACCAATCTTTGATGAGTTTTCCAAGGACGGTCCGAAGGTTGTTCTTCGATTTGAATCGACTGGGTCCGGCCTGATGGCTGGTCGAAAAGGCAAAATCGATTCCTTTGCGATCGCGGGTAAGGATCGTGCCTGGTACTGGGCGGATGCTAGGATTGACCAGGATTCGTTAATCCTTTCTTCTCCCAAAGTGAAAAACCCGATTGCGGTGCGTTATGCCTGGGCAATGAATCCCTCCGATCGTAATCTTCTTTATAATAAAGAAGGGTTTCCCGCTTCTCCCTTTCGCACAGATGATTGGCCACTTTTTGATCCGAAGGCAGAAGTGGTCGAGGTAAATAAACCGAAAAAACCAAAGGGTTATCAATCCAAAGATTGGAACCGTCCCGAAATAAAGGAATAAACTTAGCCAATTTTTTATGAGGGTTCTCTACTCTGTTCTACTTTTACCCCTATTCTCATTTGGGCTAAGTCAGCCCAATGTAATCATCATTCAAACGGATGAACATAACCTCCGCACGCTCGGTTGCTATCGTGAGCATATGAGTGAGGATCAGGCCTTCATTTGGGGCAAGGGCAATAAGATCGATACTCCGAACATTGACTCCCTGGCCCGGGACGGATTGATTTGCACCAATTACTTTGCCTCCTCCCCGGTATGCACCCCTTCCCGTGCGTCCTGGGTGTCCGGACTCTATCCTCAGGCCACAGGGTCGGCCAGCAACAATCTGCCCCTGAATGATTCGGTCATCACCTTTGCGGAAGTTCTTCGTCAGCGGGGTTATGCCACTTCTTATTTGGGTAAGTGGCACTTGGACGGGGATGCGAAGCCAGGCTGGGCACCTCCCCGTAAATTCGGATTTTCCGACAACCGCTTTATGTTCAACCGTGGCCATTGGAAGAAATTTGAAATGACGGAAGACGGCCCACAAGTGGCAACCACTAAGAATGGAAATCCGGTTTATGATTTAAGCGATGCGGATGAAAAGAGTTTCGCCACCGACTGGTTGGTCGACCGTTCCCTGGAGATTCTGGAACGCGACAAGGGCAAGCCTTTCTGCCTAATGCTGGCTCTGCCAGATCCGCACGGACCAAACACCGTGCGCCCACCCTATGATACAATGTACGATCATCTGACCTTTCAACAACCTGTGACCATGCGCAAGGTACTGGCCGCTTTACAGAACCGACCAGGTTGGGTGAGTGGTGCATCCAATGCAGTTAAAAAATTGAGCCAAAGTACCTTGTCCCAGTATTTCGGCATGGTTCGCTGCATTGACGATAATGTGGGTAAGATACTCGCTTTTTTGGAAGAGAATGGCTTGACCGAGGATACGGTCGTGGTTTTTACCTCGGACCATGGAGACATGATGTGCGAACATTGCCGGATGAATAAAGGGTTACCCTACAAAACCTCGGTGGGGATCCCCTTTGTGTTACGCTATCCGGCCAAAGTGCCAGCGGGTAAGGTGATTCACACTGCCTACACCACGGTGGACTTTTTTCCCACTCTGATGGGACTGATGGGAATTGAAGATGGCTTGCCGGCTATGCATGGACTGAATGCTTCGATTGCCTACACTAACAAGAAAAAAGAAATCGCCAAGGACCGGGTTGTTTATGTCCGGCACTCGGGAGGGGCTTGGGTTGCCGCATTTGACCGCCGTTATAAACTGGTGATTTCCACTTCCGATCAGCCCTGGCTATTCGATCTGGAAAAGGATCCGGATGAACTGGTTAATTTTTATGGTCGGACTGGATTTAAGGAAATTGGGCTACGCCTCGAAAAAGAACTAAAAAGACAGATGGAAAAATACGGGGAACCTGCTCTAGTGGAAAAGAACCTGCGTTTTCAATAGGCATTCAAAATTTGTTTTTTACTTCGATTTTAAGAAATAAATCTATCATGGTGTTTCATAATGGATAAAAATGATATTATTGGTGTTCTTGATTTAATTGGGACGATGCTAGAGATAAAGGGAGAAAATCCTTTTAAGGTGCGGGCTTATTTTTCCGGCTCGCGAACATTGCAGACATTAGAGGAGGATTTGGGCACCGTAATTGAAGAGGGGCGGCTCGGGAATATACCCGGCATTGGAAAAGCACTGACTGAAAAGATTGAAACACTTTACACTACTGGTGAGCTTGAGTTCCTCGATAAGCTTAAAGCATCGGTTCCGGACGGTCTCCTTGAACTGTTAGAAGTTCCCGGTTTAGGGGGGAAGAAAATAAATGCTCTTCATCAGAAACTTGGAATTGATTCTATTGAATCCTTAACCCAAGCCTGTAATGATGGCCGAGTAGCGGAATTAAAAGGATTTGGGACTAAAACACAGGACAAGATTTTATCGGGGATTGAAAACCGGGAGGCTTATGCGGCCCGTCATTTATGGTGGGATGCCCGGCGGGTGGCCGATCGAATTCTTCCGGGCTTACAGGGCTTGCCTGAAGTCGATCGGGTGGAAGCTGCAGGAAGCCTGAGAAGGGGGATGGAGACAGTGGGTGATCTTGATTTCTTGGTGGCTTCCTCAAAACCGGAACCGATTATGGAATGGTTTACACAGATGGAGGGAATTGTTGAGGTCACAGCTCATGGAGACACCAAATCGAGTGTTCGTTTTGAGGGGGGAATGCAGGCGGATCTTCGGGTTGTTCCCTCGGAGCAATTCTACTTTGCCTTGCATCATTTTACCGGTTCCAAGGATCACAATGTCAGGATGCGCCAAAAAGCACTTTCTATGGGCCTAAGCCTCAGTGAATGGGGAC
>Ga0209251_1001103_pt1 | contig 21964 bp, 30 predicted proteins | sample SaaInlV_100m_DNA_6_FD_184665 | JGI IMG/M metagenome (GOLD analysis project Ga0209251, IMG submission 184665) | Marine microbial communities from expanding oxygen minimum zones in the Saanich Inlet - Saanich Inlet SI073_LV_10m_DNA (SPAdes) (version 2) | ecosystem: Environmental > Aquatic > Marine... | reverse complement strand
CTCGTAAAAGTAATTTGATAAATACCCGATACAATTCAGAATATTGTTGATATTAGAAGAACTGAGAAAAAAAGCCCTGTACCAAAACTCTATTGAGATCTGGATTGGAATAAGCGAAGAGAAAAAAATAGACTGGGTTAACACAGATAACTATCAAAAGTTTATTGCGTTTCTCTTGAAAAACGAACTAAGCATGAAACAGATGACTATTTGTTTTGACGAATCAGACAACGCATCTTATGGAGGTCACAGCAAAAAAGTATTTGCCAACAATCTGGCTGCTATCAACGATGTAAATTCACACTGCTATTCAATAAAATTAAAGGACAGCGCAATTGAATTAATTCGAACATTCGTGCTCTGATTTTATTATCGTTTTAAGTTTGGATGAATAGTTGCATCGAACAAGTTTCTAAAATTCTGCTTCTGAACGTAATCATTTTCCCCAATTGGAAATGGTCATAACTTAACAATGTGTGCGATAAGTACAGACGGATACAATAAGACGATGTAAACTCCAGATACATCAATAAAAAATTGTAGATTCTCAAAATCAGGCACGACACTAATACTAATCTATTGGCAAATCATCCAATCGACGTTGACTACCAAAAACTATGGTTCCATCTTGAAAGAAACATCCAACTGGATATCCACCAATGATCTACACAAAAAGATTGGAACCGATAAATCACAAATGATTGAAAGCTGTAAAACATTGCTTGCGATGGGTTATCTTAAAACCAATCCAAAGCAAAACAAGTTGTTCTATAGAAAAGAGGACAAAGCACAAAGTGAGTTTAATTTTACGCTGCTAATGGACATCTTTGAAATGAATCAAAAAACTGAATTACATAATCTGGGTCAGTTGTCTGGAATAATGAGAAATGACGGCAAGGGATTAAGACAAAAATGTCTTGATGTGTTGGAGCATGTCAACGAAGATGTAGAAAGGGCCCAAATGGTTAAAATAAAATTAGATTATCAAAAGAAATCGTCATTAGTCTCTACCAGCGTTGCAGAGGAAAGAATCAAAAAACTAGACACACATATTGAAAAAATCATGAATGCTGTGACGAATAAAAATAAAGACGACGTAACTGTCAAGGCAATTAAAACATACTTCAAACAGCACGAAATAAAACTTGAAGGGTTTAAAATTTAATTAGATTATTTTGCCTAATCTGACTTGCCTAGTTTTTTCAACGAGTTGTCTTTCAGAAGCAATAGATTTGAATCTGCTTCGCCACCCATATTTTTGTCGATGGCAATTGCTTCATCAAAGCATGCAATGGCTTCTTTGTGTTTTTCTGATCTTTGCAACGCAATACCCTTGTCAACCAATTCAAGCAACAGTTCGGAATTATCCTCTTCTTGATTTTGTTCTTTCATGATTTACAGACAATATTGTTATTCATTAACTTTGGTTAAACATCAAAACGAACGCCAAGATCCGTTACAGTTGACTCCTCCTGTTCTCCAGTTTATCTCTGGAACACACTGCATCCTAACTTTATTTTCTTTTTTATGTTACAACGTAGTAGTAGATGTGTTGGAGTCAACTGACTATCTGATTTTATTGGCGTTGCTAAAATCGCCAGTCCTAGTTTTTCTGTGTTATCGATTTACCTCGATAAAAAAGAGATTGAATAGCAAAGTTCAAAATTGCAGAATGATGACTCTTTTCTTAAAATCGGGGTAATTTCTTAAAATCAGGCGTCAAAATCAGCAAATTTGATAAATATGCAAGATATTTGAGGATATTGTTGAAACCAGTATTTGTTATCGCAATAGCTATTGTCGGCATGATTGGAGTTATGGTTCCAAGTATTGCTGCACAGCAATTGGATGATTTTGATTATAAAATTCGAGGAGGGGAAGTTTTAAACTTTGAAATAGATTCTGAGAATGCGTCTTTACTTATTTCAATTGATGCCAGGGCAAGGGGAGAATTAATCATAACATTGCCAAGATCAATAATTGACGCAAAAGTGGATTCTGAAGACATTGATTTTGATGTATTTATTCGTGGAATGCAACTTGTTTCGTATGATGAGACCATTACACCTTATGATAGGACCATCACCATTCCTTTCAAAAGATCAAATGATGAAATGTCTGTTGTTGGCACACATGTATTTTCACAACCTGCCATTGTACAAAATAGTGGGCCACAGTCAATAGAGCAAATCGTGCAATCTGAATTAGACATGGAAATACCTGATGGAAAAGCAAAGTTATTGATATTTTCTAATACAAACTGGTCTGGTGCATATCAGACTTCAAATGTTGATTTTACTGAAATAGTTGGTCAAAATGATGATGAGGTTATTTTTGAATGCAATTCTGATATGGGAAGTCAGGGAATGTTTGGTACAAAAATTCAAAAACTGACACAAGACGGTTACTTGGAAATGTATCTAATTCAAAATCAGCAAATAGTATCTCAAGGATCCACTGAAACAAACTTTGGCGAAGTATTCCTCAAGGGTAATTGCATATCTAGTTCTGACCCTACGGCTTCTACCAACCCTGGAATTCCTAGAGGCGGAGGTTGCCTCATTGCAACAGCAACATACGGTAGTGAGATGGCAACTGAAGTCCAACAGTTACGAGAGTTAAGGGACAATCAATTGCTACAAACAGCATCAGGTAAACAATTCATGGGAATGTTTAACGATGTTTACTATTCATTCTCACCAATAATATCTGATTACGAGCGTGAGAATCCCCTATTCAAGGAGGCCGTAAAGCTTGCAATTACTCCGATGATCAGTTCACTATCTCTAATGGATGGTGCAAACTCTGAATCCGAAGTTCTAGGAATTGGACTCTCTGTAATCATGCTAAACCTTGGAATGTATCTTGGTATTCCAGCTGTAGTGATTGTCGGGATTAGAAAGAGAATCTGAAAAAACAACACTAGTTTTGGTTATATTTAATGAATGAAAAAATAATTTATGAACGATAGTAATTTTCCCAACGGCGTTTGCAAGCAATGCCATGAGTCGGTAGTTGTCATGATGCGAAAAAACGATTTGAAAGAGGGAGATATTCGCTATGAATGCAAACAGTGCGGTTACGTTAGTAAAAAAAAGACTAGTGATGATATTTCCACATTTCACCAATAAAATCACATTCTCGACATACATAGATTAGATTCCAATAAAGAGGGGCTTGTTGTCTTTCCCATTGCATTAGTCCAGAACATTTTGTACATGGTTTAGTTGGCGGGTGTATTTTTTTATGCTCCTCGTATTCATCGTGAATCTCAAAGGCTTTGTTGCAAGCTTCACATTTTTCTTTCTTCTTTCCAAGCAATCCCATGATAGTCCCCCAGAGGTCACACTAAAAAAGACATTCAATATCCATTCCCACCTAAAAAATCTATTTTTGATTTGTAAAATCATTCTTAATGGATATGAGGTACACCAGAATCAAAAAAGCACAACGTTGCACTCTAGAAAATATGGAATAGATCCAAAAGTAAAGATATTTTCTTTCTATCGTATTGCAATGCACTACTAGGCTTGGTCTAAAGACTAACAGTTAAGGTCATTTTCATCTTTTGGATCTTCTTCTGTGTGGTTACACCATCTACTTTTTCCACTTTCACCCTCTTGTAACCAATTTTTTTCCATAATTACAGTATGTCATAACTACTAAAAAAAGACACTATGTCCAGAACTCACATATGACAAAATAACACATCTTTTTTTAAAAATTAGTACAATTTAGCACATTTCCCATGCTGGGAAGAGAAATACATCCAATTTTTAACAAAATGTACGGTTCAACACGATATTGATAGGGTATAATTTCAATCGACACTGTGTAATCAAGTAATTTTATTATCAGGATGACTGACTTTGATTTGTAATGAGTGCATACGTTGATCTATTGCAGGAATATCGAGAAAAATTTGATAAAGAAATATTTCCATTACTGGCATCACACGAACTAATTCGTAAAAAAACTGGGCTGGTCTATCATTCATTTCAAAAACGAATTGACAGAATAGAATTGCAAAAAAAATCAATTGAAAGCAAAGTATTTCTTCTGAAACAACACATGTCTGACGGAAATAAAGTTGAAGATTTTGATAAATCCACAATGTTTGATTTAATCTGCATGTTTGCTCAGGGGACATTATCATATTTTGAAATATACAAATCATGTTTGAAATTCTCTTTAAATTTTGAAAAAATTGGAATAGTGAAAGAGAATCCAGGGTATAATGAAATGATTGATCATTTAGGGGATTACAAAAATAATGGAATACAGGTGTTTCATAAAGCGGGCCTTAGAACATTTTTCAATGTGGATTTGAGAAATGTTTTAAAAAACGATTCTTGGTGGATAAACAATAATTTTGAATTCACATACGAGGAACCTGATGGGACTGAACTGTCATTGAGCATAGGTGAACTTTATGGTGAATTGGCAAGTATCAATTCGATTGTACTTGGGTTTACGGAAAATCACCAGAAAAATTCTGATAACGAACCACTGGAATAATGTTTTAATTTTAATACCTCAAAATAATTTTTTAATTCATACTCATGAATGAGGCCGTATCAAAAATTGTTAAAATTAGTGGTCCCGGACTGCTATTTGCCAGTACTGCGATAGGTGTGTCACATCTAATTCAATCAACCAGAGCAGGTGCCGATTTTGGATTGATGATAATAGGATTTGTGGTACTGGTCAGCGTGCTAAAATATCCGTTTTTTGAATATGGCTCCAGATATGCAAATTCAACTCAAACCAGCATAATTGACGGTTACAAAAAATTGGGAACACCAATCCTAGTTTTGTATTTGATAATTACGGTATGCTCAATGTTTTTTGTAACTGGCGCTGTTGGATTTGTAGCTGCTGGATTTTTTGAGAATTTATTTAATTTAGAATTTTTAGGAGAATGGTCAATCATACTGTTGTTCCTTTCATGTGTGTTGATTTTGTCAATAGGCAGATTCAATCTACTGGATAACCTGATCAAAATTATCGTAACTGTCCTGGTAGTATCCACGGTACTGGCATTTTTACTTACTGTGATTAACGGACCGGTAGAACCTGTAGAAGATTTCATTCCAAAAGAACTGTGGACAACTACGGGAATTTTCTTTTTACTTGCATTGATGGGTTGGATGCCCACTGCAATTGATTTGTCAAGTTGGAATAGTTTGTGGACATTAGAGAAGATGAAACAATCAAAGTACAAACCAAAATTGAAAGAAACCCTATTGGAGTTTAGAATTTCTTATTTGCTAACAGGTATTTTGGCAATAATGTTTGTCACATTAGGAACTTTCATCTTTTATGGATCAGGTGAAGAGCTGCCCAACAACAATTCCCAGTTTGCCCATGTCATCGTCACGATGTATTCCAGCGTGATGGGGAATTGGAGCTACATTGTAATCGCTGCATCTGCATTTACTGTGATGTTTGGAACCATTCTTGCTGTATTTGATGGATATTCCAGGGCCCTCAACCGGACCGTAGAGTTGCTATTTAGAAAAAACAATACAGAGCAGGTTAAAAGTTCACGAAAATTGTATGCTGTTTTTCTCATGATTTTAGCCTCAGGATCACTGGTAACCGTGCTTCAATTCGGGGATAATCTGAAGGAGTTAATTGATTTTGCAACAATACTTTCATTTGTCATAGCCCCTGTCATAGCAATTTTCAATTATAGGCTGGTAACTGGAAAATATTTGGAAAAATCTCATCAGCCTGCAATATGGCTAAAAATTCTGAGCATTTCTGGAATAGTATTCTTGTCTGGATTTGCAGTGTATTTTATTTTATTGAAATTTATTTTTACCGCCCCCTTCTGATGCTAAAATTAACCTGATTAGAAAGTCATTCTAAAAGGCATTCTGGCAAATATCACCTCTACTGATCTTTCGTTGTCCTCACTTGTTGAGTGTACTAATTTTGCAAATTGGTTTAACTCTTTGATTGTATTTGCAATGAGTTTGGAATAATCATCTTTCAGCATATCGTAGTCCATGGTTTCTCTAGTCCACATTAAATTTTGAGTGATTACGATAACGGGATCAAACAACATAATCCATCTTTCCAATTTTTTAGTAGGTTTTGGATATTTCCCCTTACCGAAAGTTTTCTGTTTGTAGAATAGTTTGCTCTTGTCAATTTTTACCCATTCATCGTTTATTTTTTTAAATTTTGTATCGAGTAAGGACTTGACAAATTTGATTCCCTCAAGCAGATACATGTCAGTTTTTAGATCCCCTCCGATATGCGTTTGGTAGTATAGCGGTTGGCGGTGTTCGTTTTGGAATTTGATGAAAAATCCCAGTTCGACGTAATAATCCAAATCCTCTCTCACTTTATTTTTTCTTCTAGCGCCTTTGATTCCAAGTTCTACAAATTTATTGTATATTGTTTGAAACTTGACTCCGTCATCATCCATGTTTTTAATTTGAACTTCAGGAATTTGATCACGGTAATACTGCAATGGAATTATTGATTTCACAGTGTACGATTGTGGCCAACTGTTTTAAACTTTAGATGATGAGAGTGTATCAAAATTGATACTGTTTTGACATAGTTTGTACATTAAATTATGACTGTTCAGGCAAATGGGATGCACGGGGATCATTCGTGCTTAAATGTAAATTTTGTAAGGTAAGTTATCCGTATGAAGTAGTATGTCATCAGAGATTAGAAGACGTAATTCTAACAATCAGTAAGAATTGATGCCTCTTTCCCTGATGTCTGAATCTGATGGTGATTATTCGTAAAAATGCTTATCTGAATCCAATTCATGAGTTTGTGTTATGGGTTTGTTTGGTTTTGGTAAATCTAATGAAGAAAAGGCATCTCATTTACATCATAAAGGAGTTAATCTTAGCAAAAAGGAAAAATTTGAAGAGGCCCTTGAGTGTTATGATGAAGCAATTAGTATAGAACCTGAAGTTTGGGATTTTTGGTTCAGTAAAGGTTCTGCATTATCTGAACTGGGGAGATTCGAACAAGCCCTTGAGTGTTATGATGAAGCAACTGTTTTGGACTCTTGGAAAACACGTTGGGAGGCATGGTTTTGTAAGGGCCAGGTATTATCTCACCTCGGAAGATATGAAGAAACCCTTGAGTGTTTTGATGAAGCAATTAGTATAGACGGTACAAATCCTGAGTTTTGGACTTGGAAAAGTTTTGCATTAAAGAAATTAGGAAGGCATGAAGAAGCAGAACAGTGTTTTGCTAAAGTCAAAGTAGCAGAAGAAAGGGAATAGATTATCTCAAAGAATTGTCAATGTAACAAAAGTGTCCCGTACACTTCAAAGATCATTCTCGTAGTTGATCTTGTCTATCGTCCCATTCATCTGCTTCTTTTTGTGACATTGTAGTGAACGGTTCACTGCTAGCTGAATCAATTACCATTTTGAATTGAATTTTTGAATTGGTGCAAACTAATCCATAGTTAATTTTTTTCTTAAAAAGTCCCATTATTCCAGAATGGCGTTTGTGTGTCAATACCATCACTTTTCCATACTGTTTCCAACGTCTAACTTTGGTCTCATCGCCTGTCTTTTCAATGCAAGTTTCCTTGCCAAGTATTTCAAGAACTGCTACCTTGACATTTCTTTCACATTTTTGACAGTAAAACAGGCGGTTCACGTTGAGTAATGTTAGAGATTAGACGGTTTAATGTTTCTCAGATACCAATCATTACCCCATGACCTAGACAATAACATCAGATCCATTCCATGCAGTAGGCAACTGTCTCATACGGTTTTTGTAACTAACCTGTACTACGGTCTATTCCATCCATAATGTGCATATAATGGATTCAAATTTTAGAAATGTATGCCGTTTGTGAAAGAAGGTGATGAATCAAATCCTAAAATTTTATCATTGTATAAAGAAATCAACGATGAATTAAAAATTGGCAAAATACCAAATATTTTAAAAACAACTAGTATTGATCCACAGATTGCCAGATGGTTTTGGGACGGGGTAAAGATCATCTTACTTCGGGAATCATCCATTCCAAGAATACTGAAAGAGTCTATTGCACTGGTAGTTTCAAATGCAAATTCGTGTGAGTATTGTACAAAAGCTCATGGAACGTTATTACAATTGATGGGTTTTACAGAAGAAAAAATCATTGATCTTAAAGGTAATTTTGAAAGTTTTTCAGACAAGGAAAAATCTGCATTAAACTATGCATTGAAAATTAATGATTCTGCAAATAAAATCACGTCCGATGATCATAAAATTTTAAAAGATTCTGGATATGACGATAAACAAGTTGTGGAAATTACCGCAGTTGTTGCGGCATTTAATTGGGCAAATGTAATCGCAGATGCATTAGGTACTGAAATAGAAAATACTGATTGTTAAATTATTAGGATAAATTTTGATCTGCTAATCAATTTTTTCATTGTTTTTTTTATTTATGGAAATTTTAAAATAGAAATCAAGCCAAGATTACAAAGGAACATGAAAAGAAAGGGGATTTGAACCGAACTGGAATTCATGTTAATCTAGGCACAAATTTTCTATAACCAAAATTACCCATAAAATCAATTTTTTCATTGTTTTTTTTATTTATGGAAATTTGTCAAATCATAGTATTGCCATGGGTAATGCTGGGCTGCGATAATTCAAACTAACGCATCTTTCGGGATTATTGCTCCTACCTTGTGGCTCAAGCCATCATATAGACGATAAATTACGCACAGACGATATTGAAACATCTCGTTATTTCTAAATTTTAAAACAACAAGAAAAGATGGGAAAACATTGAACGTGAATGAGTCCTAACATGAATCGTCTTCCTTAATCATCATTCTACGACGCAGAGATGATGATTTCTTGTTAGTTCTCTTAAGAACAAATAATATTTAACAATGATCACGCCAATTCTATTTTTTTAACTTTGTAGGTTTTGATTTAATGGGGTTATTGATTCTTCAAACGCCAAAGGATTGAGATTTATTTTTACATTTGGGACATGCTAATCCATTTGTTTGTGTTCCACATTTTTTGCAGGTTATGTTCATACCCACTATGTCCTGAGATGGGGTCTTGGTTGCCTTAATTATCAAAACTGCCACCACCAGAATCCCCACTACAATTGCAATTAGTATTAGAACCATCCAATACATAACTGAAAACATGCATAAAGGGATTTAGAAAAACAGCCAAAACAGATTCAACATAATTACCGGTTCTTGCTCTATTTTGATACCCAAAACCAAGATCAGGTCATTTTACGCCTACATTTTTTAGGAAGATTGATAGATTAACTGTAGAGAAGTATAGAGAATGGTTACCGTTGAAGAAATTGAAAATGTTTCAAAATTAATGAAAATAGACATAGATGATCACAGCGAGTATTTGGATAAAGTAAAAAAAATGATCAGTTATTTTGACATTCTAGATTCTGCAGGTGTCGAGTCTGAAGAAATATCCATGCCTGAAATTTCAATTGAGAGTTTAAGAAAAGATGAATTTATCCCATTTGAAGGTAAGTTGATTGAAAAAATGAATCACTACAAAGGAACCTATGTGCACGCCCCAAAGATGTCATGATGAATCTAAAAATTTCTGCCCTTGAATTTGTCGAAGAAGCAAAAAACGGAAATATTTCCGTAGAGGATTTTATTGGAAAAACCCTTGAAAGAATTGACAGCGTAGAGGATAAGCTGCATGCACTTCTATCAATTAATGACAAGGCACTGGATCAAGCTCGTGAATTAGATAAGAAAATTAAATCAGGCGAAGATGTCGGAGCTTGTTTCGGAATGCCAATTTCAATCAAAGACAACATGTGCATCAAAAATACTAAAACCACATGTGCATCAAAAATGCTTGAAAACTTTATTGCGCCCTATGATGCAACTGTAATTTCTAAATTAAAAATACAAGATGCAATTTTTATCGGAAAGGCAAACATGGACGAATTTGCAATGGGACTAACCACTGAATTTAGTGCATACGGACCAAGCAAGAATCCTTGGAATACAGAATACGTTCCAGGAGGGTCCTCAGGCGGAAGTGCAGTGTCCGTTAGTTCATTTGAATGCGTTGCATCGTTAGGATCAGATACAGGAGGATCCATTAGAAACCCCGCAAGTTTTTGTTCAACTGTGGGATACAAACCGACGTATGGTTTAATCAGCAGATACGGATTAATCTCATATGCAAACAGTATTGAGCAAATAGGACCTCTAACCAGAACTGTAAAGGATTCCGCATTCATGCTAAATCTCATTGCAGGTATTGATCCTAATGACGACACTACTGTAAACAACAACAATGAGGACTATCTGGCAAATATTGATTCTGGAATTGAAGGCAAAAAAATTGGAATAATTACAGATATGATGGGAGACGGTATTGATCCGGAAGTACTGACGGCTACAAAAGAGGCCATTTCAAAACTGGAAGGACTTGGAGCCGTTTGCGAGGAGGTCTCGCTTGAAATGGTAAAATACTCTGTTGCAGCATACTATACAATTACAGCTACAGAGGCCGGAAGTAACCTTGCAAGATACGATAATCTAAGATACGGTTATGATTTTCCAGTTGAGGGGTATGAGTTTAATTCATACATTTCAAAGGCACGAAGGAATTTTGGTCCGGAGGTGACAAGAAGAATGATAATCGGAGGGTTCGTACCATCCGCAGGTCATGCCGGAAAATATTTCCTGAAAGCTATGAAAGTCAAAACTAAACTGACAAAAGAAATCAACGAGGCGTTTAAGAAATTTGATCTTTTGATTGCACCAACTGTGCCAGTGCTGCCATTTAAAATTGGTGAAAAAATAGATGATCCTGTATCTCTGTTTCTAATTGACATCAATACGGTTACTGCAAATCTTACGGGGAAACCGGCAATATCAATTCCGTTTAAAATTGTAAATGGCCTTCCAATCGGAATTCAACTTATGGCAAATTCCATGAATGACAAATTGCTATTACAAGCTGCGCATGCATTAGAGAAAACAGTTACACTTCCAGAGGTTACGATATGACAAAAATAGGTTTAGAAATTCACTGTCAATTAACAAACTTGCAAAGTAAACTATTTTGCTCATGCAAGGCAAACTATAGGGAATTCGGACCCAATGAAAACATCTGTCCTGTTTGTGCCGGAATACCTGGCAGCTTACCGCGATTAAACCAAGAAGCTGTAAAAAAGGCAACGATGATTGCAATGGCATTAAACTGCTCAACTCCGGAAAAAATTGCATTTTTTAGAAAAAATTATTTTTATCCGGATTTGCCCAAAAATTTTCAAATTACTCAATTAAACATCTACGGGGATACCAGTGTAGGTGGAACGGGTACAATATCCATAGGGGACAAAAAAATTAGAATTACCAGGATTCAGCTAGAGGAAGATCCTGGAAGAATAATCTATGAAGGCAGTTCTTCTAAAAATCAAATCACGCTAGTTGACTATAATCGTGCAGGTACGCCTTTAGTGGAAATTGTAACTGAGCCTGATTTTGAAACACCTAGAGAAGTTCGTGATTTTCTCAATATTTTATCGGATTTGCTCAAAAATCTAGGCGTGGCCGACCCAAGTCTAGAGGGAGCAATGAGGGCAGATGCAAATGTATCAGTACACGGGGGAAATAAAGTTGAAATTAAAAACATCGGATCATTTCATGATTTAGAAAAAGCATCACATTTTGAAATAACAAGGCAAGAGAGTCTGCACGACAGAGACATCCCAATAGCTCAAGAGACACGTCATTGGGACGACAGGAGAAAGATCACAGTGTCTTCACGTTCAAAAGAAGAAGATTTGGATTATCGCTATTTTCTTGAAGGCGACATCCCATGGGTAAAAATCAATCCCGAGATTCGAGAGGAACTGAAATTAAAAATGCCTGAAAGTATTAGTTCTAAGAAAGAGCGATACATATCAAAATACAACATATCAGCACAAGTTGCAGATGTTTTGTCGTCAGATAAATTCTATTCAGATTTATTTGAAGAGGCACATACGGAACTGAATGCAAAGGAAGTTGCCAACATCATCACTACAGAACTAATGGGTTTGGAAGATACCAGAGAAAAACGTGAAACGTCAAAACTTACCGCAGTTCATTTAAAAGAATTAGCAGATGCGATTCAAACAGGTACTGTGTCTAGAAATTCATCTAAAAATGCATTGCATGAAATTTTAAAAACAGGAAAAACAGTATCTGCGGTAATTTCTGAATTGGATTTAGGAAATGTTTCAGATGAAACAGAGTTATTAAAAATTGTGGAAAAAATAATTTCCGACGAACCGCAAGCAGTGGAACAAGCAAAATCCAATATTCAAACCATCAACTACCTAGTAGGAAAAGTAATGCAAGCAACTAAGGGAAAGGCAGATCCAACTTTAACGCTGAATTTGTTGAAAAAACAGATAGGCATATGATGTTTGATTTATCTTTGGAAGATGTTGAATTTATCAAAATTCTTGCCACGTCAGACTCTACCATCTTGCAAGCAGGCATGAATGATGCAACTAAACAGCGATTAGACGACCGCGTAGGCATGATTTTAAGAGAATACTATAAAGAAAATACTCGAAATACGGGCACCCAGTGGACTGAACAATTAATGAAATTCGGAATTACGGAAGATGATGGTAAGGCAGCTATTGCATGTGCAAGACGTCTTGGAATAGATATTTCATAAATTAAAAAAGCGAACAAGCCCAGGGCAGAATCCCGTTTGGTTTCCTTTAGAGTGATGAAACTCAGGGGGTAATGGTGGACTTGTTCCTAATGACAATGCTAGGGGATTATGGTAATTAAGTATAATTTTTTTTGTGCAAAAATTGCAAACAGCGATGAAATTCTTGCAGCTAAAAATATAATTCTTACAAGGTTTTATCCGAATTGCGTTATTTGATCTAAGGTGAATTTTTAAATTAACTTCTATTTCTTTGAAAGAAAAAAATTAATAATTCTAATGATAGTGTATTTTATTATCTTTGAGTGTCTTATCCAGAGGCGCAGTAATAATTCTGTCTGATCCTTTGCATTGATTTTTTCCCTTGTAATGTTTGTGGATTTTAATTTTAGCCATCATTATGCTATCTATTCCATAACTTCCATGATGATCTGTTATCTCTTGACTGACAATATGACATGCTTTAGAAACATTGCACCACTTGCACATAATGCTCATTGTTTTCTTGTCTGCCATGAATTTTCTGCAAGAATTATGAACTTAAGTTTAGTGGAAAAATTCTAAACTGGATTAAAAGAGTAACAAGTAACGATTAAAATTATTTTGTTCTTTTTCTAATTTGCTGAACTACCATTGGCAAAAAGGCCCCCACGTCTGAAACAATTCCTAGTGCTTGCCATGTGCCCCTATCCATTAATTTAGTAACAGTTGGCTGACTGATATCCACAACAATCACCTTGACAGCAGCTGGTAGCATATTTCCAGTTGCAATAGAATGAAGCATTGTTGAAATCATTATCACCATGTCTGCGCCTTTTACAACCTTTTTGTACTGTCTTTGAGCTTCTGCAACGTCGGTAATTACGTCAGGTAGCGGTCCGTCATCTCTAATTGATCCTGCCAGTACAAACGGAATTTTGTTCTTCACACACTCGTACATTATGCCTTTTGTTAATTTTTTATTTTTAACCATATTTGCAATGGATCCTGCTTTGAATACGGCATTAATGGTGTCCATGTGATTTCGATGTCCGTGGTAAGCTAAAGTTCCATCTCTAACATTCATACCCAAAGACGTTCCAAGTGTCGCGTATTCTATATCGTGTACGGCCAGTGCATTTCCGGCCAATAATCCGTCAACATACCCTAATCTAATTAATTCAGATATCGAATCATCCGCACCAGTATGTACAATTGCAGGACCTCCAACAATAACGATTTTTCCCCCTTTCTTTTTGGTATTGAATATGTCGTCAGCTACTTGTTTTGCAATATGTTGAGTTGGTCTTTCACTAGAGCTTGAACTTCCCATAAATTCAAAAACATTAACTCCTTCACGTGGACGTTCTGGAGGAGTTATCTTGACACCGTCCTCACCAACAATAATCTGATCATTCTTTTTTACATCCCTAACAGGAATGCAATACGCTTTGTTTCCTTTTACTACAATACATTTATCCATCATCATGTTTTCAACTGAAATCCATTTTCCCTTGAGAAAAATCTGTGTCTGGTTATTTGTCGTGCTGTAAAAATTATCAGGCATTACAAAATTTTTTGGTGATTTTTTTAATTTAACTTCCTTTTGAGTTTTGGATATAGCTCCTTCTCTGTAAATTGTTTTTAATATTTCATCCAGATGTAATTGATCATTACCTGTAACGGATAATCTGGCATAAGAGTGATCTTTCTTTTTACTACCGATGTCTATCTCTTCAACATTAAACTCACCCTTTAAATCCATAATTTTATCAAAAATTTTAGTTAGAATTGATGAATCTATCAGATGACCGCTAACTTCAATTTCCTGTGAAAATTTACTCATTTTCATACTTACACATTATCATAACTAAAGGTTTTGTGTCAAATTTTTTAACGAAACCAAGGCACAGATTACATTTTAGGCTTGATTTTGTTTCATCCAACAGAAAAAGAAACTACAAGGAGTTATAATGAACGATGGTAAAAAAATGAAATAGAAATGACTAAGAAATTACCTCAAGGACATAATATTGGTGGCGGAAATAGACAGAAAAGACGTCAAGCCTACAAATTAGAGAAAAAAAATTCTGAATAAATCAACTTTGTGATCATTTGAATTGTTTTTCATTCCCACAACTTATTCTGATTTTAAAAAATTCTTCTTTTAATTCCAACAATCACTACAGCTGGAACTCCAAGATACATTCCAAGGTTTAGTGCAATAACGGATAGTCCAATTTCCAATACTTCAGATTCAGAGTTAGCATTCTCCATTAGTGATAGAGATGAAACCATGGGGGTGATTGCAAGCTTTACTGCCTCCTTGAAGTACGGGTGTTCTCTTTCCATGTCTGCAATTGCTGGTGAGAATGAATAGTAAATGTCGTTGAATGTTGTCATGAATGCAGTTCCAGATTCTGTTTGTAGCAGTTGGTTATCCCTTAGTTCTCTGAGTTGCTGAACTTGTGGTGCCATCTCACTACCGTATGTCGCAGTCGCAATTAGACAGCCGCCGCCTTCTTCAGGACCACCTTCCGCCAGTATATGAGATTCTTCTTTGGTTTGGGTTGCTCCGTCATCAGGCAATGTAACAGGTTCATTAATTGTAAATGATTCTTGTACACAAACATCATATTCAGGTGCGCAAACTTTCAGAGTCCAAGTTCCATAAACTAAATTATTAGCAGAACTAATTTTATTGTCCACAATGTATGCGGGCTTTCCTGTATCTACACCACCAGGATAATTTCCAGGAGAACCGTCAGGTTTTGTAGTTTGAAATGTAATCTCGGTAGATGCAGGGGCGTCTCCAGTTACGCGGTATCTAGTATAATCTGCGTCTTCATAAATTTCTAAACTGTTAATTGTTAATTGAGTTACTGCAAATGTTATTGGAACCATTACGCCAATCATAGCAACTGCCACTATTGCAATAATGAATGAAGATTTCAATATTAACATCAAATGTGTCAGCTATTTATGAAATTGTTTCTGCTTTTAAAAAAGGCCTTTTAGTTTACGTTACGAAAGGATAGGGCGGAGTGAGTTTTTTGTATAATATCTAAGCTAAACTAGACCCACAACCATTACAGAATTTAGACTGGAAGTATTACCTTGCCTTCAAATTTTTGAATGTTGTCTTTTTCAAATATTTTTTCCAACTTTTCTTTTTGTAGTTGCGTTACACCCTGAACTATTGTTTTTGAAGAACCTGATTTATCCACTAAAGCAAGAATATACCCGCTATTGTCAGTGAGAATAAAACCTGCAGATTCATCTACAAATGCATAGAGATTTTCTTCTCCAACTGCTTGCCACACATTAGATTTTGTAGCTGCAAGTGCCAGTGCAGGCATAGCCTTTCCATCAGTCAATGTGTTAAGATACTCTCTTGACTCTGCAACTCTTTTTTGTCCCAGTTTTAATGCCTGAAAATACTGCATGTTGATCAAATTATCTAGTTGTTATAAAAACTGGGCTTGTGTCTTACAAAAGACAGTTATAGAAATCACACATCAATGGTGTATTGCCATTAACAAATCCAGTCATAATCAAATTAAATGAAATTACAACAATGGTTGAAGATAAATCAAAACTCACAGAATCTGAAGTTGAAGAAATTAAAATTATTTTTAGGGAATTAGTTAAAAAAAATGAGCGCTACGATCTTGACGAAATTGAATTCTGGTTTGAAAATGAGGGTAGTTGGAAAACAAAAGAGTCCAGAGTACGAATAACCAACCTTGCAAATTATGTTCAAGACAAATATCAGCAAACTGCTCATTTGAGAATTATTTCAGATGATGATTGTGGTTGTTAATAATCACATCTACATCAAAACCCATACAGCATAATCAGCCAAACAGGTAATTAGCCTAGTTCATTTATCGAATGTACCTAATTCCTATTATGCAATTTTACTTCAATTGTAATTAGACATTCATAGTGAGTGATAAGAAGATCAGGATTTATTTCGCCTGTATTTTTCTATCTTCTTCTCACTATCCCTAAACTAAAAAAATCATTGCATCACAGCTACAAGGCACGATTTATTTTTTCAAAAAATTAGAACAACCATGGGAAATTATCATTTTTTGTATGAATAAAGCTAGGCTGCTCCGATACATTGGCTGTTGTTTTAATTACAACTACCGTAGTTGGCGGGGATTAATTTAGAACTAAATACTCAATGTGTAGAATAGCACATTCAGACATGTACTGTAAAATTTTCAGTGTTGATGTTTGGCAACTTAAGTTTCTAATTGTTCCAACAGTCTGCCGACAATTTTAGAATTCTCTTCTCGTTCGTTTATGATCCCCTGAATTCTTTCATCATCCTTATCATCATTATGCATAATTTCAAAATACTCTTGATCAAGATCATTGTTTGTCTGAAGTCGTTTTATTACCTCAAACAAGATGCCAATAACTTCTTTTTGAGCGTCAATCAATTGATCTTTTTCAGATTCAGGCATTTTTTCAGATTCAGGCATTCTAACTATTTTTCTTGGGTTATCTTTGTAAACATTTCTTCTAGTTTAATCAGATTTATCAAGATTGATCCTTTTTTGCTTTAATTCATGCCTAAAATATTGAATTTTTACAAAACGTTACAAATTAACAAAACTGGCAACATTATCGATTTGCTCTTTTAAGAAAATTACTTCGTAGTGTTCTTTTCCATCATACAGTTTAACACAGCATTCCTGAATTGATTTGTTAGTCAGTTTAATCATGTAAGTTATTTTTGCATTAAACATTTCATTGACGGCATTGTTGGCAGATAAAGTCATAGAATCGTCATCATAGTCAGAGTTATCCCTAGTGTGAAGTAAGTTGGAATAGAATTGTGCACTATCTTCAAGTGCACCCATAAATCTTGTAAAATCAGCATGGTTCTCTGAAACAAATTCTTTATTTTTTGTAAATATCATCTTGTTTCCTAATTTGTCTACGTGCTGTTTTAGAATATCTCTTTTAGATTCTGTAACGTTCTTTAAAAAATCCTCATAGTCATCACGGTTAGATTTACCAATAGAGAAAACTCTGGTCTGTTTATTTCTCATTTGCTCTTCAATCAGTTCTTTTTCCATATAATGCTCCAAAGTGAAACCAATGTCATTGCTTGCGTATCTTTTGCCTTTTTCATTAATCGTGTTATTGTAAATGTTAGTCCATGTCGCCTTATCATCTAACATGCGGATTATGGGAAAAATAATCTCTTTAGGGATTACTTTTCCAGTTCTAACCATAAAAAATTATTTTTTGAATATGATTTAACGGTATGCCACAAATGAACATCACGTTTGAACAGCATTACATTACGTCCTTCGTCAATTGGAATCAACATGAAATTAAAAATTTTATAGCAGATTAGTGCTATTTTTGTTAATCTGTGACTATAATGAAGGAATTTCAGACATTTAACCAAAGTTAATCAAGACCGATTTTATTTGTAAATTATGTTTGTCAAAATATCATACTTGCTGATGATAATTGGAATAGCGGGAATATTGCTTTCAATTACTCTTATCAGCGATTACACTGAAACGACAATACTCGTAGTTATGATTTTTGGAATAGTTGTGCTCTCAATAGGTGCATTCATGAAAAGCTTCATCAACCAAACAAGAAAAATAAATGAGAAAAAAGATTCACAGTGACATTATTTTTGTTAATTTATTTCTACGATGATCGTTTTAGTCAATCTTTGTTCAAAACTAATGAATGCACATCTTATTTGTAAATGATGCCATAAAAACAAGAAAAATTTCACGTCAGAAAATAAATGATTTTCATGTGATGACGCTAATGATTTTTGGCAGCAGGAAAATTATCCCGTCAGGTGATAAATACATCCTTCAATCAATAATATTCTGAATAAAGAAAATAGAAAAGGAATTCGTACATGGTTGAATCCTTCAGGGTATGGAGTAAGTAGGATCTCATGGCTGCTTATGAGAATTTCTGGAATTTATTTACTGATATTTTTTGTTGTACATGTAATTCATGCAATGTCTGTTCTGGACAGAATGTCTTGGGGCCAATTGTTATTTTTGACATATTCCCCATTAGGCTTTGTTGTCTTGTCGGTAATGATTGCTTTAGGTGCGTTTCATTGCATTAACGGCATCAGATTGATGTTAAATCAAGGAGGGATAGGAATAGGAACTCCAACTAGACCCGATTACCCATATCAAATTCAATCAATGGGAAAAAAGAACAGATTGTGCATTTACGTTACCATGGGTGTTTCAGCATTGGCATTATACGCTGCATTAGGGGTGTTTTTCAAATTTTGAGAGTAAGGGAAAGCCATATTCGAAAAATCCATTACGGTACAGCTTTAGGCGCCATAGGGTTAGTCGCATTACACATTTCAGTTAGATTTGCAACGGGGAATTTTGCATCTTCATTATCGTACGAGTATGTAATTTCTAATTATCAAAATTTCACTTATGCATTACTTTTGGAAATGATATTAATTTTAGTGTCAGTTCATGGTTTCAATGGTCTTCGAGGTATTTTGCTTGATTATAGAAGTGGATACAAATATGAAAAAGCTGTGAATTGGGGATGTTTCATTTCGGTCATATCATTAGTCACCTATGGAACTATCACCATAATTCTTGCAAACCAAATTAAAATTTGATTGTGATGGATAGTTTAATCTTGGAGGATTTGATTTAGAATATCTTTTAGTTTTGGATGGGTAATCTCGTTTTCTGCAGATTTAAAAAAAGACTCAACTGCATCTTTTGATGACCCTTGTTTTTGATACATTTTTGCTTGTAATGCCATTTCTAATTTATCAATTTGATGTACAATTATTGATTCAGGAGATTCTTGATCTTGATACTCATTCCAAATTTGAGTATATTGCAATTTTATAGATTCTGGCAAGGTGCTGAGAATTTTACCATATGCATTATTTTCAATTATTATTTTATCTTCTTTGCTTATTTGGTTTGGAGTATAATCTCCAATTTCTGATTCAGCCAAATCATGCAATAATATCATTTTGAGTATTTTCTCAGAATTGTAATTTCCTAAATCAGATATTATCATTCCCATTATGGCCATAGAGTAACTATGATCAGCCACGGATTCAGGGTTCTTTAGAGATAATTTGTCCATCCACCCCTGTCTGGAAATATTTTTCAAATTTACTGCAGTTTTAAAAAAATCTAAAATCATGATTACATTATAGATAATATTTTGTCCTAATGAATTTTCATATGTGGTTTTTCGAATCACATAATAATTAAGTTAAATTAAACAAGATGTGAAAATTTACACAAAAACAGGGGATGACGGAAATACAGGTTTGCAGGGTAATTTTAGAATTGCAAAATCACATCCAAGAATTATGGCATATGGGACAGTGGATGAAGCGAATGCCGCAATTGGGGTTATCTTGACAAATGTGTTGGATGATGATGTCAGTCAACTTTTGAGTCAAATTCAAAATGATTTATTTTTACTGGGTTCCGATTTATCCAACCAAAATCTAAACGATCTTAAAAACAGGGTGTCCTTGGAGATGATTGAAAAATTAGAAAAATCAATTGATCTGTTTGAATTAGAATTATCCCCGCTAACAAATTTTATTCTACCTGGTGGGGATTTAGCAGCTGCACAGACACATCAAGTTAGAACAATTGTAAGAAGGGCAGAAACACTGGTAGTAAAATTAAGCGATAAGGATGAAATTAATTCTAATTGCATAAAATATCTGAACAGATTATCTGATTTGATGTTTGTATTGGGTCGCTTGATCAATAAGCGAAAAGGAATAGAGGACATCCTCTGGAAACCATAAAAAGACAAACTTTAATGTCTCATCTTGAGTATTTTTTTTAGTGCCAGGGTAGCTCAGCCTGGAAGAGCACTCGGCTGAAGACCGGGCTGTCGCTTGTTCAAATCATGCCCCTGGCACTCTTGATTTAATTTACTTTAGATCCAATATTCTCAAAAATCATTAATTTGATAAATATCTGATATTCATCCACGCGATTCAAAAAATTTATTCCTGTTTTTTATGTTAATTAGAATTAATGAACACACTTGAGTTAGATGTTGTTATCATTTCTACTGCTTTAATGGACATATTTTCTTTTTTTGAAATTTTCAATAGTTCATCAGAATGTTCTTCCTTCAAATGTTTGAGAAATTCTATTTCTTCGACATTATTACACTTAAAATGACATAAGGGGAACACACAATTAAAATTCAATAAAATAAGTATAGTCATCTAATAAAAAAATTCATCTAATGATAAAATTTACTGTGAATTAGGATGTATTTTTAAAAAAATCCCATTAGAATTAGAAATAAAATTAAGTTTACAATATTAGAGAAATAAAAATATGGAATGAGAAATTAATCTCAAAAAACTCTATGCGTCAACCAAATTAAAGAAACTTTTCCCAGAACTTGATTTCTCAGAAACGCATTTTACACAAAGTGTTTCTTTACTGGAATTAATGTCATCCCTAAGTTTTTGGTTAGAAAATTTCTTTACAATGGCAACTCGAGTAGTATGAAATTTATTGATTTGGTTGCCATCTATCGAAAAAAATTCTTTCATTGTTAGTTTTACCCCTTTTGTAACATCCTCACCCTGAGTATAATTAGAATCTTCAATGTGAGTTATGGTAAAAGATTGACCGTCAATTTTTGCCAATGATGCTGAATCTTTTACTACAAGATAATCTGTTAATTTTGCTATTTGCTTTCACCTCCCAACAACATGACTAATTGTTAATTGAAGATAAATGGATACAAGAGCCAATTGTTGACTTGAACATACTCTATTTTCAATAATTTCATAAAATAGTCAATAGTTGAAAAAACAAAAAATGCACAGAAGATAAATTCAACATAAAAAATCCAAAAATATGATTGAAGACGAAGAGTTAGGACAGTGGATTAGCGAATTTCACCCCACAGTTGAAACGGATGTTCTCGAGGTGTTAAGAGCCCGTGTTCAATACGCAATATTAGATCAGTTAAACTACATGATTTCAGGGCAAGTGGGATCAATAGAGGAAATCAAAAAGGTAGTTCTTCAAGAAATAACAGAGATCACTAATGAATCCATAGAAGTAGACGTAGATTAGGCGTAAAATGTCCGTAAAATGACATAATGTTTAAAAGTCACACCATCCCAAGATTTTCGATATTCATGGCAGAAAAAAAAGTTACAAAAAAAGTTGCAAAAAAAGTTACAAAAAAAGTTACAACTAAAACTAAAAAAACAGGCAAATCAAAAGTTAAAAAAATCAATGACGAGCCAAGTGATGGC
>Ga0209251_1001101_pt1 | contig 21970 bp, 23 predicted proteins | sample SaaInlV_100m_DNA_6_FD_184665 | JGI IMG/M metagenome (GOLD analysis project Ga0209251, IMG submission 184665) | Marine microbial communities from expanding oxygen minimum zones in the Saanich Inlet - Saanich Inlet SI073_LV_10m_DNA (SPAdes) (version 2) | ecosystem: Environmental > Aquatic > Marine... | reverse complement strand
TTATTTTTATGTCATGATGAAGAACTAACTGTTAAACTTGGATTAATTTTAAAAAGTAATGATGATTTTGAACTAATTGCTGATAACTACAAGAATATTGTTAATTCAATTTTATCCTCTATACCTAAAAAAAGTTCTATTATCAATACCTTCAATTATATTTTTACTCCCGTCAGTTCTAAACTATCTTCATCTGAAAAATCTTATTATTTTTCTTTAATTGATGGATTTGACAATGATCTGATCTCTCAATCTGAAATTTCTACGCTATTGTATTCTTGGACATTAAGATATGATTTGAAAAGTATAGTTGATCAATCTTTGTTTAATCCATTTCCAAAAACTTTGTTGTTAGATCTAATTGAATCAAAAAAAGAATATTCAATTTTATAATTTTTTTACTTTCGATCAAAAAACGCAATTCGGATAAAACCTTGCAAGAATTATATTTTTAATTGTAAAAATTTTATCATTCTTTGCAATTATTACACAAAAAAAATTATACTTAATTACCATAATCTCCTAGTGTAATCATTAGGAACAAGTCCACCATTACCCCATGAGTCTCATCACTCTAAAGGAAACCAAACGGGATTCTGCCCTGGGCTTGTTCACTTTTTTAATATTTATTACAAATCGAAAGCATTAATTTGATATTTTTTCTAACCAGATCATGTCATTTGAGATCGATTGGCATGATAATTTTTATGGAATATCATGGGCATATGAAAAAGATAGACTCGTAGTGTCCACTGTTTTTGAAGATAAAACTGAAGCAACTATTGTATCTCGAGAAATCGAAAAATGGAGTGATAAATTTACTAGATTGACAATTATTGAAAAAGAAAATGGTGAGTTCTCTATTTGTTGCTATGAGGATCCTCAAATATCCAAAAGCTCTGCACTTATTGGACTTTTTAGAACTGGGATGATTCAAAATGGAGGTTATGAGCAGGCTAAGCCAATGATTGAAGAAAAATCACCTCTCTTGCAAATCGCATATGCTGCAGATGTTCGAGACATGTCTACGTATGAACAAATGTCTAGGTTAGTTCCAATGAGAAAGTGTAGGATTATTTCTGAAAAAGATTTGAAAAGACAAGAATACTATCATGAAAAAACAGCACATTCAGAAAAATAACGATAATGACGATTCAAAAAATAAATTTATTCATCATTTATCATTAATTGTAAAAAATTATGTAAATTCTAGTTAAAGAATCACTATCAGTAATTGAGCAGTTTCGGTTAATGGCAAGGAAATTTCGGGAATGAATTATGTTTTGTTAATGATTAAAAAATAGATTAGAACTTAGTGTAAAAAATTATTGGGATTTTGGCCACATGGAGTTCCAAGTTTCGGAGAATTTTTTCATCATTTCCCCGTAAGCATTCATTTGTTCCATCCCTGAAGAACTCATAGATTTTTGCCAATTGTCTGTGAAATCTTTGAATGCTGAAGTATTTGCATCACTCATAGATTTTTGCCAATTGTCTGTGAAATCTTTGAATGATGTCATTCCAGCATCACTCATAGATTTTTGCCATTTTTCTGTGAAATCATTCATGGTTTTAGTGCTAGATTCTGCACCTGCTTTTTCCCAAACTTTGTTGAATTTTGTTTGCATCTCATTACTGGCGTTTTGGAACTGTTCGAATATTGCTTTCCAATTTTCAAGAGATTTTGAATACTCTCCCCACAATGAATCCCATTCATTACTTTTTGAATTAGCGGACATTAATTTTAAAAGATAGTCATTGTTGTTAAGTGGATCTATTGAAAATATTCTGTAAAAATTTTAGACATAAATTAAAAATTATAAAAATCCAAATTCATTGAATCAGAATGTTTTGATTGGAGTTTTTTTAATGCATTCAATAATTTTTAGGATTTTAAATGGAATGTCCCCAAAATCTTTATCTTTTTCACGAGATACCAATAAAACATCATCGTTACTTAGTGGAAAGCTCATTACGAGTACTTTGTCTCTATAAGACAAAGAAAAATGAACAATGCCAAATTCAGTATCAAACTCATGCCTCATTCTTACACGTAATGCAAGTTCCATGAACATCATTTCATCTTGTTTTTTTGCTTCAAGTGAAAGTAGGCCCTCCTTCATACCCCCAGCTGCCAAATGACCTCTAGCGTTGATAAATCGAGCAGATCTCATTTTAGGATCTAATTTTAAAATTTGCTTACAAATATTCTCTAATTCCTCAACGTTATCCATAACGTTCTTATGTGTTAGAACTATTTATTGCGAACTAAATTAATTAGTAAGGGTGCAATCAAAATCATCTAAGGATTCTGCCGAATCACCCACAGATATAACTGAATACTACAAACACTTGTCGTTATTTTGGACAGATATCATACATCTCATGTCAAGTAAACCCCAAGCCCTGACATCAATAGGGCCAATGAGGGCATTTGCAGCTAATTCAAAAAAAATAGCTGTAGAATTAATTGAAATAAATGAAAATTTGCTGGGTTTTAACCAATGCATTACAGAATACTACAAACAATTATCCGATACATGGGGAATATCTCAAAAGAAAGTTAACCAAAAAGTTCCAGAAATTCCACACGATGTTGAACAAATAGAATCAGTCAAAAGAATATGGATAGATATTTTTGATAATGATTTTACAGAGTTATTTGATTCCAAAAAATTTGGAGCAAATTATGGGAATTTGGTATCAAAAGAATTAGAGTTAACAAAACACTGGAATAACATTGCAAATGTAATCTTGCAATCAGTTAACCTCCCAAGCAAAGAAGAGGTTGATGAGGTGTACAAAGAAATTCATTCATTAAAAAAACGTGTATCCAAACTAGAATTAGAATTAAAAAAGGAGAAAAGAAAAAATGCAAAGTAACAGTAATTTTGATCCTAAAATCATAGAAGAGATTTTAAAATTTAGCAAAAATGTTATTGAAGCACCAAAATTTGTATCTGCACCTGACGAAATAAGTTTGGAGGTTACTCCGCATAAAGTTGTTCAGCAGATAGATAAAACTAGATTGTTGTATTACAAATCAATTAACAAAACCAAACATAAGACGCCTTTGTTAATTTCGTATGCGTTAATTAACAGATATCATATTTTGGATATACATCCCGAGAAAAGTTGGGTACGAAATCTACTGGAGCAAGGGTTTGAAGTATACATGTTAGATTGGGGAACTCCAACTAGCATGGACAAATATTTGGACTTTGATGATTATGTGAATGGGTATTTGGAATCATCAGTAGAATATATTAAAAATCAATCATCCACTGAACAAATTTCATTGCAAGGATATTGTACGGGGGCAACAATTGCTACAGCATATGCTGCATTGCATCCAGAAAATGTAAAAAATTACATTGCAACCGCACCAGTAATTGATGGATGGAAAGATACCACAGTAATTAGTAATTTAGCAAAACATATGGATGCAGATAAGATGGTTGAAACAATTGGAAACATGCCTCCAGAATTCATGTATTATTGTTTTTCTGTTTTAAAACCCTTTGAGCAAGGATTTGAGAAATATGTGAAATTCTTCAAAAATATCGATGATAAAAAATATGTGGATAACTTTTTGAGAGTAGAAAAATGGTTAGGCGACACACCTCCCATTCCAGGTGAACTATTCAAACAATGGATAAAAGATATCTATCAAAAAAATCTACTCATTCAAAATAAAATGTATGTGGGAGATGAACTCATAGATTTGAGAAAAATAAACATGCCAATGTTTACACAAGTAGCCGTAGGAGATCATTTGGTATCCCCGGAATGCAGTATGCCGTTACACTATGCTGTAGGCAGTGAAGATAAAACTTTGAAAATCTATCCGACAGGACATGTGGGAATGATTGCTAGTTCATTCTCACAAAAAAAAATATTGCCTGAAATGGGTCAATGGTTAGCTCAAAGATCATAAAAAAAACTGCGCAAAATTGTTACGAATCTAAATAAAATAAAAAAAACACTCTAGTTTCTTGTAGGAGTGCATGATGTTATCCAAGATTGGATAATGTTTTTGTTCAAATCAGTAAATGTGGAGACGTTGTCATTAAATGATTTCACATTTTGAGTTGTTGCATCAATTACTGTTTTTACAATTTGATTTTGAATGCTACTTGCTTGAATGATTTGTTTGTTAAAATCAACAATTACAGTTTTTGCAGCATCAGGGACATCGGAGGATAATCCAGATTTTTGTGCAAATTCTTGTTGCATTGTGATTGCAGCATCAAATGATTTTTGTGCAGCTTTCATACATTCTTCTTGAAAATGTGTTGTTGCTTGAAAATACTGTGGAGTATTTTTTGTAACACTCTCAAAGCATTTTTGTACATTTTGTTTGTAAATTGTAAATACATCGTTTGACTGATTTGTATTTTGAGTTGTTTGTGTGCTCATATGTCTAATCTAAACAAACCAGTATATATATTATTGGTAATGATTGGTAATGACTGGTAATTAAAGACATGAAATGATTAGAGTAATAACAAGTATGACACTTATGATAAACAAGTTCACAAATAAAATTATTAAAAAGTCACAGAAGTTCAAAGAAAATTCGCAGATTATGATATTTTATTTTTAAGATTAAAAATAATTTTATTTTTGTTTTTAGATACGGAGAAAATACAGTTTTGGAATTTATTTAGATTTTTTTAATTTCTTAGTTTTAGATTTTTTTGCTATGGGTAAAATTATCACTTGAACTAAATCGCCATCATTCAAATCAAGTGCATTACGTTCAGCTTCGGGAATTGAGATTCTGCCATTACTGCTGATGGTGGTTTTGTATGCGCCCCAATTCATAAAAGATGGAAGCATCTGTCCGATGTTAAACATAGTATCCATACTTTTTGTTTGCATGGAGGACATATTGTCCATGATGTTAGATTGAGTTTGTATAGTTTTTTCAGAAACATCTCTTAGAGTGTCTAACGGATTAAATGTTTGATTTGATTGATTTGTCATTAGATTACCAAAATTTTTCATAAATTCAGTTTGTGCTTGACCGCTTTTCTGTATCCAGTTTTTAAACATTGTAGTTGGATCATATTGGTTATTGTTACCACTCATAACCAAATAATTCAGTAAATGTAATTTAAGTCCTTTTATCAACTATTCAAAAATTTTAGCACCTGGGAAGCAAATAGTTTAGGTTCTTGAACATATGGGGTATGACCGCATTTATTCATCTCATAGAACTCACAATTATCAATAGATGAAACAAACTCTTTTGCAAAAGTGATGGGAATTACAGGATCGTCCGCACCCCAAATAATTAATGTAGGGGAAGAAATATTTTCAAGTTTTTTTGTAATCACTTCACAATTTTTTAATCCCAGCAAGGTCGACATAAATGCAAATTTAGCATTAGGTAATTTCATCCTTGAAACAAACCCCTTGATTATTTCCAAGGGGATTTTTTTACCAGAACCATCCATTATTTCAAATGCATTTTTTGCACTATGTTCATTTGGATATAATGCAGCCATAATGTATGCATCAAGAGCAAAAGTAGATTGTTTCATTATTCCCGAAGGGGACACTAAAATTAATTTTTCAACAGACTGAGAATGAGATGAAGTGTATTCTGCAGCAATTTGTCCACCGAGAGAAGATCCGATAATGCTGGTTTCTTTTATGTCCAAAGAATCTAAGAATTTTTCTAAAAAATTTGAAAAATAATCTATGGTATAATCTGTTACAGGTTTATCACTATGACCAAATCCCACCAAATCAGGTACCACAACATGAAAATCAATTGCAAAAAGGGGCAAAACATATTGCCATCGTTCTGATGAAGCACCTAATCCATGAACAAGTACAAGTGTTTTTTTAGAGGAGCCTGATTCAAAATAACGAATTTTATTTCCGTCAATATTGATAAATTTTTCTTTCAATGTTGTAGATTCAATTAGTTTACTAGATAAGTTATTGTCTTGATTTTCTCAAATTATGACTATTTTTCTAATTCTTTTTAGATTTTTTTTATTTTATATTCTTAAATTTTTGAGAAACTTTCTTTCAGGTTTAACATGTCTAAACTGTTTAGCCATTTGCTGATTATGCTATTGCATTAATTAAAAAATTATGATATAATTTATCAATAATAACAAGTTTCTATCAAATCATTCATAGCATTACTACTGATCAATCGTTCATCTCTTTTAAATGCAAATTTGCTTTACTATAACTATGAATGATAACGATAACTCCGCAACCTGGGAAGACGCAATGGGCTCATCCTGGTTAATATCTGAAGAATAATTGAACAATTTTGGTTAACCCTGTTCATGTTTGGATTAACTTTGATGCCCAATTACAAACTTCATTTCTAATTTTAAATTATTTTCATCTATGAGTTGTTTATCGAAAGTACCCATTAGTTATTATGCAAATTCACTCTAATGCGGATAACCGGTCATGGTGATGCGAAGAACAGTAGTCATCATGGTGTGCCTTTGCCTCTTCTCACTACTTCCATGCTCTCTTCTAAAGTCAAATTTATCAATTTTTAAAAAACCACATTTATTTTTTTAGCCCTTAGAAATAATTGCAACTTAAACAATGGCATGATGTTAACTTGACAAGTAAGTAGTACTCATCAAGCCAACAATGGACAGTAATCTTAAAGGAATAAAAATCATTTGAGTAAAATCATGACCCTGGATTATTTTATTGTGGTTTTGAATTTCATGCCATGACTTTCTACAGGCATGTTTTTCATAAAACTTTATTTTATGAATAATTAAATTTGATGATGTATCATGGGTGACTATGTTGATGGTTGAACACACTAAAGAATGCAAATATCGAGTCGATAATGATTTACCGCATACAAATTGCTATTGCAAATGTCATAAAATTATAATGATGGAATCTACAAAAATGGAATCAAGGACTTTCTGATTCTTTTTCAGGCTCAAAATTATCTACAATTTCTGTTACTGTTTTAATAATGGCATCTTTGATTTGCTCTTGCTTCATTCCCGATTTGCTCATAAGTTTCATTTGATCCATTAATGCAAAATGCATGCGACCTTGCAAGTAATCTACAATCCCAAAACCCTTTTTTGGAAATTCGGTGACAAACAGTTCATGATCAGGTGACTCTTTGGATGCTTCTGCCATAATAGAAATTACAAAAATGATATTATGTATTTTACCAACTTTGCAAATATGTCGAATAATTTTGTGCCTAGTATTGTCCTAATTTCAGGTCCGGTATGTCTGAATAATTACTAGCATCTGGAATTGTGGACGATAATGACAATATGATGTTGCTACATGCTGAGCATCTTGGAACAATTTCTTACAAATTAAAAAATCTTTTTACGATGCAGAGTATTGAAAAAAATGAAACTTGTCTGATTTTAAATTTATTCCAAATGAAGAACAATTTCAAAATTCAAACGTTTGCAAATTTATGAAAAAGCATGACATATCATCATTAGATGAATTGTGTATAAAGTCAAAAAATAATTTGGAATGGTTTTGGGAATCCGTGGATAAGGACATTGGAATAATATGGGATAAACCATACACAAAAACACTAGATACTTCAAATGGAATTGCTTGGTCTAAATGGTTTGTCAACGGTAAAACTAATCTGTACAAATCATCTGTTGAAAAATTCACAAAAACATTTCCAGAAAAAATTGCATATAATTTCATATCTGAAGATGGCATCGAAACAAAATTATCTTATCTAGAATTAAATTCAAAAGTTTCAAAACTTGCAAATGGATTAAAATCATTAGGAGTAAAAAAAGGCGACGTAATTGCAATTTATTTGCCCATGGTGGAGGAGGCAATTGTATCCATACTTGCAGCAGCTAAGATTGGAGCAATTCAAACAATTATTTTTTCAGGATACAGCTCAGAATCACTCCAAATAAGATTGCAGGATTGCCATGCAAAAATTCTGCTAACTTCTGACGGGTTTCATAGAAAAGGAAAACCCGTGTCACAAAAAACAACTGTGGAAACTGCTACCGAAAATACTGATATTGAAAAAATAATCGTGGTTTCGTACAAAGGAATTGATCAATATCAGAAATCAGAAAAGATTCAATTTTATGATACTCTGGTATCTGATCAAAGTGATTCTTGCGACACTGAAATTATGGATTCCGAGGATCCCCTGTTCATTTTGTATACCTCTGGAACCACTGGAAAACCTAAAGGAGTTATTCACACACATGGCGGTTTTTCTGTTTTTGCAGGCCACCAGGCATCGTATCTGGTAGACATCCATCAAAATGACGTACTCTTCTGGCCTGCAGACGTTGGTTGGATTACAGGATTAGTTTGGAATGTCTATGGCTTATTGATAATGGGGGCAAGTGCTGTAATCTATGACGGAGCCCTGGACTATCCGACTATGGATAGAATATGGGAAATCATGTCAAAATACGGCGCTACAATATTTGGAATTTCTCCAACTGCTGTGAGACTATTCAAGAAAAATAACGTTCGGCCACTTGATAGACACTCACTAGACAAATTACGAAATATTCCTACAACTGGTGAGCCGTTGGATGAAGATTCTTGGTGGTGGCTGTTTGAAAAAGTAGGAAATAAAAAAATACCCGTCATGAATTTATCTGGAGGGACAGAAATTGGCGGTGCAATGTTATCTGTGTTTCCTGGAATGAAATTAAAACCATCCACTGTCGGAATCCCTGTACCTGGAATGGATTTAGACATTGTTGATGACAATGGTAATTCTTTACGTGGCAAAAATGGATATTTGGTGATAAAATCACCGTGGCCTGCAATGACTAGAGGACTATTGAATGACGATGATAGATACATCAAAACATACTGGTCTAGATTTGAAAATGTGTGGTTTCATGGGGATTATGTGTTTGCAGATGAAGACAATCTGTGGTACATGCAGGGAAGATCTGATGATGTGATTAATGTATCTGGTCATAGAATGAGTACTGCTGAAATTGAACATTCTGTGATTTCACATGATAAAATTTCAGATGCAGCTTCAATTTCTATTCCTGACGAATTAACGGGAGAGGCAATTGTTGTATTTTTCGTATCCAATGATGAAAACAACGTTGATTTAGAATCTGATGTCCTGGAACATATTTCTAAAAAAATTGGAAAGATTGCAAAACCTAAACAAATTTTTCAATTATCTGATTTACCAAAAACACGGACAGGTAAAATTATGCGCAGACTATTAAAAGCAAAATTACTGGGAACTGAATTAGGCGATTTGTCCTCATTAGAAAACCCTGAAGTTTTAGATGAAATAAACAAATTATAAAATTTATTTTATGCCTGATTTATGAATACTATTGATAGAAAATCAAAACCACATGGTTACCGACAGGTAACTAAGCACCACACTAGCTTTACAACTTACTGTGCACTGTTTGGAATTATTTGACTTCTATCTAACTATAGGATAAAATTATGGGATAAAAATATGATTAATTTATTTTTAACATTTGTCCAATTATTTCTTTTAAATTTAATATTTGAGTAATTTAACTATCGTGGGATTAATCAATAATGGAACATAATTTACTGTATGTCTAGTGAACAACAAAAAATCATTGACTTTCAAAAAAAAATCGAGTCTATGAACACTGTAAAACAATTGACTTTTCTAGAGAGAAAAGAATTAATTTTGAAAGAAAACAATACTCTGAAACGTCCTAGTTATCATTTGTAACTAGAATTGTATGATTTATCCTGAAGCACGTACCTATTGTGTAATATGTTCAAAATAATGTTGAATTTAGGTTTAGAAAATCTACCCCTTTGATATTTTCTGATTCACGTTTAATGGCTAAATGGTGCAAGAAAAAATATGATTATTGAAATTCATAGTTGATCAGCAGGTCGAAGACATTGAAATGCCTGAGAATCTTAAATTGAACACCTTTTTACAGGAATTTCATTCTACTTGTGAGCAACCTGAATGCAGTTTCGGTTTCTATGGATTTGCTTTTGGTCAATCCCCATTTCCCGTTCCTCAATCAATTCAAAATGCATTAATTAAAAATGCAGATAAGGGGGCATATGCGGCAGTACCTGGAATTCCAGAACTACGCAATGCCATATCTAAATACAACAAACATTACTTTGCTATGGACATATCTCCAGAAAGAATCTATGTGGGTCCTGGAACTAAAGAATTAATTTTTAATCTTTTAGAAATTTTGCATGGCACGGTGATTTTGCCAACTCCTGCATGGTTGGGATACTTGCCACAAATTAGATTCTTACAAAAAAATTACCACATGCTGCCTACAAGAGCAAATAAAAAAATATCTCCGACTGATTTACAAAAATTGGCACTAAGACTTCAGGACAGACAAAAAATTCTGATTTTAAACAACCCCAACAACCCCACAGGATTGTTGTATGACCGACTAGAGTTGGAAGAAATTGCAGACGTATGTAGAGAACAAAATATTGTGGTAATTTCTGACGAGATTTATGCACAAACCACTTTTAATTTTTCAAAATTTATCAGCATGGGAAAAATTTATCCTGAGGGAACTTTTGTAACAAATGGATTATCCAAATCACATGCTGCTGGTGGATATCGATTAGGCTATGTAGTTTTTCCACAACATGCGTCTGACCTTAAAGCTCAATTTAAAAAAATACTTGCGACCGAATACACCGCAGTATCTACCCCAATACAACATGCTGCTGTTGCAGGATTTGAAATTAGCAAATACATGGATGAATATTTTGAAATTACTCGTAACATACATCACATAATGGGTGAGTATGCCCACGATGCATTATTAAAAATTGAGGGGGTCAAGGTGACAAAACCTGAGGCTACATTCTATCTGTTGGCAGATTTTAATGCATTTGCGACAGATTTGCAAAAAGTAAAAATCAATACGTCCCAAAAATTATCTGAGTCATTGATGGTCCATCCCTACCACACTGCAATAGTTGGAGGCGACAGTTTAGTTTTGGAACGAACTGATTTCAGTGCAAGGATTGCATATGTGGATTATGACGGTGCAAAAGTTTATGAAAGTTATAAAAAACAAAAACCAAAAACTCATTCTGAAAGAACTGAATTTGTAAAAAATAATGCGCCAAAAATAGTCCAAGGAATTATGATGATTGAAAAATTTTTTGAAGATATTAGAAACAAATAATTTATTTCATTATTTGTTTTATCGACTTTAGCAAAACATCCCAAACGATATTCTATTTTTCCACAATGTTATTTAGTATCAAAAAATAGTGATTCTCATGACAGAATTTGTTCATAAACCCTATGACAAAATCTATGTTCGTGACATGATCAAGCTTAGTCTTGATGATCTTATTGGCATGATGTCCTCACTAGAGGCTGCAAATGCCTATTGGGTTGACGGTGTTTTGTTTGCAAGTTTTGCAATGACTGAATCTGAAGAATTAGCTAAAAAAGAAATGAATAACGAGATGTTTTTAGACAAAGTAGTATTTGCCATATGTGAAAATTATTCAAAAACTGTAAAATCTTCTACTAATCTTGAAATAGGTGTTTTAAACATGCAAAAAAGTAGTTTGTATGCTGATTTAATTAAATGGCTAAAGACACAATCTATTTGGACCGAGTAAGGCCACCTATAGTTTCACCTGATTACTTTTGGTATAATCTTTTTATCATATTCAAATTCATTTAATGCATGGCTCTGAAATCTGAATCCTCGTTCAAAGAATATTTAAAAAAATTACCTGATCATACTATCATTGAATATTATTCTGATGTAGAATATTCTCCATTTCCAATAATACTGATTCAAGAATATGCCCAAAGATTTCAGCAAAAAAGTAAAAATGAAATTATTAAAGACTTAAAATATCATACCCAGTTAGCTCGTAAAAAAACACAGGAGATTAACAAATTGGCAAAAAAACGTGCATCTGTGGATGAATTGACAAAACATAAGACTCAAAAAATTATTCAGCAAGCTAAGAGAAAAGGGTACAGCATAGGTGAGAAAATTAGTGTTAAACATCATAATTTAAGTTCGACATTGAAAAAGACTGCAAAATCTAAAATTCGGAAAACCGTCAACGCTGGAAAAAAATTACAGGTATCTAAAAAAGAAAATTTAGAAATATTAGAAAAGTTAGCTAAATTAAAAGAATCTGGAATAATCACTGCAAAAGAATTTCAAGAAAAGAAAAAGAAGATTCTTTCAGATATTTAGTTTCTGATAGTTTTATTCATTTAATAATTTTTTAAACTTGTCTAGTTCTGATTTAGTTTTTACAAATTGATCTGTTAGAATTTTAAAAGAAATAATTTGATTCATTTTATCATCTATCAGAAAAATTTTCTCATTAAAAATCACCGTGTCGATAAATTCATCAGTTGGATATGACGTATATTCAAAAATCTGTTCACTGACTTGTATTCTTAATTTAAATCCCATCAGTAAACCTATTTCTTCGTGTTTATTTAGAAACCCGGTTATACTTGCCTTTACACTTGATTTATTTTCTAACGAATCGTATTTTGATTTATTTTCAAACGTTTCTTCTACAACACAAGCTACGGGATTGCTTTTGATGTGTAAAATTAATGACTTGTGTGTTTGAATGTATTTTTCAACATCCTGAATTTTATCCAAAGGCATGTCATAATTATCAAAAATTTCATTAATTAGTTTTTGATATTTTGCTCTTGAATCAACTTTTTAATAAAAAAAGCCAGCCTCCGTCGTTATGGAGACTCTGTAATTGCATTAACTAGTTTACGTGAGCTTTGGGCTCTTCCAGCTAACACCGTAAGATGTCTCTGACTCGATGATTCTAATGCAATTATCTTTTTCTTAAAAATTACATCTAAAAAAAAATTACATGTTGGTTTAATTTTTTTACTGTCTGTGGATCGCATTCACTTTATTTCACGTATGGCTATTTTTCTTACGCAATAATTCTATATTTTCCATAAATTATGTACATATTTAATAAAATCAAACCAATCGCTGAACCTATGAACCAATCTCTAATTGTTGATAGCTCTGTTTCGTATTCTATGTTGGAACTTAATTCAAGCACTATTTCATTCAGTGTCTGCTCATCCAATGATTTAAAATAACTGCCTCCGGTACTATTTGAGATATTTTTTAGTGCATCTTCGTCCAACTCTGCATGTTGAGGTTCACCGTAGATGTCGTCTCTGATGTAAACTGGTTTTTCAGAACCAATTCCTATTGTATGGACTTGTACGTTGTTGATAATTGCATACTGTGTAGCTTGCTCTATCGAAACTAATCCTGAATTTTGTATTCCATCACTTAGAAGAACGATCGTTCTTTTCTTATCTAATATGGCTGATACCATGTCTACTCCTAATGATAGTCCATCGCCGATTGCTGTTGCCCCGTTACCCTGTCGAATCAATGAAATTGAATTTAATGTTCTTTCTTTTACTGGTGTGAGATATGATATCGTACTTGCCCCTGTTTCAAATAAGACAACACCCACATTATTTTTTCCACTAGTTTTTTCCACCAACGAATTTGCTGCATTTTTTGCAGCTTCAAGACGTGTTGGTTTGTAATCGGAGGCTGCCATACTTTCAGATCCGTCTAAAACTATTCCTAAATTGATGCCTTTTTGCACTCCTGCAGTTTCTATCTGGGGATTAGCTAGTGCTATTATTGTCAAAGAAAGAATAATTATTACTAGTACGAATGGGAGGTGTTTCCTAATTACGTGTTTCTTTACGTCTGTTTTTTTAATTACTTTTAATGAACTAAATTTTAAAATTGATTCTTTTTTATTTAAATTATATCTATGGTATGTAAATATTAAGAGTGGAATTAATAGAAAAAGAAATAATGCGTTAATAAATCCAAACTCCATTAGTTCTTCATCTTGCCTTTATTTCTAAAATATCTATTAATTGTAACATCAAATGACTCTTCATTATTGACATGGACCATGTCTACTCCAATTCTATTCATATTTTTTTTATCAGTTTTCATTTTTTCACTAACGTGCTCAGAGTATTGTTTTTGAAATTGCTTATCTGATGTATTCACTAGTACTTGTTCGCCTGTTTCAGCATCTTCGAGATATGCGTATCCTATTTCGAGTATTTCTTTTTCTCGTATGTCTGAAATATTAATTAGAATAACTTTATGGTGCAGTTTTAAAATTTTTAATGGTTTTTCATATGAATCAGAAATAAAATCTGAAATGATGTATATTGTACTTTTTATTTTTAATTTATTTTTTAATGTTGATAGTGATTTCATAATATTTGTTTTTTTACTTTTTGGCTCATATTCTATTAATTGTTTAAGTATTCTTATTACTTGTTTTTTTCCTTTTTTAGACGGGATGAATTTTTCTAAATCGTCTGTAAATATTCCCAATCCTATTTTGTCATTATTTCTTAATGCTAAAAACATCAAGGACACTGCAACTTCAAAACTCAAATCTAGTTTTGATTTTAAAAATCCAAAATTATTACTTGCAGATAAATCTAACAAGATGTGAACGTTAAGCTCTTTTTCCTCAACAAATTCTTTAACAAACAGACTGTTATGCCTAGCTGATACACTCCAATCAATTCTCTTGACATCGTCCCCCGGCACGTATTCTCTAACTTCTGAAAATTCTGTTCCGCCACCTCTGAATTTTGAATTATACGTGCCTGATTCTATTGATTCAACTGTATTTTTTGTTGGTATGTTTAGATTTTTTATCTTCCTTAGCAACTCTGAAATTTCACTCATTTTTATGGTGATGGGACTTTTTCAAGAATTCTGTCGATTACTGTGTCTGAATTTATCTCGTCTGCTTCAGCTTCAAATGTTAGAATTAATCTGTGACGTAGAACATCATGAGCGACCTCTTTGACGTCTTCTGGAATTACATACCCTCTTCCGTTTATCATTGCATTTGCCTTTGCTGTTTTTATTAACCAAATTGATGCTCTTGGGGATGCGCCATACTCAATTATGTTGTCCAAATCTAATTCATATTTTTTAGGATTTCTTGTAGCGTCTACAATTTTTGCAACATATTTTAAAATTATGTTATCTGCGTAAATTTTTTCATTAAATTCTTGCATTTCGATTATTTCATTTAATTTTACTATTGGATTTATTTTGATTTGTGTGTTTGATGTATTCCTTTCCATAATTTTAATTTCCTGATCAATTTCTGGATAATTAATTAAAATTTTTACTGCAAATCTATCTACTTGTGCTTCTGGAAGTTTGTATGTGCCTTCGTTTTCAATTGGATTTTGTGTCGCAAGTACCAAAAATGGTTTATCTAATTGAAACGTTTCCCCATGAATGCTAACTTGCTTCTCTTGCATTGATTCTAGCAATGCTGATTGAACTTTTGGGGGTGCGCGATTAATTTCGTCTGCTAATACAAAATTATGGAAAATTGGTCCCTTTTGTATTTCAAATGTCCCTGTGTTGTTTTTGTAAATTTTTGTACCCAGTATGTCTGCTGGAAGTAAATCTGGCGTAAATTGAATTCTGACATTGTTCACACTGAAGATCTCTGCCATTGTTTTAATCATTAGTGTCTTGGCCAACCCTGGAACACTTTCAAGTAATACGTGACCATCTGAAATTATGGAGATTATGATTTTCTTAATCACTTCTTCTTGACCTACGATATTTTTTTGTGCTTCTTTCATGACACTCAAAATTATTTTTGAATACTTTGTTGAAATGCCTGTTAATTCCTTTATGTTTTCATCTGATATCGTTAAAGTTTCATTTGTATTATTTTCTGCCAATTGATATTTTTTTAAAATTTTTGAATTAATACTATGTGGTATATTCGATGATTGTACCAATTTTTATTTTACTGTTATTATATTAAAAAAATTTGAATATTGGCTTCTTACTGGTTTTTTATTTTATTTTTTATGTCCATTATTTTTATAAATCCCGTTTTTGGTGAACCTGCTGATATTGAAATTGACTGGGTGATTGAAGGTCAGCCCTTGGAATCTCCGATGACATCTAAAACCAGTGTTGATAATTCTCCTGCAATCGAAGATCAAATTAGTAATTTTCTTTCTTCTGAAAATGAAATATTTCATGATGTTGCAGAAGACTACATTACTGGCAGCCAATACATGTTGGGTGACAATAAAATAACTATAGACTCTAAAGAAGGCCAACTGCTTAACCGTCTTTTAATTGAACAAAAACAGATTAACAAAGATAATTTTTATCACATGATAAAATACCTTGATCGATATTCTGATGGATATGTTGAACTTGCAGAAGCGCTTATAGATCCTGTGCGACAACAAAAGTATCAGCAAAACGGAGTTACGCGAGATTTTAATCTTAATTCTAATTTAGAATATTTCTTATTTGAGCGTGGGTATGATTTGAATGATTTAGAATCCATTCCAAACAATGCTTTTTCTCCTACAAAATACGATGCAGTACGTACAGCAGCAGCTAAATCTGCAAATTCAGGTGCGTCTTCAACAGATCTTAGAGAATTGCTTCCCACATATGTAAAACCTAATTCAAAAGTGATGAATGATGAGATGGTCCGTAAATTAACTGAGCAGACAACAAATGTTTATGATTCAATTCTGTCAAACGAATTTAAAATTTCCGTCATACAAAGCCCTGATGTTGGAAATAGTATCAAGGATAATCTATTTGATGGTTTTAAATTTGACAATTCTAAATTTGAAAATACTCGACACGTAATTGACACATTAGATAAACCACAAAGTCTATTGGAACTTAATCCTGCAAATAACTATGCTGCTTTAATTTTAATTTTAATTATTACTATTGCCGCATCGCTCATTTCTGGTTATCTGCTATATAGGAAATCCCTAGTCCATAAGACGTTAGAATTTGTAACCGTTCCGCCATCAGTTAATTATGTAGATTATACTCGTAGTATGATTAAATCCTCTAGGGATATCTTTGATGACAATTGTCCTAAATATGCATTTGAAAAATTCAGTCAGGCAATTAGGTACTACTATTCTAACAAATTAGAGATTAATTTAGATTTGACATATGCTGAAACAATAATTGAACTTAAAAAATTAAAGGTTGATAATTTTAATGACGTACAAAAATGGCTCCTACTGTGCTCTCAGGTTGAATTCATAAAGCACAAATCCACAAAAAAAGAATTCATGAATGCGTTGGATTCGTTTAGTAAATTTATTTCCTAACTGAGTACCTTAACTGTACACGTTGCAAATTGTTTGTCAATTTTTGTATTCCCTAGAAATCTTTTTGTTTCAAATTCATTCACCTCAAGTAAACTTGCTTTATTTTTAAAAATAATGTTTTGCTCATAATCTAAAAACAAAATTTCTAAAACAATCCTGTCCTTTTTAATTTGGTTGTTATTGAATTGACCTGAAATTGTGATTAATCCAAATTCATCTTTGATGCAAGAAAAGTTTTGAACTCCGTATTTTTTATTTTTTTCTAGACCTGGGGATTTACTTTTTTTATTTTCATCTGTAACGTTGCCGCCATCTCTTATTTTTTTACCACTATCCTCTTTTACCTCGATATTTAATTTTAGAATTTTATCTAATTGGTAATTATTTTTTAAATTCTTGTGCTTTCCAATGTTTTCCAATACTTCCTCAGCTACTCTTGTTGTCATCTCGTTTTGATTTAGTTCTAATTTTTCTGTACCTGTCCTTAATCCACTATATCTAAAATGCTCTTCATACTTGTCAAAAATTATGCTTTGTATGACGTATTCGCCTGTTTTGCAGATTGTCATTGCGCCCTCTTTAGAATAATTGAACATGCAATCTGTCCCCTCATCCGGTGATCCGACTAGGTAAGCGTTATTGAAAATATTTTCTATGCTTGAATTTGATGTCTCGTCCCAATAATGTGCCAATTCGTACTTGTCATCATACTTGATAATTTCAATTTGAATTGTTGAAACCTTGTATTTGTTAACTATGGGATCATACACTCTACTGATATCTCTAAGTAGCGCAGTAACTGTTTCAATTCCTATTTCTTCATCTAGGGTGGACTGTTTATCGACATATTTCCAAATTGTTCTGTGTGTGATTTCTTCAAGTTTGTTTTCTGTTGGTAATAATTTTATTAATTTACTTGGGATTTTCCTTTCTTCTTTGATTACTTCTTTCTCTTCTATTTTATTCTCTTCATCTTTAACTATGCTTTCTCTTTTCAAAGCATTAACTGCTTCTTCCGCTGCTTTTTCCCTGTCCTCTTTACCTTCTATTTCTGCAAATATCTCTTGTTGTGATGAAAATGTAATTAAAAATAAAAAAATCAGAAACATTGCAAGTTTTTTCATATTGTTTTAATTATTTTAAAATATTAATATCACATTGGTACATCTATAGAATGAACCATTTTCTTTTTATTAAAATTCTATGATTATAGATTAAATGAATAAGTTTATGATCATTACATTTGTAATTTTAACTACGTTTGTACTTTCAATGCCGTTTTCTACAATTTCTGTAGATGCACAACCACCAGGTGAAGGTTCTTCTACTATGAAAACCCCTGGCATTATTATGAAATTTTGTCAAAATGCAGCTACTACATTACAAGACTGTGACGAAAAATATAGCGGATATACTCACACTGATAGAATTTATGTTTTAATTTACGCTAATGGATTTAATGAAGACTCTGATAAAATTGATAGTATTGGACTGGGACAAAATGGTTATGGTAAAATCAAAGTAACTACTAGAGAAGGTACTGCTGATGAAATAGCCTTTTCTGAAACTGGTCCTGATACTGGAGTATTCTTAGGAATTGTAAAAATGACTGGTAAGGCAATGAATGTGGTACATGATGAAAATGGTATGCAAATTAAAACTATGGGAATGAATATGGATAATATTATGGCAATGACTATGATGGGTACAACCACTTATTCTTGGATGATGAGTGCTTATGACGTTGCAGTTAAAATAGCAACTGGAACTCAAGATGGTGCAGTCACTGTTTCTTGGGAAGCAAATGAGGATGTAAACATCGTCAAGTCTGCTACTTGGGAATGGAGAATGGGTGAAATAGAATTTGATAAACCACAATTTATCAAAGGCGAACCAATTACCTTCAAACTTCATGATGCTGATTTATGGATACATCATGCAGACTTTCATACCTATTACATTCACGCTTATTCTGACTCAGACATGGCAGGAATCTATGTCCCAGTACAATTTACTCCAAACCATGACCATGGTGGTCAATTAGGCGGAGGCGACATTGAAGACGTGCAATTATCTGAACCTGCATCATCATCATTAATCAAATATACTCCTGAAGGAGAATACAAATTATATTTCTGGTGGCAACCAGGTGGTGTAATTGGTGTTGATAAGGAATATAACATCAACATAATGGTCCATGATGGTCTTACTGATATCATGAAAAGCAAGTTAACTTATGGCATGGAAATTTATCTTAACGGTGAATTAATTGAAAAAAGAACTGAAAGGTTTGCAGATGATGGCCACGCTGTTGAACCTGTTAGATTTGATGAGAGAGGAACCGCAAAAATTGTAATTACTGACATATTTGACGGTGATGTTAAACAAGACTTTTCATTCCAAGTAGCTCCAGAAGCTGTTGTTAAACAAGTAGTTGGAAAACACTCAGCATTCACTGAAGGTAATATTCCTGAAGATTGGAAAGGAAGAATGCATGGACACTATGTTGATCTATTAGAAGGATCATTTGATGTTACATTCGACGACAATTCATTTAGTAAAAATACCCTAAGAGTTAGTGATGGTGATTCAATTTATGTTGAATATGAGGATCGAACTTTGCCTAATGACAATGAAGGATTGTTGGGTGGACCGTACTCTTCAGCAGACTATGTGGAAATTATTGCACAAACATTTGTGTTTGACCATGTAACTGGCTATGTTGACAATATTGCTGAGTAATAGTTGTCAATTTATTATCTAGAGATCTCAATTTTTAATGTAAAGTGAAATGAATACTATCTTATTTCTGATTTTTTCTTTAGTTCTGGTCTTTGGAACTGTTCAATCTGTATATGGTCATGGATTAGGATCTGTGGAAAGTGATATTCTATTTTTCAATGACAATTTCTATAAAGTTAAAGTTCAAACTACTCCTGATGTTTTACATGGCAATGAATCTGAAATAGGATTTGAAATTTCAACAATTAACCATGATGACGAAAGTGTTGTCTCAAATATTGAATATTTGATAGATATTGTAAATCCTGAAAATGGCGAATCTATTTTATCTTTTAACGCATATTCTCCAAATGAATCATTTAGTACAAAAATTGTTCCAAAAAATGTAATAAATTTTTCTGGCGATAAAACTAATGATGATTTTTGGATTGGAACTGATCAAAACCCACTTAAAATTGAGGCTCCTCTATTCATGCAAGGTGGGCTAGTGCAGGTAAATGTAAAGATTTTATCAATTGATTTTGAATCTCTTCCTAGACCTCCTTTGTTTGAAACCTTGTTGACTATTGGGGAATACATTCCATTTGAAATCAATTCTGATAAAAAATATGATTTAATGTTTGCAACATATTTTGATAAAATTGATGAATTTTATTATGATGAAAATGGAAAAAAACTAACTGCAGACATGCCGTTTAACTGGGATGTTGATTTCATCAAAAAAATTCCTTACGTTCATGCTGAATACTATATTCCAAAATCTATGAAAGTTTTCAATGATCATGAGATACAAATGACTGTAAATGATATTTCTATTTTAGGTACTATTGACCGTTCGGGGGATAAAGAAATAGTAGTTCATTTTTTAATTCCAACAAAAAAATTGATGAAACTGTACGATGAAATTCCATCTGACACTCATGACAAAATAATATTTGGATTGGAATCCGGAAAACTACGTGATGTTCAAAAAGATGGTGCTTCGTTGGAATTAGGCGATAAGGTAATTGTTCTATCCTCACAAGAAGATTGGAAATTTCATTTGAGTTTAACTCCTCAGGGAAAAATAAACCCTAATAATAAAATTAATCTCAATTTGGAATTTAGAGATCCTATCACTAACATTGTGATTCCTCAAATTACATATGATCTTGATGTGCTTCTAAATGGCAAGGAAATGGAATCTTTTCGTAATCTGGAAACATTAAGCGGTAAGGACTCTGTTCCAGTAATTTTTGATAAAACTGGTGCTGTCATATTGAGAATTTCAAATGTTAATAATTTTGACACTGCTGGAGAATTTTCATTTAAAGTTACTGAGCCTAAAACTGAAATTATTTTTGACAAGTCTATAGAAATTACTTTGAATTCGTCAATTCCTGGATGTGAATTGGATTCTTCGTGTTATTTGCCTTATGAAGAAAAATTATCTGGAGGAGAAATTATTTTATGGACAAATGTTGATTCTACTGCACATACAGTTACTTCGGGAAACCCCGCAGAAGGTAAATCTGATTATTTTGATAGTGGTATAATTCCTCCAGGAAATAATTTTTTACATAAATTTGAAGATACAGGTATGTTCCAATATTATTGTGAATTACATCCTTGGATGCTCGGAGTTATTTCTGTAGGTGACTCTGAAATCCCATCTTGGATTAAAAATAATGCCGGATGGTGGGCAGACGGTACCATCGATGACAACTCATTTGTTCAAGGTGTTCAATATTTGATTAAAAATAATATTTTAATTGTTTCTTCTCAAACAACTAATGATATTCAAGAAAAAATCCCATCTTGGATTAAAAATAATGCCGGATGGTGGGCAGATGGCACAATTGATGATGAATCCTTTGTCAGAGGAATTGAATATTTGGTATCTAATGGAATTATTAATATTAAATAATTGTTAATCGTTACGAGAACAACCGCACTTCACATACACCACTTTGAATTCTCCGCCTGTTTTGATGTTGTGAGACATTGGTCTGTTGCAATACTGACAATCTACCGCGCCATGAT
>Ga0209251_1001096_pt1 | contig 21997 bp, 17 predicted proteins | sample SaaInlV_100m_DNA_6_FD_184665 | JGI IMG/M metagenome (GOLD analysis project Ga0209251, IMG submission 184665) | Marine microbial communities from expanding oxygen minimum zones in the Saanich Inlet - Saanich Inlet SI073_LV_10m_DNA (SPAdes) (version 2) | ecosystem: Environmental > Aquatic > Marine... | reverse complement strand
CCAAAGGCCTGGGTATAAAATGCAAGGCCTGCCGCCATATCCGGCACGCCAATGGCAATGTGGTGAATGCCTTTAATCACGCAATCTCTCTCCTTTAAAACGGCACAGATCAGGGGCCAGGCTAGCACTTAAACGCAATCTCACCAGGCTCTCTCCTGACCGTTTCGGCACCAACACACTGTTCAGCCGATTCCGAAAAAGCTAAAGGTTTAGCTAGGCTACCTGCCCTGACCCGCCGAATCGCCTAACCGTGAACCTTGCAGCGGTTAAACGCAGCGGCTTAGACTGCTTTAATCCAAAGCTTGAGCACAACCGATGAAGTTATACCACAATCCAATGTCGACCTGCTCCCAGAAAGTGCGCCTGGTATTAGCCGAAAAACAACTCGACTTCGAATCCGTCGTCCTGGACTTGCAAGGCGGCGCGCAGTTTGAGTCTGAGTATTTAAAGCTGAACCCCCAGGCGGTTGTCCCCACCTTGGTCCATCAAGCCCAGGTGATTACTGAGTCCACCTTGATTAACGAGTATCTCGAAGATTGTTATCCCGAGCCCTCGTTGTTGCCTAAAACCGCAATCGAGCGATATCAACTGCGCGCTTTCTGCAAACAATTGGATGACCACCTGCACCCAGCCTGCGGGGTCATAACCTACGCCATTGGCGCGCGGCCTGGATTACTGAAGAAACCAGAGGCTGAACTCGCGGCGCTCATTGCTCAGATCCCGGATGAAGCGCGCAGGCGTCACCGCGCCATGGTCATCCAAGACGGCGTTCATGCGCCAATCTTCAAAACGGCGTTTGCACAGTACCTTCAGGTTTTAGACTTTGCCGAGGCGCAATTGGCGCTAAGGCCTTTTCTTGCAGGCACGCAGCTTAGCCTTGCGGACTATGCCCTGACGCCCTATGTGCTGCGTTTAGAGCAGTTAGCATTAGATAAGGTGATGACGCGTTACCCCGCCCTTGCTGCTTGGTACCAGCTCATTCAGCAGCGCGACAGCTACCAAATTGCGATCAATGATTGGCTACCCAAAGCCGCAGTCGCGGGCTTCAAAGCCGCAGGAGAGGCCGTTGCAGCAGAGATCACGTTTCCGGGATAGGCAGTGGTACGCCTTGGACTTGTTCGAGATCACGCACAGACGAGGCGGTTAAATGCCTCGCCCGTAAGGCTTTAGCAGGACGCTAAAGAAAATACTCTAGCGCCTTTAACGCGGATCAAGACCCTTGTCTTCGCGGGACTTGTTCATTCGTACCGCATCGGAGCTTAAACGCTCACCGAGCTCTTCTTCGCTCACGGTACCGGCCATATGCGCGCCAGCAAGTTTGCTGTTGTACATAATTTTTTTGACTGACGTGACAGACAATACGGTTCGCAGCGGCGAGTCCAAGAAATCAACCCAATAGGCTTCCCCATCAGGGTTGCCTGGGTTTAACTTCTTAGCGAGCAATCGATAAAACCAAAGCTTGGTTTCTTCATCATCGTGGAACTCGCCGGTGCCTTTAAAGGTGATCGCGCCGCCGGGCAGATCAGCGGACGCGCCGTCGTTATAGCCTTTACTACTCACATTCACCGAGACTTTCGGATTACGCTTAATGGCGGCAGTACGATGACGATGCTCACCAAAAGTGATCCAGATTTTATCGCCTTCCCAAACAAACGCGTGTGTTACGCCCACTGGCCAGGAATCCTTGGTTGCCCACATCAGAACGCACTCCATAGAGTTGTGCATCATCTGGTCAACTTGTTCATCAGAGAATGGGTAGATCGAAACGATTTCGTGGTCGGTTGTTTTAGCCATGTGGCCTCCCTTTTAAAAAAACAGTACGGACTGACTGTTTTATACAATATATCGCAACTCGTCGCTACTCCAAAAGGAGACAATGGATTGCCTCAGCAAAACCGCATGCCAAAAAGGTTCTGCTGGAATCAAAACAGAACTTCTGCGCCCAACACTTACTTTTCTGCCGAACATTAGAGCCCGCACCGGGACCCAACAGGCTTATCAACCCTGCAAGAGCCGACTTAACACTAGCCTTAGAACTTGACCCGTTCCACTAAATCGCTCTAGAGATTCGCAATCGATAGAGGGTTGTGGCGCCCTGAAGGCACTGCAACCGGTGAGGGCACAGCCCTGCTTCGAATTCACGATTCACGATTCACGATTCACACCAACCAAGCATATGCTAGGCCTTGAAGCGCCTTGAAAGCTGTTCATTTTACGCGCCGGACTTCGCCGCCAGCAGTAACATCCGCTCTACTTGTTTAATGATCAGGCTCACGGTTTCGGGCGCTTGACCTGCTATTTTCGGCGTATGGATATGCCCCATTGGCAGCGCAACCCCCAGTTCATTCGCCAACCGAATCGACCGGTACGAGATTTCGTTCGACAAATAGCCGCCCCCACTACCCTGCACCGCAGTCTGGCCGTGCAATGCCGCCAAACTCACGGCCTCGAAGGCGCCACCTTCAAGTGTGCTGACGCGATGATTGTCTCGAATTTCAAACTCGCCCTGTGCCTGCTGCATCACCGCGGCCGGCAGTGAGAACTCGACAAATTCAGGACCTTGCAAAGGCTTGCCATCTAGCAAGCCGGGCTTGGGTGACGCGGCGCTGCCGCCCGTATGCTCCTGCAAATTGCCCAGTGCACTCGAACTCCGCCGCCGTCCTGGAAAGCGCTCCAAATCGAATTGATCACGCCCCATCGAAACGGATACAAACAGATCAAGCCCGCCGCTGGTGAGGTGCGGCGTGAGCCATTGCTCTAAAACCCCCGCGTCGAAGTCCGGGTAGCGCACGGGAAATACCGCAGCATTGATCTCAACCATCACCCCATCGACCGCAAAGACCTGTCCATCCAATGCCAAAGCAACCGCGCCGGACGGATTGCTTTGAGAAATTTGCTTATCCAGCGAAAACGGATCAAAACCGGTAATCAAGACTCGGCGCGCCTTCGGGGCTGTCCACAGGACATCCATCTGGCCACGGCTGGCCTGTTCGAATGCCGCCATCACTTGGGCGATGACCGACGGTTTGCAGCCGAGCTGCATGGCGCGCGCCCGAATCATCGGCGCAACAACTAACCGCTGCCAATACAACGGCCGATCATCTAGCACCGCGCCTGCCTGAAAACCCTGCCGCGCCTGCGCCCAAAGGTTTAGGCCCGTGGCCAATGCCAGTTGCCGGAGCGCCGCCGGATCCTTAACCGTCTTTATTTTCAGAGAAAAGCGTTCACCCACTGACGTTAGCTGTTGCGCAATACCCGGCTCGGCCAGCTTGAAGGCCGGCACTCTCGCCTCTTCTACCGTTTTTTCAAAACTGTCATCACGCATCGATTGCGCCCCCGCCTCACTGGCAAAAAAAATGCTTTGGACGCAGAGTAAGCTGACCACACCCACCACGCGTAAGCCATTGACAACCGGTCTCTCCCAGCCCTTGTGATTTAAGTTCATCATCCTATTCATGCTCTGCGTTGTCTTTGGTCATATTACTTGAGGCCTCGCCGCAACGCTTGTTCCAACGCGCCGTTTGTGGGATAACCGGGATCTTATTTTTCAATCAGGATTGTCCATGCCCGCCTTACAACTGACAAAATCCGCCATCGATCTTGGCATCGTCGCACAGTCCATTGAACCCATGCTGCAATTCTACGCAGAGACCCTGGGCCTCACCCTCGACGCAACGCTTGACATGCCAGGCGGCACAACCATGTATCGACTGGCTTGCGGCGACACTGTGATCAAAATCCTAACGCATGCAAAAACGCCTGAGACTCGGTCAGCACCTGGCGGGCCTCGTGGCGCAACCGGCATCCGATACCTAACGATCAGTATCAGCAACCTCGCAGAGATGGTTACGGCCTGTCAATCAGCGGGCTACACCGTCCCGCTTGGGCCCATCCAGATTCGGCCTGGCGTTGAGATTGCGATGATCGAAGACCCCGAGGGCAATTGGGTGGAGCTGCTGCAAACCAGCTAGCACAACCTGCGGCCTTACGGGCGAGCATATGGGCATGGATTTGTTTCAGACCCATGCCAGGCCTATAATCGTGCCACCCAATCGACCCCAACGCAGGACGCTAACTTGGACTTCTTCGGCAAACGACTCTCCGGGCCCTTTACCATTCCTTCCGGAATCGTGACGACCGCCACCTCGATCATTCAGCACTTTTTCGATGAAGTGCCTGAAGTTGGGGTCATGACCACCAAAAGCATCGGCCCGGATCCGAGACAAGGTAATCGAGAACCGATATTGAGTCAGTATGCCCCCGGCAACTTTGTGAACGCGGTCGGCCTCACCAATCCAGGCATGAGTGCCAGTGCTGCATTACTGGCAACTTTAACGATTCCGGAGGATCGGTTTTTGCTGACGTCAATCTTTGGCGGCAGCCTGGAAGAGTATGTTGCTGTCGCCAAATGTCTTGCCCCCTTCTCTGATGGCTTAGAGCTCAATCTATCTTGCCCCCACGCCAAAGGTTTCGGGATGGCCATGGGCCAAGACCCCGAACTCGTCTTCGAGATTATTAAAGCGGTTAAGGCGGCGGTCGATATTCCCGTCATCCCCAAACTTACGCCGAACACCGACCGCTTTGGGGATATCGTGCGCGCGGCCTGTGACGCGGGCGCCGATGCGCTCTGCGCGGTTAACACCGTCGGGCCAGGCTACACCAGCGCCTATGGTCACCCGATTTTAAGTAATGGCGCCGGCGGCATGTCGGGCAAAGGCATCCTGCCCATTGCCTTAAAATGTGTGCGCGAAATTCGCGCAGTTTGCGAGCTGCCCATCATTGGTTGCGGCGGCGTGAGCTCATCACATGACGTCCTTGCGATGCAAGATGCTGGCGCGTCGATCATCGGTGTTGGCTCAGCGCTGACTGGGATGACAACCACCGATATCAAAGATTATTTCAAGGTGCTCGCAAGCCCTGAGCCTAGTGTCGCCAACACGGCTGAAAGTAAAATTCGATATGACCTTGATATGGCATTCAAACCGGTGACCCTCATCGAGAATCAAACGGTATGCGATGACATCGTACTGCTAACCTTCGCAGAGGATTTTCAAATCAAGCCAGGTGAATTTGTGTTTCTTTGGGTCCCGGGCGTAGGCGAAAAGCCATTTTCAGTGTTGTGTGACAAACCGCTGCAACTCGTGGCCATCAATGTTGGTGAATTTACCGAGGCCTTAATGGGCCTTGAACCGGGCCATGAGACCTACCTTCGCGGCCCCTATGGACAGGCCGTCGCACCCCTAACCCAGCAAAAAGTTATTGCCGTTGCCGGCGGCACGGGTCTGGCTGCGGTCTATCAAATCGCGCGCGACAACCCGGGCTCGCAAGTCTTCACCGGGGCTCGAACCGCCGAACGCCTGTATTACCTCAACGAATGCCGCGATATCGCCTCGGTTCACGTTGCAACCGATGACGGCACGGCTGGATTTTCAGGCCGGGTAACAGAGCTGTTAGAGGAGTACCTAAAGACCTTGCCGAGCGCAGAGCTTAAAGATCTCGTTTTTTACAATTGCGGACCAGAACCCATGGTTCATGCCGCCGTTGCCGTGCAAAATCGCTACGCGCAACCCCACCAGATTTTCAGCGCCATCGACTACTTAACCAAATGCGGCGTCGGGATCTGCGGCGCCTGTGCAACCCCTGATGGCCAAAGACTGTGTGTGGACGGGCCTTTTTTGAATCCCCCAAAGACTGCATCGACCCCATGACGCAATGGACGGCTGCTGCAAAGCCTGCGGACGGGCCTTCTCACCTCGCCCGCTGGCTAGCGTAACTTGCGGCAAAGCCTGCCCAGTTTTACCGTGGCCGCGACAAGCATTGCGATTTTGTTGACTTGGCTTGTGGCCGGCTTGTTTATCTTGGAAGCCGGTTTACATGGACTTTTGCTCACCGCACTTGTCAGTCTTGTGGGTCTTGGATTGTGGTTGGGCACGCCCTATCACACCCTCCGGAAATTCGTTTTTGACGGATTAGCCGCGTCCATGCCGGCGCTCATCATCTTCATATTGATCGGGGTCGTGATTGCGTCTTTTATTCAATCCGGGACCGTTGGAACCTTGGTTTACTTTGGCTTACAACTGCTTCGTCCGGAGCTGTTTTTACCTGGGGGATTACTACTGTGCAGTTTTATGTCGTTTGCGACGGGCACGTCCTGGGGCACGGTCGCAACCTGCGGCATCGTTTTAATGAGTGTTGGCCAATCCCTAGGCTTTCCGCTGCCACTCACTGCTGGCATGGTGATCGCGGGGGCCAGTTTTGGCGATAAAATGTCCCCGGTGTCTGACACCACGAATTTAGCTGCAATGTCTGCCGGCACAAACCTGTACCGCCACATTCATGCGATGAGCCTGACGACCGGGCCATGCTATCTCATCGCACTCGTTATTTTTGCGGTACTCGGCAGCGCCTATGGCGCCGCACCTGCCGACCCAACAGCAGCGTCCGCACTGCTTGCGGCGCTTGACGCAACCTTTACCGTTCACTGGATCACCCTCATACCCATTGCGCTCATGTTGATCCTGGGCTGGCGGCGCGTCCCCCCGGAGGCGGTGTTGATTGCAGCGTCGTTCTCTGCCCTGATGATCGCTTGGGGCCTTCAAGGCGTGACCCTCGCGACATTGTTAACCAGTCTATACGCCGGCGTTTCAAGAGAAACCGCCTCGCCACTGCTGGATACCCTCATCAACCGCGGCGGGATCGGCGCCATGGCTTGGACCTTAACCCTTGCCATCCTCGCCATTGGCATGGGCGCCTTGCTGAGCCAACTTAACTTACTCAGAGCGCTGCTTGAACCCATTGCCCAACGTATTCAGCGGCCCGCGCAACTGCTGACGGCATCAACCACCGCGGCCGCGGCGAGCAACGCCGCTTTAACCGAGCCCTATGCTGCCATCATTCTCAACGGCCAAGTCTTTCAAGACGTCTATGACCGGCATGACATCGACCGGGCCATGCTGTCCAGAACCCTTGAAGAGGGCAGCACGCTGACCGCCGCCCTCATCCCTTGGACGACCACTGCCATTTTTTACAGCGCCATTCTTGGCGTCAGCAGCTTAGACTATGCGCCCTTCGCGCTGCTCAACTGGATGAACCCCATCATCGGCATTGCCATGGCTTGGCTCGGCCTTGGCTATCTGACATCAAAAGTGGATGCCCCAAGCACCGACTGACTCACTTACCCATGATATGCTTTAAACATCATGAGATTGAAAGAGCGGAGTCCTCACCATGGCAAACCCCAAGCAAGCCGGCCTTGATCCAGAAGCCAAAGCAGCGCTAAGAGAAAAATATCTGCTCGAGCGAGACAAACGCCTGCGCGCCGATGGTAACAATCAATATGTTGAGATCAAGCATGGCTTCGAGCAGTTCTTAACCGATCCACATACCCCGATAACCGAACGAGCGAGCGTTACCGATCATGTGACCTTCACCTTTATCGGCGGCGGATTTGCCGGCCTGGTCACCGGAGCACGGCTCAAGGAGCAAGGGATCACGGATGTTCGGATCGTTGAGAAAGGGGGCGACTTTGGTGGCACTTGGTATTGGAATCGATACCCTGGCGCCCAATGCGATACAGCCTCGTTTGTCTACATGCCATTGCTCGAAGAAACCGGTCATATGCCAACCGAAAAATATGCCCACGGCCCCGAGATCCTCGCCCACTGCCAGCGCATTGGGCAGCAATATGCGCTCTATGACCAAGCGTTGTTTCATACCGAGGTCACTGATTTAAAATGGCTTGATCAAACGCAATGCTGGCAGATCACAACCCAGCGCGGCGATTGCTTTACCAGCCAATTCGTTGGCATGGGGACCGGGCCGTTGCATGTTCCTAAATTACCCGGCATTCCGGGGTTAGGCGATTTCAAAGGCAAGGCTTTTCATACCAGTCGGTGGGATTATCACTATACCGGCGGCGATGCCAATGGCGCGCCCATGACCAACCTGCAAAACAAACGCGTTGCGATCATCGGCACCGGCGCAACCAGCGTCCAATGCGTCCCCCATCTCGCAAAAAGCTGTGAAACGCTTTATGTTTTTCAACGCACCCCCTCCTCGGTGGATGTGCGCAACAATCAGCCCACCGATGCGGAATGGTTCAAAACGATCGCCACGCCCGGTTGGCAACAACGCTGGCTTGAAAATTTTACCGCCAACCAGACAGGCGGCATGGCCAGCGAGGACCTCGTGATGGATGGCTGGACGGATCTGTCGCGACGCATACAAGCTCGCATCCGCAGCCTGCCTGAGACCGAGCGGACACCCCAAGGCATGATGGCGGCTTGGGAGGACTCGGACTATGAAAAAATGAATGAAATCAGAGCGCGTGTTGACGAGATTGTGACCGATCCCAAAACCGCCGAAGGCCTCAAAGCTTGGTACCGGCAATTGTGTAAACGGCCCTGCTTTCATGATGACTACCTCGACAGTTTCAACGAACCTGGCACCCATCTGATCGATACCGATGGCACGGGCGTTGAGCGCATCACCGAAACCGGACTGATCGTTAATGGCGTCGCCTATGACGTGGACTGCATTATTTATGCGTCCGGCTTTGAAGTCGGCACGGAACACAAGCGACGAGCGGGCTTCGACTTAACCGGCAGAGATGGCGAAAAGCTATCAGATCACTGGGCCGATGGCATGAAAACCTTACACGGCACACATGTCCACGGCTTTCCCAATGCTTTTATTGTCCAACCTACCCAAGGCGCAAATTTAATCTCAAACGTCCCACATAATTTGACCGAGTCGGGCCAAACCATTGCCCTGACCGTTCGACACACGCTCGATGAAGGGCAGCAGGAAGTCGAAGTAACCGAGGCGGCCGAGGCCGCTTGGATCGAGATCCTGTTGTCCGGACCCGGCCGCATGATTGGCTCCCAAGACTGCACGCCTGGGTATTACAACAATGAAGGCAGTGACCCTGGCCCCGGCGCCAAATTCCATGTTGGCTATCCGCAAGGCGCCTTAGCGTATTTTGAATACCTCAAAAAATGGCGCTCTGACGGTCAATTTAGCGGCCTTTGCTTTCGCGGCAAACGAGACGACGTTAAAGCAAACTAAGCGGTTCTCATAAGCGGCTTAAACCGGCTTTAAGACATGGGTTAAGACAGGGGTTAAGACCGGGGTTTAGATCGAGGCGCGCTGGGCACGCTTTGCTCAGTTGTTGCGCCGGCTATCAAGGAGCAGGCCATGGCTTCTTTTAACCGTCTGCGGCGGATCACAGCCAGCTGCTTTGAGGTGAGGCAAAAAGTCCCAGATCGCTCAAGGCTCAGGCTACAGTATTGATCCATTGCCCAAGGGCCTGGATTTTGCCAACCTCAGCTAAGCCGCAGATTCGTCGTCAACTTCAGGTCCCGAGCTGAAGCCCCTACCTGGATGGTGCACTCGCCGGCCTCCAACTGAAACGTTTTCGCGTCGGTATCCCAATACTGAAACCGAGCAAGCGGCAGGGAAAGCGTGACAAGCGTCGCGGCACCGGGCGCGATCGTGACCTTGGTAAAGCCGGCTAAGCTCAGTGCCGGCCGAGCGACTTGGCTCTCTGGAAAACACACGTAAACCTGCACGACTTCTTGTCCAGCCACCTTCCCGGTGTTCGTGACCCTTAAAGAGACCGACACCAATGCCTCGGCATCATTCACCTCGGCCTGCACGTCAGAATAGTCGAACTGGGTGTAAGCAAGCCCGTGTCCAAAGGCAAACAAGGGTTCGGTGTTGGCGGCATAAAAGCCGCGATACCCAATATTTAAACCCTCCTCATAACGGACCTTTCCCTCACGACCCGGATAATGCGCGAACGCAGGCACATCTTCGATTTGCTTCGGGAAGGTGAGCGGCAAGCGGCCCGACGGACTCACCTCACCGAAAAGTAGGTCCATGAGCGCCCGCCCAAATTCCTGACCAGGGAACCAACATTGTAAAATGGCTGGCGCTTGATCCACCCAAGGCATTGAGATGGGCGCCCCGCTATTATTGACCACCACCGTATTCGGGTTCACCGCCAGCACCCTTGCAATCAGTTCATCCTGAGCACCCGGTAGGCTCAAGCTATCTCGATCGTTGCCTTCGGTTTCCCAATCATCGTTGGTCCCGACCATTAAAATACACGCGTCCGACGCACTCGCAAGCGTTACCGCCTCTGAAATCGGGTCCAAGAACTGAGGTTCCAATATCCCATATCGGAGCCCTTTAAACATGGTATCGGCGCTCACCTCGAATTCAATCTCAACGCGAATCCGCTTGCCCGCCTCAAAGAACCGCGAGCCGCGAACCTCGGTTGAACCCTGCATGAAAAAGGCGTCTCCTGGCTGCGGCGCAGTCCAGTTATCGATCAGGATCTCGTCATCCACCCGCATCTTTGCCCGACCTGTTGAGAGCAGCCCAAAAGTATAGTCGCCGGCCGTTTCACACAGATACTCACCGTCGAGCGTCATCGCATTGGCCGCGCCTGCCAGAAGCGAGGCATGCACGGTTGATTGACTGATAATCCGCTGCCGAATCAACTGCGTCCGCTCAACATCCTCATAAAACCGGACCCGTAACCCACGCGCGGCATCATCAAGGGTCTCGCCGGCGTCAACAGCCGGCGTCAATAGATCGCGTTCGGGCTCGGGAATATATTTAAACGTTGGACAACCTGTCTGCGCGGACACATCCATACCGGGATAACGTTCGCGCAATGCACTCAAAGGCGCGCTAATGTAATGGGGCTTGAGCGCAGAAGACCCGCCCCCCATGACGCGGAAATGGCGCACGTTCGGCCCGATCACCGCTAACTTTTGGATGCTGCTCCGAGCCAACGGCAGCACCCCCTCGTTTTTTAACAAGACCATGCCCTCAACTGCCGTCTGATACGCAACGGCTCGGTGCTCGGCGATATCGACACTGCGCTCAGGCGCGTCAGTCGGGGAATCAAGTCGGCCGCTCCATTGGAGCACCCGCAATAGGCGGCGAACCTTATCATCGAGCACCGACTCAGGCACAAGACCATCCGTTACCGCCTGTCGTAGCGCGTCACCCCAAACTCGGCTCGGCCCCGGCATTTCAAGGTCAAGCCCGCCCAGCGCATTCTCGAGTGTTTCTTTCGCAGCAAACCAATCCGAGATCACCAAGCCCTCGAAGCCCCACTCTTTTTTCAAAACTTGATTCAGCAATTCGTCATGAGAGCAGGCGTAAACCCCATTGACTCGATTGTAGGCGGCCATAATGGTCCAAGGACTGCTTTTTTCAATCGCAATTTGGAACGGTAGCAGGTAGACCTCGCGCAGTGTTTGCTCATCGACCTCAACCGAAATCGTATGCCGTTCGAACTCAGAGTCGTTACAAACGAAATGTTTTAAACAGGCCCCAACGCCTTGGCTCTGCACCCCATGAGTAAAGGCCGCTGCCAGTTCTCCAGACAACACGGGATCCTCTGCGTAACACTCAAAATTTCGACCGCCAAGCGGGGTTCGATGCAGATTAATCGTCGGCCCAAGCACCACTTGGACCTCTTTGGTTTTCGCTTCTTCGGCAATTGCGACCCCTAAGGTTTTGATCAAGTCTGGATTCCAGGTTGCGCCCATACAGATCCCAACGGGAAAAGACGCGGCGCTTGCGCCGCCGTCCCCGCGAACCCCATTAGGGCCGTCACTCACTTTTAAGACGGGAATACCAAGCTCAGGGATGGGATTGGTTCGCCACAAGCTCGCGCCGCTCACGAGCCGGACCTTCTGATCCAACGTTAATCGTTCTACCAACGCTGCAATGCTTGACGGCTCTGTTTTCATAGAATGAATTCCTTCTTCAACCGGGCTTAAAACACAATACTTTAGGCCCCGCGCTTGCTCAACAATGCCTCTTTAACGAATTTGAACATCACCGAAAACCCGAATAAAGATGATCCCTGCACTCACTCGCCTTCATTCAACGTGCTGCCTTTACCCCGCGCTAAAACCAGCGAGGACCCTAAAACTGGTTTTTTCCAAATTGCCCTCCAGCTCCCACATCCGGTGAACTCTCGTTTGGTTTAACGTAAAACCCGCTGACAACAACACCGTACCACTTTTGGTTTTAATATCCTCTGCCAACTGCATGTCGGGTCGCAATTGAAACAGTGACACCACAGTGTACTTTTCGCGTCGCTCCAACGGGATATGCTGCGCCTGATGCGTCGTTGGCTTTGGTTGATAGTGGGCACCAAGCTGAAGCCGATCGACATCAATGACCACATCGCTATAAAGATGATCAAGGGATTCAGAAACGGTTTCGGACAACGCGATTAATAACCGCTTGATCAGGATCGGCGCCTTGAAGGGCTTTTGAACAAACCCGTTCACATCCAACGCCAAAGCCGTTGCAAGGGTCGCCTCGTCATCCAAGCTTGAGACCACAATACACGGCAGACTCGCAGCCGCGCTGGACTGACCTGAACGAATCTTCTTCAAAAGCGAGAGACCATCTAAATTGGGCATTAAGACATCGGTAATCAGCAAATCGACGGCAGTGTCCTTTAAAAGCGCTAAAGCCTGCTCTCCATCTCCCGCTTGCAAGATCGTCTCGAGTCCCAGCAAGCCCAATAACTTCTCAAGCACACCCAGAATAAAGGGGTCATCATCAACCAACAAAATACGCTTTCGTTCAAAGGAATCTAAGAACTCGAAGTCAATGGTCATGGAAAAAGCCTCTGCTATCAACGGCCGTTACGGAAAAGTAATGTCCGCATTGTACTATGCCTACAACGCCCTTTGTGCGAGCCTAAACTGGCACCCGACGCCATCTAAAAAGGAACGCTTATGAAACTCGGCATTAATGGAACCGGCCTCGTTCAAAGGGCCTCAGTCGCCGCGGTTGAAGCCGATGCAAAACAAGCCGAGCAGGACGGGTTCCATAGCTATTGGCTGGCGGAGCACCCAACCGGCGGCTTTGATGCCCTCACAGTGCTGAGCCTTGTTGGGCAAAGCGTTCAGGCGATAGAGCTGGGCACCGCCATCATTCCAAGCTTTCCACGTCACCCAATGACATTGGCAGGTCAAGCGCTCACGGTTGCGAGTGCGTGCAAAAGCCCCTTAACACTTGGCATTGGCTTATCCCATGCCTCGATGATGGCCGCGCTCGGCATTGCCTTTGACAAGCCCATCGGGCATCTCCGCGACTACCTGTCAGTTCTGATGCCGCTCATCAACACTGGCGCCGTGGATTTTGACGGTGACTTTTATTCTAGCCATGGCCGGTTTTTTAAAGCGCCGGAGGTGCCCCCCAGCGTTTTAGTGGCCGCCCTTGGCCCCCAAGCCCTCAAAGTCGCCGGCCATCGTTGTGACGGCACGACGCTTGCGTGGGTGGGCCCGAAAACCATCGCAGCACACATTAAGCCAAGACTTTTCGAAGCCGCCGCAAAGGCCGGGCGCGGTGAGCCTAGAATCCTTGCGACACTCCCAATCTGCGTGACCGATAACGAACGCATGATTCGTACCTTAATCAGCAAAAACCTTGCGTTCTATGCAACGCTGCCCTCGTACAAAGCCATGTTCGTGCGCGAAGGCATCAGCGCGCCGGGCGACTTGGCACTCGTTGGCAGTGCTGCCAAAGTTGAGGATGGCCTCGAAGCACTCGCCGCCGCTGGCGTCAGTGATTATGCGGCCTCGGCCTTTACAACCAATGAAGTTGAAGCATCGGCAACTGCCGATTTATTATCTAAAAAGCTGATCGATTGGGGATCGCGCGACCCGCATTAAATGACAACCTTTTCGGTTCTGTTCAGGCAAACAGCAGGTTTTGAGAGTAGCCCAAATAGCGCGATGGTGACCGCGCCGATGATGCCCAACTTGCAACCGCAATCCACAGCGTCTGCGAGCGAGGCTGCAAAGTCTTTCATCGAGCCAACGAGCCAGATCAGCCTGGCGCTGACGCGAAGACGTGAGGGCGCTTAATCAGAATAAAAACACAGCGCCGTTTTTGAACGATGCTGAACCATCCGGTATAAGGCAGTAATCTATGCAGCAGCACGCGATCATCCTCGGCGCCGGCGTCGCCGGACTCACCGCGGCCAGCACCCTAAAAGATCAAGGTTGGGCCGTGAGTATTTTAGAAGCCAGTGATCGAGTCGGCGGGCGAACCTTTACAAAAACAGTTGAGGGACACTTAGAAGAACAAGGCGCTGAATTTGTACACTGTGATCACCATCCAAGGGTGATGGCGGCTTTGCATCAACACAAGATCGCGGTTCAGGCCTTACCAAGCACTGACACAACTTGGTATTGGCAAGGTGTTGGCACACCAGCCGACCCCCTTGACCCTAGCTTGCAGTCGCTGCTTGCGCGCATAGACCAAGACTTGAATCTCATCGATCCAAACCACTGGATCACAGATCGCAATCAGCACCTTGACCGCGCCTTTCGAGCCTACCTTGAGGCGATAGAAACCAGCGCCGCAATCCGGGAAAAGTTCCTTGCCTGGACTGGAACCCTTACAGGCTCGGACCCCAGCGCGTTCAGTGCGCTTGGCATTCTGCGCGATTTTAAGATGTTCGGTTCAGCCAAGACGGCTTTAGAAGCAGAGGAGCACCGAATTATAGGCGGCACCCAATCCCTTGCGATCGCACTCGCTGCGCCTTTAACTGAGAACCTACGGCTCCTGCAGCGGGCCGTGAGCGTGCGACGGCGGCCGTCAGGATTGGACGTCATCACAGCAGATCATCGGGTCATTTCTGGGGATGTGGTGATTGTCACCATACCCTTTAATACATTGCATGCACTGGATCTGCCTTTTTTAACGGACCCGGCACTGTCGCAAGCAAGCCGACGCGGTCACGCGAATCGCAGCGCAAAATATTGGTTTGATCCAACAAAGCCGTTTGAATCAAGAATTTCGGCCAGTCCGACCACCTTAGCCTTCATGGACGTAACCCACACTTCAGGCTGCATCATCAAAGATGACAAAACTTCTTCGCAAACCGCCGCAGAGGCGTTGGGTCTACTGCCTGACCACCTCTCGAGCGCGCGCGTTCACACTTGGACTGGCGATGTCAACGCGCAGGGGGCTTGGATGACCGTGCGTCCTGGGCAAGCGGCTGTCATCGATGCGGCCTGGGCTCTCGGCGCCATCGACCCGACCTTCCAGATCGCGAATGCTGACGTATCACCGGTTTGGTCAGGTTGGATCGAAGGCGCCCTTTATGCGGGTCATTGCGCAGCCCAACGCGTACTGGGCGATTAACCCTCTATTCCCGCCAGTGCAGTTGGACGAAGGGACACGGTTTTTGAAAACAACAAAAATGGCCGCGCCAGCTTTTATGCACACGCCTTTCAGGGTAAAACAGATTTAACAGATGTGTTTTAGCCGTCACGGGTGCGCCATGGGTCCACTGGCCAACCAAGGCATCAGCTGGATTAGGCTCCCCCGGAAAAGCGATCACCCGAGCACCCTTTGGAAGGGCTGCAGGCCGAAAGTAGCGACCAATGTAACCCGGTAAACAATGCACCCGATAATGTTTGACCCATGCATTCGGCCAGAATCGAACACCGCCTCGAACCGATTTTGTAACGTAGTGTTGCTCAAACTGGAAGCGCTCGGCGATGCCTTGTGGATCTTTTTGAAAATCTTCTAACAAGTAAGCTTGCGAGCCCACCTTGAATCGAAATAACGTGGTTTGCCCGAGTTTAGAAAACGGCTTCAGCCAGTTTCTCGCCAGAATCACGTCATTCGGATCGCCAAACTCGAAAAGCGGCGTCAAGTCATCAACAATGACAGAATCCAGATCAACGAACAGTGCAACACCTTCAATCCCGCCGAGATCCGCGCCCCAGACGGCTGCCTTACGCCACATCCCAGGCACATTGATCGGCACCGCGCACCCCAAATCGGGTAAATCATGACACCGGACCTCCGATCGAATACCACTGGCGTCGTCGGTAAAGCAATGGAGCAAAAATTCAGCCGAGAGATGCCTTGCGACCATACCGTATAAACGGTTCACATAGTCAGCGCCGTACTTGGCGCCCCATTTAAAGCAAATCACATGATAGGGCATCTGGTTTTTCACAATGACAATTTATACCTCTACACAGGCGCTTAACCCATTTTGAAAGCGGTCCGATCGTCATGGCGCCTTATATCAGCACAGCCCACAAGCTTTTTTCTTAAATCAAAGCCCACCGCACATCGCCCTTATAGCGCCGCGGCATTGATTTTTGACGTTGCTGTTCAACATCCATCTGAATGTGGCCTAAGCGCTGACGGCCCAGAATAGCGGTCAGGTTCATCGCATCCGCCTAACTTAGAATTTTGCCAGGCGCACGCTTACCCTCCGAACCCGATTATAGCGCATGGCATCCGGCCTCCGCGCCTTAAATATCAGATCTCATTATGATTATAAAAAGCATGGGGCGGACGACCTCCGACGACTTTAAGCGGACCCCACCTAAGGTTGGGCTTGATCGAGCTACCCGGGTTTCGGTCTGTGCCCGACAGGGTAACCCATTCACCGCGTCGGCCATTTGATCACCATTCAACGTGGGCCATCTCGACCGACTGCCGCCCTGCCTTTACCGCCCAAAAGCCGCCGACGACCATCAAACGCCTCGCCTGTCATGCAAAAATCGGTTGGGGCCCAACACCCTCATTCAGGCGCTCTAATTATCACGCGCCTTATAATGACAACCATTATAAAAACCGGTACGCTCCTGTTGAACAAAAACAATTAGATCCAGGCGCATGAAAAAGATCGTCATCAGCACGCTTTTCATCAGTCTCATCGCTGGCAGTCTCTGGCATAACCGGCTTGATATTTTACTATCGATTGCGCCAAGCCTTCGAGCCTGGCAACTCCCCGTCGGCCCAAACCAGCCTGTTTTGTGGACCCAAGGGCCGACCCAGGCTAATTTGTCGCCCAGTCAGCGGCCGCCGAACATTATTCTCATCCTGGCGGACGACATGGGGTTTAATGACATTTCGCTGCATAACGGCGGCGCCGCCGACGGATCCTTGCAAACCACGGCAATCGACGCCCTCGCGCAAGATGGGGTTCAGTTTAGATCGGGTTATGCAGCAAATGCCGTTTGCGCGCCCTCCCGAGCAAGCATTTTAACCGGACGGTACAGCACTCGATTCGGTTTTGAGTTCACGCCTTTTTTTAAAATCGGCGCCACCATTTTTAAATGGGCACAAGACTTAAACCCTGGGCCATTACCGGTTTACTTCAACGATGCGGGCATTGAAAACATGCCAGACATGACCGCACAAGGCCTGCCCCCATCAGAGATTACCATCGCCGAACTCTTGAAAGACGCCGGCTACTACACCGCACACATTGGCAAATGGCACCTTGGCGGCAGCGCTGAAATGCCAGAAATGCTGCCCCAAAATCAAGGTTTCATCGACAGCCTTTACATGTCAGGAATGCTGTACCTCCCGGAAGATCATCCCGAGGTGGTCAATGCAAAGCGCGAGAACCAGAGCATCGAGCGTATGGTGTGGAGCACCGCCCAATATGCCGCATCGTTTAATGGTGGCCCAACATTCGAGCCGTCAGGCTACGTAACGGATTACTACACCGATGAGGCAATAAAGGTCATCGATCAACATCAAAACGAGCCGTTCTTTCTTTACCTTGCGCATTGGGGCATCCATAACCCGCTACAAGCCGCGCGGGCAGACTATGAGGCGCTCAGCCATATCGAGGATCACACGTTACGCGTTTATGCCGCGATGATTCTCGCCCTGGATCGCAGCGTTCGTCGCATCACCGAAAAGTTGACGGAGACCGGTCTCGCCGACAATACCCTCATCGTCTTCACCAGCGATAATGGTGGCGCATCCTATATCGGCTTGCCCAATATCAATCAGCCCTATCGCGGCTGGAAGCTCACGTTGTTCGAGGGCGGCACCCACGTGCCGTTCCTTGCGAAATGGCCGGCTAAAATCGAGGCCGGGTCGCAATTTGATGCGCCCATCCATCACATGGACCTGTTTTCAACCTTTGCTGGTGCAGCAGGCGTTGCGACCCCTTCAGACCGGATTATTGATGGTGTTAATTTGCTACCCTATTTAAATGGCAGTGAAGCAGAGGCGCCACACGAAACGCTGTTCTGGTTAGAGGGGCATCAAGAAACGGTTCTGCATCGTGGCATGAAATTGATTCGCGCCCAGCAACCCCGGAAAGTTTGGCTATTTGATTTAGCAGTAGACCCCACCGAACAATTTAATCTGGCCAACGAGCAGCCCGAGACCGTCAAGCTGCTGAACGAGAAATTGGACGCACACCGCTTGGCGCAAGCACAACCCATGTGGCCGAGCTTAATTAATGCCCCCCAACTGATCGATAAACATGGCGAGCAGCCCTATGAGGTTGGCGATGCGTTTATTTACTGGCCCAACTAACCAAACCTTTTAAGGAAACCTTTGTGTTAAACCATCTGAAAAGCCCTAACGTTTTTATTGCAGCCGCTTACTTACTATTTTGCTTTTGGTATACGAACACGGGGGGGCCGTTAACGAGCGCGGAGGTTGACGCGCACCTCGCCCAAATGAAAAAGGGTGACACCGCGTCCCAAAACCTCAATGTCGTCGAAGATTTCATGCGGCGAGACACGGGCAATCAGTTTGTGATGGTCAACCTGATTGACCTCAACCCAACACCGCCCAACTTACCGGCAACGGGCCCGGATGCCGACCCCATGGCGCTCGTAGACCACTACATGGCGCACATGTATCCGACAATGTTCCTGCGGGCCTCGCACCCCATTTTTCTCGCACCCGTCCAAGCCAGCGCGATAGACTTACTGAACGCGCCCGGCGCTAGTGACTGGACGCAAACGGCCTTGATGCGCTATCGCAGCCGCCGAGACATTATGGAAATCATCACCGACCCAAGATTTTCTGAACGCCATGACTATAAATTGGGCGCAATGCTTAAAACCATCGCAGTCCCAACAGAGCCGAGCTTCAATCCCGGGGATCCTCGGTTACTTCTGGGATTGGTCGCCGTGATCCTGATGCTACTTTTTCGACGGCGCGCTTAATTGGCCGCCTAACCCGTTGTCAGCTCCTAAGCTTCTGAGCAGTAACGGGCGCGACACGCCGAATTTTCAAACCGGCCTTTTTGAACGACCTATCGCGCCTGATCAGAACGGCTCAAAGCTTGCGAGCGCTTGTTAACCAAGTAGTCCCGATAAAAACCGCCGAACGCTGCGCGCCTCGCATTGTTACTTTTTTAGATTTTGGATCGGATAACCGATACCGCCAGCGACTCAAGACCCATCGTCACCCTCGCTATTGCGGGCTGATCAGACTGGGCGCGTCCAACCGTAAGCGTCTTCGCGTTCCCCTTTTTGAATCGCCATTAACAAGTCATACAACTGCTGTGTAACAGGGCCAATGGACTCACCATTGCCATAAAACCGATGCCAGGTATCTCCAGCTCGAATGCTGCCCACTGGCGAGATAACAGCAGCCGTGCCGCAGGCTGCGAATTCCTCAATATCAGCGACTTCTTTCAGAAACTCAACCGGGCGCTCCTGCGTTTTCATCCCAAGAACCTCCGCTGCCAAGGTCATCACGCTTCGCTGCGTGACACCGGGCAAAATTGATTCCGATTGCGGGGTCACGATCGTGCCATCTTTCATCTTCAAAACGATATTGGCCGATCCTGCTTCCTCTAAAAACCGATGTTCGGCGGGGTCGAGGTAAAGCGCCTCCTGGGCCCCCAACTCTTTGGCCATTTGGGTCGCCATCAAACCACCGGCATAATTCGCGCCGGCTTTGAACGCGCCCAACCCCTTGGGCGCAGCCCGGTCGAGATCTACGACCGCCAAGTCAATCAGGCTCAAACCGCCGCCTTTGTAGTAGGGCCCAACCGGTGAAACAAACACCCTAAATTCAAACTCGGGTGCCGGCCGTAAACCCAGATTTTCGCCAATGCCCACCAAGAAGGGCCGAATGTAAAGGCTTGCGCCAGAACCATAGGGCGGCACCCATGCGGCATTCGCCCGCACGGTTTCTTGTATCCCGCGCATAAACAAACTTTCGGGCACCTGCGGCATGAGCAGCCGCTGCGTGGTCCGCCCCATCCGGGCACAATTGAGATCCGGGCGAAAGAGCAAAATGTCGCCATTGACCGCCGTCTGCGCTTTTAGGCCTTCAAAACAAGATTGTGCGTAATGCAGAACCGTTGAGCCTTCGTGCACCTGCATCTCAGCCGAGGAAACCAATTCGCCCTCACCCCAAACACCATCGCGCCAACGCGCAGAAAATCGGAGCTCTGTCTGGACGTAAGAAAACCCCAGGTTTCCCCAATCTAAGTCTTTTTTTGGTGCATTCATCTCGTTCTCAACTGCAGCTAACTCTCGGTTTCAACAAACTTATGGGCCAAAGGCCTTTGACCCGCAAATCCTATCGGAACCTTGGGATATTGCAATAGACTGTCATGATGCTGACAAGACAAAGCCGCTCTGCTCAAACAAGCACCGGGCGTCGTTTAACCAGCACCGGTCCTCTTATCCTGAAAATCCGATTACACCGACCGGATCACACCATGAAAGTGTTTGGGGGCAATCCGCAAGATCACCCGGTCGCTCGCCTTCAACCATTGCCCTAAATTCTCGGGCACGGCATAACCCACCGCTTCAATATTCTCGAAAACACGACGGGTCGAATCTTCCAGGCGCTCGGTCTCAATAGTCACCGTCCCCTCAATTGAAACGAAATTGAAGGGCTCGCGATTATTGATCACGCACAAATTAACCCGAGGATCCCGCTCCATTGCGCGCCGTTTGAACGTCTTACCGGGCGTTGAGACCACAATCGAATTACCCTCGACCGCATAGGCCACCATCGACGAGGCGGGTGCGCCGCCGCGCTTCAAATGGGTCAGCACCGCCCACCGGTGCGTTTGAATGAACGCGTCAAAAACCGTATTCGTCGAAACCATTAAACCACCCCACTGATCTTTGAGTTGTAAACCGAAAATCAAGCACCGTTACTGCGCGCAAACTGAAGCGGCATTCTATGCAAAGACGCACATCGACGACTGGAGAATCTTCGCAGATCCCGACACCGGTTGTTCTGGGGCACAAAGCCCCATCAAGTCACCGCCAATTTGCGCCTTGCGGGCACGCCACCGGGTGAACGCGCCAGACCTTGATCAGACCGTTCTTCATGTTGCGCGGGATTTCACGGAATCTTAGTGCCAGCGGCATTACGGTCAACCTTTGCCTGCTCAACATCCGGAAAGACCTCTCTCAACAAACTCAGCATATTCTGCGTGGACCGACGATCCGCCCCTTCATGCAGATGACCCGGTGGACCAATGCGGCTGGGCAATGCAAAGCCGTGGGGCGTTTTCGCATGATCCACAAAACACCAATCAACGCCGGCCCCATCCATCTCTGCAAAAAAACGGTCTTTATGCGCCTGCAACACCAAATGATCCTCAGCCCCGTTCTCGATCAGGACAATGGTCTCTGTATTGTAGTGATTAGGAATCGGCTTCAGAGGCGGCCTGACGGCTCCGAACCGCGCAGGGCTCGGGTCTTCACCCGTTTGGAGTAGGCCATGAAAAGAGACCACGGCGCTCAGATCGAGCCCGCCTCGGACGCCCTCTAAAACAGCCATGCCCCCAAAACAATAACCGATGGCCGCAGGCGCTACCGCATCATTCACACACGCCTCGGCTTTACCTGCATTGATCCAAGCTTCTAGCAAAGCCCGAAACAATTCAGGATCATGGTCCAGCCAAACCATTGCCTCAAAACATTTTGTTTGAAATGCCTCGACCCGACGCGGATCAGTCGGAAACTCACGCTCATCGCTCGGCACGCGATCGCCGTACATATCAATGGCCAGCCCAACGTAACCAAGCCGAGCAAAATATTCCGCCACATCCCGATCGAACTGTTTGAGCCCTTGATAGTTGTGAATAACCAAAACCAGTGGTCGTGGCCCAACCGACGCGCTGGGCGCAACCATGTGACCCTCGAAGTGATGACCCCGAAACGTGAAACCAATGCTTTGGTGTTGCAAG
>Ga0209251_1001093_pt1 | contig 22086 bp, 19 predicted proteins | sample SaaInlV_100m_DNA_6_FD_184665 | JGI IMG/M metagenome (GOLD analysis project Ga0209251, IMG submission 184665) | Marine microbial communities from expanding oxygen minimum zones in the Saanich Inlet - Saanich Inlet SI073_LV_10m_DNA (SPAdes) (version 2) | ecosystem: Environmental > Aquatic > Marine... | reverse complement strand
TACATCTAGCCAGCGCCGATGGGTGGAATGAGGTGAATTTCACTGTGCTCTCCGATAGGAGCAAACAGAATATCTTGATAGATTTCACCGTCAATTGCGACAGCGAAACCTCCAGATTCGACTAGTGGTGCTAAAGCAGGACATATTTTTTTAAGCTCCTTCACTAACTGGTGCACGGTTCTCGCCTGGATATTAAATTCAGGCACACCACCAGCCAAATTTTTTAGGGAGCCTGTGAGAATAAGTTGTGCCAAGGGTTTCTTAACATTTATCCATGCATCAGCTTTGCTAGGACTTTAGGTGGTGAGAGGGGCAGCTCAGTAAAGCGTTTATTGGTCGCCCGTGACACCGCATTTGAGATGGCTGCAAGTGGCGGAATGATCGGCGTTTCCCCTACACCACGAACTCCGTAGGGGTGATTTGGGTTTGGCACCTCAACAATAACGGTGTCTATCATTGGAACATCTGAACATACGGGTATACGGTAATCTAGAAACCCAGTGTTTTCTAGTTCCCCTTTGTCGTTATAAATGTATTCTTCGTTTAGCGCCCAACCGATTCCCTGAACGGCTCCTCCCTGGAGTTGTCCTTCAACGTAAGCAGGGTGAATCGCCTTCCCCGCGTCTTGAATAGCAGTGTAACGAACGATAGAGACTCGACCAGTTTCTTCGTCTACTTCAACGTCAACTATGTGCGTACCGAGGCTCGGCCCGGCACCCGTTACATTCATTGAACAATTGGCCATGATCGGCCCACCGGTTTTACCTGCCTGTTTTGCGATTTGTGAAAGACTCATTGTCTTAGGTTCGTTTCCTGAAATTAAACGCGCATGACCGTCTATCCACTCGACTTGCTCGAGGGTTACCTCCCAAAGTAACGCTGCTCGCTTTTTAAGTTCTTCGATTGCCTCTCTCGTAGATTTGACTACAGTCGTACCGGTCGAGAATGTTGCTCGACTCCCACCAGTCAAAAAGTTAAAACCAAGTGAATTTGTGTCGCCAATGACAGGCTTAATTTTTTCCATGGGAATGCCTAGTTCTTCGGAGGCCATCATTGCCATGGACGCTCTTGAGCCCCCAATATCTGGCGTTCCTAAGGTGAGCCCGACCGTACCGTCTTCGTTGATTGTAATGGATGAGCTGGTTTCGCCGCCAATATTGAACCAAAAACCTGAGGCCACACCTCTAGCTTGTCTCGGGCCAAGTGGCGCCGAATAATGTGGGTGTTTTTTTGCCGCCTCTAATGTTTCGATCATCCCTATGGGCCCAAGTTTAGGTCCATAGGGAGCAATCGTACCTTCTTTAGCTGCATTTTTGAGTCGGATGTCAACCGGATCTATATCGAGCTTTATTGCGATTTCATCGATAACACTTTCAACGCCATATTCTGAGATAGGACCACCTGGTGCTCTATATGCGGCAACTTTTGGTCGGTTAACTACTATGTCATAGCCCACTGCTCGAACATTTTTCATTTCATACGGAGCAAATGCACACATGGCTCCTGGTCCGACAGGTGCGCCTTGAAAGGCCCCCGCTTGATATTTAAGGATGCAGTCACCGGCCGTTATTTGGCCGTCATTTTTAACTCCAATTTTGACCCATATTTTTGCCCCAGATGTCGGCCCACTGGATGTAAATACTTCTGATCGAGTCATTTCCATTTTTACCGGACGACATGATTTTCGGGATAATGCGAGTGCTAAAGGCTCGAGATAGACAACTGTTTTTCCACCGAAACCGCCACCGATTTCTGACGCAGTTACCCGAATTTGTGCCGCGTTAAAGCCGAGAAGTTTCGAACAGAAATTTCGCACAATAAAAGGCCCTTGAGTGGTGCACCATAGTTCGGCTTGACCGTCTTCAGAGACACTAGCTAAGCAAGCATGTGGTTCGATATATCCTTGGTGTACCTGTTGCGTTGTAAATTCTTTTTCGATTATTAGGTCAGCTTCTGAAAATCCTTTTTCGACGTCCCCAAAGCCAAACTCGACACGTTTTGCCACGTTTGATGCTAATGTTGGCGTGGGCTCAACACCAATGGTCATCATGTCATCGTGAAGCAATGGTGCGTCAGGTTTCTCTGCTTCTTCAACCTCTAAAACATGAGGCAAGACTTCATAATTAACCTCGATTAGCGCCAGTGCTTTTGCCGCAATACTTTCGTCTGTCGCTGCGACAGCGGCCACGGTGTGTCCAACATAAAGAACCTTCTCTCGCGCCATGACGTTACGAGTAATGTCTTTCATGTTCACGACCATTTCACCGGCCGGTACAAATTCTGACGGAAAGTCTTCGAAGTCTTCCGACGTGACAACTGCTTTCACCCCTTGCAGTGCTTCCGCTTTACTTACATCAATGGAGAGAATTCTCGCGTGTGCGTACGGGCTTCTTAAAACTCTTCCGACCAGCATGTTAGGAAGTGATTTATCCGCACCAAACAGAGCTCTCCCGGTGACTTTGTCCACTCCGTCGGGTCTGGCAGGTCGCGTGCCAACGATTTTAAGCGATCGCTCAAGGTTAGTCTGAGTCATGTCATTCATGTCGAATACCTCTTTCTCTAAAGTCTAAATCTTCAGGCAGTTCTGGCTTCAGCTGCAACTTCAAGTACTGCCCTCACGATTTTATCGTAACCCGTACAACGACAAAGATTGCCTGCTAACCAGAATCGAACTTCTTCTTCCGTGGGGTTTTTATTTTTTGCCAGGAGGGCTTTTGCAGCGACTAAAATGCCAGGTGTACATATCCCACATTGAAGCGCAGCGAGATCAATAAATTTTTGTTGCAAAGGATCCAGGGACGAGCCCGATGACAGACCTTCAATAGTTTCGATTTCTTTTCCATCTGTTTCGACTCCGAGGACGAGGCAGGCGCATACAAGTCTACCGCCCATCATGACGCTGCAGGCTCCGCAATCGCCTGTTGCGCAACCTTCTTTGCTCCCCTTTAAGTCTAACTCGTGCCGTAAAACATCAAGAAGAGTTTGCTGTGTTTCGCAAAGAAATTCGTGAGTATCCCCGTTGATCTGAGTTGAAACATGTATTTTTGACATTATTTTATTTTTCAGTCCGTGTTTTAGTGGGTAGTCGCGCGTTCAAACGCGAGTGTAAAAGTCCGCTTAGCAAGCACGCCTGCAATTTTTGTTCGATACTCAACGGTACCTCGTTTGTCTTTGATTGGTTTGCATGCCGCTTCGGCTATCGAAACCAGTTGTTTTATTGAATCTTCATCCGGCACTTTACCGATAAAAATGTCCTCTAAACCATTAAGTAAAACCTGTGTGGGAGCTATTGCACCTAGGGATACGCGAATGGATGTTATTTTTTTGTCCTCATCTACGCTTAGAGATGTACCTGCCCCAACCACTGCGATATCCATTTCGCTGCGCGGGATTAGGCGAAGGTAGGCATCGCCTGAAGAGTTAGTGGGTTTAGGAAGTTTAAACCCGAGAACAAATTCTCCTTTTTCGAGTGCGTTAACGCCCGGGGACATCACAATTTTTTCGATTGGTTCTTCGCGCTCGCCTGTTTGTCCGGATATGATGCACGTCCCACTGGCGGCAATGAGTGCTGGCACGCTATCGGCTGCAGGGGAGGCATTACATAAGTTCCCGCCGAGAGTCGCGCGACCTTGGATTTGTGTGGAGCCGATTAACGATAATGCTTCCACAACACCAGGCCAGTCTTGGCTCAAGGATTTGTGTTCTACAATTTCAGCACACGGTGTCGCCGCACCTATCCACCAACCGTCAGCGGACTCTTCAATAGACATAATTTTTGGAATTTGTTTGATGTCAACGACTAGACTCGGACTCAAAAATTGAGTTTTTAGTTTGACCAGTAAATCAGTTCCCCCAGCTAGAGCGAATGCACCTTCTTTAGTGAGGGCTTTACTTGCCTCATGAGCGGTTTTTGGTGCGACATAATCCATGATGCTTTTCTCCGTAAACATTCATTAGTGCGTTTAGCATATATGCTCAATATTACGTTAATTTTAATCTATAGTTATATTTTTCATATAGGTGTTTACGTCATGTTCTAAGAAATTTTGCTGTATCACTATTTTGAAATTTGCCCTGGGTTCTTAGCTGACGGGAGATGGTCTCTCGTTACCTATAGCTCGATGCGCGTGCCTAACTCAACAACACGATTAGCTGGCAGCTTGAAAAAGCTGATGGCACTTGTTGAGTTTCGTGACATAAGTGCGAATAATTTTTCGCGCCACAGCGACATATCTTTACCTAACTTGGGGACTAGCGTCTGTCTCGAAAGGAAATATGACGTCTCCATTGTATTGAACTTAAGTCCAAATGGAGCACAAAGTTCGAGCGCTGACGGGATGTCCGGCTGATCCTTGAACCCATAACGAACGAGAATCTTATGGAATTCGTTAGTAACGGACTCTACCGCGACTCGTTCCTTGCTAGATACGTGCGGTATTTCCTCCGTACTGACAGTCAGTAAAACGATACGCTCGTGGAGAACCTTATTGTGATTTAGGTTGTGGAGTAAAGCGTGGGGTACTGTGTCTGAGGAAGTTGTCATGAAAACTGCTGTGCCTGAAACTCTTTGTGGCGGATAGGCGGCTAAACCTTTTAAGAAAGGTTCAAGTTCTAAGGCGTCAGGGGCTAGTTCCCGAGCTAGCCCTTGACGTCCTCGGTACCAAGTCGTGAATAGTGTGAATAGTATTAGCCCGATTGTGAATGGGAACCATCCACCATGTAGTATTTTGATAGAGTTTGCTGAGAATAAAATCAGGTCGAGTGTGAGAAATACGATTGCGATCGGTAGTGCGTACCATCGGCGCCAACCCCAAAGGTGGGTGACAACAAAATAAGCCATAACCGTATCAATAGCCATCATCCCGGTAACCGCAACGCCGTAGGCCCCTGCTAGATTACTGGATGAACCAAACGTCAGAATTAACAATAATACTGCGGCCAAAAGCATCCAGTTAATCCAAGGCATGTAAATTTGTCCGATTTCACTCTCAGACGTGTGAAACACATCGAGTCTCGGGCAATATCCCAATTGAATTGCTTGTCGTGTTAGCGAATATGTACCTGATATTACTGCTTGTGAGGCAACTACTGTCGCGACGGTTGTCATCCCTATCAACGGATATAGACCCCATGTAGGAACCATATTGTAAAAAGGATGAGCTATCGTCTCAGGCTGGGCTAGGATGAGGGCTCCTTGACCGAAATAATTGAGTAATAAATTTGGCCAGACCCACAGCGTCCAAGCTATTCTGATCGGTTTCCGACCAAAATGGCCCATATCAGTATAAATTCCCTCCGTACCAGTTACTGCTAGCGCAATTGCCCCGATGGCTAAAAATCCAAAAATTTTATTCGTGATGAAAAATTGCGCAGCGTAAACTGGATTAAGGGCTTTAAAAATGGAGATGTCCAGCCCGAGATTGATCAATCCTAAAAACCCAAGGACGCCAAACCATATTACAGTCACTGGCCCGAACAGGGCACCAACTCCGCCGCTTCCCCGCTGTTGCAACATGAAAAGAAGAATCACAATCACAATCGTAATGGGCATTACATACGGCTGAAGCGTTGGGGTCGCGACCCCAAGTCCTTCTACGGCAGATAACACCGAGATAGCGGGGGTGATAATTCCATCCCCATAGAAAAGTGCGGCTCCAAATAGTCCAAGCGCGATCAAAAAAAAGCGCTTTTTTGGTTTTTTTTCTGTCGCTCTTAGCACAAGCGCTAGTAGCGCCATCATTCCGCCTTCGCCACGGTTATCAGCTCTTAACATGAAGAATACGTACTTGATTGAAACAATCAGAGCGAGTGCCCAAAATATAAGTGACAAGCATCCGAGAATATTATCTGGTGAAGGTGCAATGCCATAGCGAGGACTAAACACTTCACGGATCGTATAAATGGGGCTCGTACCAATATCACCAAAAACGACACCAATCGCAGCGATGGTGAGCGCAGCAATATTTTGTTTGTGTTTGTCTGGGGAGTTAGTATGCATGCAAGGTTTGCAGATTTATTCGTTTGCTTTTTTAAATTTTAAATTTTTAAACGAAAACATTTTCCCGTGCCACGTAGTTAAACTATAAGATCATTGACCCTGCAACCGGTTGGGTATGCTGGCGATATTATACCTAGGAGACTTTTATGGCGAATCTAAAGATACAAACCAAATCCGCACCTGCAGCATTAGGAGCTTATTCGCAGGCGGTGCGAGCCGGCTCAAGTGTTTACATATCAGGCCAATTAGGGCTTGAGCCAGGCTCTAATTTCCTGTCACCAAATTTTGTAGATCAAGCTGCACAAGCCCTTAAAAATATAGAGGTCATATTAAAAGAAGCCGACAGTCGGTTAGATAACGTCGTTAAATTTACTATCTTTATGACAGATTTATCTAATTTTGAGGATTTGAATGAGCTGATGGGTAAATTATTTATCAACGACTATTTTCCTGCCCGATCGGTGGTCGAAGCTTCTCGATTACCGAAGAACGCGTTAATCGAAATAGACGCGATTGCAAGTCATTAGTTTTAGTTAATGAGTGAATTGTAGGACATGAAAAATTCGAAGAAACTCTCTGTAAGCCAATTTAATCCTCTTGAGAAGATTTCTACACCGGCAGTTATTGCAAAACTCAATCGACTGGGCATATCGCGACCAGAAGACCTGTTAGTTTTTTTTCCGATCCGATACGAAGATGAAACTCAGATTTTTGAGATTATGGGCGCTCCAGAGCGTGAACCTGTGCAAATAGAAGTTACCGTTATTCAAGCTAAAGTAGAATTTCGTCCTAGGCGTCAGCTGGTAGTCACTGTTGAGGATTGTTCGGGAAGAGCGATTCTCCGGTTTCTTCATTTTTATCCCAGCCAGCAGCGGGCTCTTGAGCCGGGCTCAAGGATCCGCGCACTCGGTGAACTTAGAACCGGCCGGCAACGAATAAGAGAAATGGTACATCCTAAGTGTAAAAAAATTGTAGAGCATGATCAATTACCAAGTACGCTAACGCCAATCTATGCGACTACTAAAGGTCTCACACAGCCGGCTATAAGAAAAGCAGTCATGCGGGCATTTGAAGTTGTGGCCCAGGCAGACACGCTTTCGTCGAGACAGTTAAAGCATTTGGGATTGCCCCGTTTCTCTGATGCAGTCACTACGTTACATCGGCCTACCTCGGACATTGATCAATCGCTACTTAAAGACCGTAGGGGACCGCTGTGGGCGCGCGTAAGTTTTGACGAACTTCTAGCCCAGCAGCTTATCATGCGCCAAAATTACAACAAGAGAGAAAAATATACCGCGCCGGTCATGCAGCCGGATAGTTCTCGAACAAAAAAATTTTTAGCTATGCTTGAGTTTGATCTCACAAAAGCACAAAAGAACGCGTTTTCAGAGATTCAGGCCGATATGTCTAACCGAATTCCTATGAGGCGTCTTTTACAGGGTGATGTGGGTAGCGGTAAAACGGTAGTCTCCGCTTTAGCGGCTTTGCAAGCAATAGAAGCAGGTTATCAAGTTGCCCTGATGGTGCCAACTGAAATCTTGTCTGAGCAGCACTTTAAAAAAATCGAAGGATGGTTGACGGTCTTGGGAATTAAGGTTGAACGTTTGACTGGCAGTATGGGTAAGAAAGATCGAGTGCTAATACGAGATAATATAAAGTCAGGGATAGCACAAATTGTGGTTGGTACTCATGCTTTGTTCCAAAGTGAGGTGGTATTCAAAAATTTAGGATTAGTAATTATCGACGAGCAGCATAGATTTGGGGTTAAACAACGACTTGCGTTAATCGACAAAGGCGCGGACCGGATGAATCAAACTCATCAGTTGATGATGAGTGCTACGCCGATACCAAGGTCCCTGGCTATGAGTTTCTTCGGGGATTTAGACGTTTCTGTCATAGATGAATTGCCCCCCGGCCGCATACCGATTACAACCAAGTTAGTTAACAATAGTCGCAGACAAGAAGTTTTTGAGCGCGTTAAGGACACTTGCCATTTAGGCCAGCAGGTTTACTGGGTTTGTCCATTGATAGAGGAGTCTGAAACATTACAGCTAGAAACTGCTCTAGAGACATTTGAAGTCATTCAAGATGAATTCCCTAATTTGCGAATTGGTGTCGTTCACGGAAGAATGAAAGGTCATGACAAGTCGAAGATCATGCAGGAGTTTTCAAAAGGCGACGTACATCTTTTGGTCGCAACCTCTGTCATTGAAGTGGGAGTTGATGTCCCAAATGCTACGGTCATGGTTATTGAAAATGCTGAGAGGATGGGTTTATCACAGTTACATCAACTTAGAGGGCGCATTGGTCGAGGGTCCGCTGCGAGCACTTGTATTCTTTTATACAGTGCCAAGTTGACTGACACAGCACGACTAAGACTGAAAATTATTTATGAAAATATTGATGGCTTCGAAGTGGCTCGTGCTGATCTTGAGTTAAGGGGGCCAGGAGAAGTGCTCGGGGCAAGGCAGTCCGGAATGCCAATGCTCCGTTACGCGGATCTTGAGAGGGATACTGATCTGTTGGAGAAGGCAGAACGTATGGCCTCCGAGTTTTTGTTGAATCAGCCAGCGCAAGCAAGACAGCATATCGAGAGGTGGTATGGATCGCGCGAGAAACTTGTGGAGGTTTAGTAGAGGTGTTCGATAGTATCCGGTCGAAATTATTTGTTTACTCGAGGCTAATTCGCTTCGATAAGCCCGTCGGATTTTTTCTGTTACTTTGGCCGACTCTTTGGGCGCTTTGGATGTCGTCTGAAGGAAACCCAGATACCCACATTTTATGGGTGTATGTAGTTGGTACCTTTTTGATGCGTTCGGCCGGATGTGCACTTAATGATTATGCAGATAGAAATTTTGACCCTCACGTGAAAAGAACAGCTACTCGGCCTCTAGCAGCTGGAGAAATAGCTCCATGGGAGGCAATAGTTTTAGCGGGGATTCTGTCTTTCGTGGCCTTTGGTTTGGTGTTATCGCTCAATTTTTTAACGATTAAGCTCTCATTTTTAGCACTATTTTTCGCGCTTACTTATCCCTATGTAAAAAGGTTTTTCTATATGCCTCAAGCGTACTTGGGGATCGCCTTCGGTTTTGGCATACCAATGGCTTGGGCTTCGACGTCGAATAATGTCTCGGTCGTCGCGCTCTTGCTTATGCTAGCTAACTTTTTTTGGGTTATTGCTTACGATACGCAATACGCTATGGTTGATCGTGACGATGACGTTAATATCAGCATAAAAACTTCAGCGATATTGTTTGGCAAATATGACATTTTATTCATAATTATTTTTCAAATAGGCTTTCTTTTTACTTTGGTCTTAATTGGGATGATCGCGGGATTTGGTGTTCCTTATTTCGTTGGAATTTTCCTGGCTGGCCTCGCTATTGGCTCACAGTACCCAATGATTAAATTTCGCTCACGTGGTGGATGTTTAAGAGCTTTTAGGCGGAATAGTGTTGTAGGGAGCATTGTTTTTTTTGGAATATTTGCGGATGCGATCTTCAACATAAATTGACATAACTATTTATTCGTCATCCGATAATCATTGAGTGTTACAATTATTTTATGGACGTTTTGAGTTTTAAAATTTAAACTAATTTACAGATTTCTGGTCAATCAAAGGTTGGTTAGTGCTAAATCAATTTTCTATTGTTGGGTTGGTACTGGCAGACGTTTGTATTGGACTAGTGTGTAGTGAACGGAAGGGAGAGCATTAAATGAAGAAAGTCGTTTTAACATGCGTCATGGCTTTTGGCCTGAGTCTTGTGTCAAATGTTCAGGCTGATGATGTGGTGGCGCTAGCGAAGAGTAAAAACTGCCTAAGCTGTCATGCTGTTGACAGGAAATTAGTCGGTCCCGCGTATAAGGAAATCGCCAAGGGAAAAGATCCCAAAGGTGGTGAGATAACTATTGAGAGACTAGTTAAATCCATCAAGGGAGGTAGTATGGGTAAGTGGGGGCCAATCCCTATGCCACCCAACCCAGTAACTGATGATGAAGCGAAGCAGTTAGCTGAGTGGATTATGTCGCTTTAGGGTGACTAATATTCGGAAAAGCCGGCCTTGAGCCGGCTTTTTTGTGCACGCATAATAAAGTCAATGTCTAGAAATTGACACAGTGTATTCCACTGTTAATATTAACTACATACAATTGGTATAAGTAATTTCTAGAGAAAAATAATTCGAGGAGTGGGGAAAATGATGGTGAGACCTATATTTACAGTTATCGTGACTGCATTTTTGCTGTTTGGGTGTGGTTCGGAAAAGGAAACAAACGATGGGCGCAAAATTGTAAACATTGGACATGTCGGTCCGCTCACTGGTCCTATTTCTCATCTTGGTAAGGATAATGAGCGAGGGGCTAGCTTGGCTGTTGATGAGGCTAACCAGCTGGCACTCGTGATTGAAGGTGAACCTATCGAATTCCGTTTGATCTCTCAGGATGATGAAGCAAACCCGCAAAAGGCTACGGTTGTTGCTCAGAAGTTAGTGGACTCTGCTGTGGTGGGTGTTGTTGGACACCTAAACTCCGGCACAACGATCCCGGCATCAACAATTTATTATGATTCGAACGTGCCGCAAGTTTCCCCCTCTGCTACGGCCATCGACTACACCCATCAAGGGTATGAAACAGCATTTCGTGTAATGGCAAATGACGAGCAGCAGGGACAGGTTTTAGGTGATTACGCGGTGAAAACCTTGGAGGCTCGAAATATCGCAATTATTGATGACCGTAGCGCCTACGGAAAAGGTTTGGCAGACGAATTTGAGCGAGCTGTAATAAAGGCCGGCGGTAATATTTTGACGCGAGAGTTTACAGATATTACTAAAACTGACTTCACAGCAATCTTAACCACAATAAAAGGGCTTAAGCCAGATTTAATATTTTATGGTGGTATGGATTCTCAGGCTGGTCCAATGATGAAGCAAATAAAAAATTTAGCCTTAGCTGTTGAGTTTCTTGCTGGAGATGGAGTGCAAACAAAACAATTTATGGTGTTGTCCGGCGCTGAGGGCGAGGGCGCCTATGCTTCCTCTCCGGGCTTACCCCTGGATCAAATGGCTGGTGGCAAAGAGTTCAGGGAAAAGTTTAAACAAGTTTATCGTGAGGATATTCAGCTTTATGCCCCTTTCGCTTACGATGCTGCCTTTGTCATGATCAATGCGATAATGCGGGCTAATTCGTTAGATCCGAAGACCTATGCACCATTCCTTCGGGATACGGATTTTCAAGGAGTGACAGGTCGGATTCGCTTCGATGATCGAGGTGACCTCGAGGGCGGCAGTATAAGTATTTATCGAGTCACCAACGGCGAGTGGGCATACATAGAAACGATAAGCGGTAGTGATTAATGTGATTGGTGCCCTCTTTATATTGAGTTAACGTTCTTCGATAGGGCCGTGTGACACGATGGATATATTTGCGCAACAGGTTCTAAATGGATTGGTTCTAGGAAGCGTTTACGCGCTAGTTGCCCTAGGTTATACGATGGTTTACGGGATTCTCGGCCTAATCAATTTTGCACACGGGGAAGTAGTTATGATCGGCGCTATGGTCGCGCTCGCAGTTGTTTTATTTCTTACCTCAGTTTCGCCAGGTTTAAGCCCTTTTCTAGTGATTATATTTGCAGGAATTCTGGCGATTCTTGTTTGCATGGCACTTGCTTTTTTTATTGAACGCCTAGCTTATCGGCCCTTACGAAATGCACCTCGACTTGCACCTTTGATCACCGCAATTGGAATCTCAATCCTACTTCAAAATCTTGCAATGATTATTTGGGGTCGAAAGTACAAAACGGTACCAGAGATATTTCCTAAAGAAACATTTGAACTTTATGGTGCGAGTATCACCACCGTGCAAATATTCATTATTGCAATATCGGCTGCTATCATGGCGGGCCTGCTCGTGATAGTGCATTTTACGAAACTCGGCCGAGCGATGCGTGCCACGTCAGAGAGTCAACGCGTTGCCGGATTAATGGGTATTAACGTCAATAAGATTATTTCTGTAACGTTCATGATTGGAGCTGCTTTAGCTGCGATCGCTGGTATATTGGTCGCGGCAAATTACAGCGTAGCCCATTATTCGATGGGGTTTATGCTAGGACTTAAAGCATTCACGGCGGCGGTTCTTGGCGGTATTGGGAATCTTGGCGGAGCTGTTCTCGGAGGGTTATTACTCGGACTTATTGAGAGCATTGGCGCTGGTTATATTGGAGATCTTACCGGCGGCTTTTTAGGTAGCCATTATCAAGACGTTTTCGCATTTGTCGTCCTGATTATTGTTCTAGTGTTTAGGCCCACAGGGATTATGGGTGAGCGTGTGTCGGAGCGAGCATGATAAGCTTAGTGCAGCGCTTTTGGGGTAGAGTTTCCAATGATAAAAGAGCCCTGTTTGTTGGATACGTTCTGCTTTTCGTGGCGCTTGCATTTCTTCCATTTCTTCTCAGTCTCACTGTGGGGCGAATGTGGGTCCGCATTCTTGATTTTGCACTCATATACGCAATGCTTGCTTTAGGACTAAATATAGTGGTCGGGTTCGCTGGCCTACTAGATTTGGGATACATTGCGTTCTATGCAGTTGGCGCTTATACATGGGCACTTTTGGCGTCACCTCAGTTTGGGTTACATCTTCCTTTTTGGGCTGTCTTGCCGATTGGGGCCGCGGTTGCCGCACTTTTTGGATTATTACTGGGCGCTCCGACCTTGAGATTGAGAGGCGATTATTTAGCTATTGTTACCCTGGGTTTTGGAGAAATTATTCGTATTTTTTTGAATAATTTAGACCATCCAGTAAATGTTACAAACGGCCCAATCGGCATTAATAAAATCGATCCCATCAGTATCGGTGGAGCGGACTTTACTAGGGCGCATGAGGTTTTTGGTATTACCTTCTCTGGTGTTCATATTTACTATTACGTTTTATTGGCTTTGTTATTCTTGACGGTTGTAGTCTGTGTGCGGCTGGAGCGGTCAAGAATCGGAAGAGCCTGGGTTGCGATTAGAGAGGATGAGTTAGCCGCGCAGGCCATGGGTATTAATACACGAAATATTAAATTATTAGCGTTTGCGTTAGGGGCGTCTTTCGGCGGTGTGGCTGGCGGGTTGTTTGCTAGTCTCCAGGGTTTTGTGAGTCCTGAGAGTTTCGGGTTGCTTGAATCAATTATGGTTTTGTGCATGGTGGTCCTCGGTGGTATGGGACACGTATACGGTGTTCTTTTGGGAGCGCTTTTGCTTACGACGCTCCCAGAGATCTTGAGGTCAACAGCATCGCCAATTCAGCGTGCATTATTTGGTGACGTCTATGTGGACCCTGAAGCGCTTCGAATGTTGCTATTTGGGTTGGCGCTTATATTGGTTATGTTAGTAAGACCTACAGGTTTATGGCCATCACCTAAACGTAAAAAAACGTTAGATATAAGTGTTACAAAGGGTTAGTGGATAGTAGATATGATCCTTTTAGAGTTAAAAGATATCAACAAAAAGTTTGGTGGAGTTCAAGCCTTAACCAGCGTCTCGTTAACGATCCAAGCTGGAGAAATATACGGCTTGATCGGTCCAAATGGGGCTGGGAAAACTACTCTTTTTAATGTTATTACGGGTGTTTATGAACCAAATCACGGCTCAATACTGTTTGATGGCAAATCAATTTTAGGTCTAAAGCCATATCAAATTGCATTAGCGGGGATAGCTCGAACTTTTCAAAATATTCGACTTTTTCAAAGCATGACAGTATTGGAAAATGTCATGGTAGGGATGCATGCCAGGACTTCAACCGGAGCGTTGGGCGCGGTGTTCAATACCAGTTTCTCACGTGACGAGGAGTGTAGCGTACGCAAAAAATCTATGACCTTGCTAAATTATGTTGGAATTTCTATTGAAGCAGATAATCTAGCGAGCAATTTGTCGTATGGGGACCAGCGTCGGTTAGAGATTGCCCGAGCGCTAGCGACACAGCCTAAGCTTTTAGCCCTAGACGAGCCTGCTGCCGGTATGAATGCAACCGAAACTAAGGACTTGAAGTTGCTAATCCAGAGAATTCAGGCTGATGGGATTTCAATATTGTTGATTGAACATGACGTGAAGCTAATTATGAGTCTTTGCGACCGCGTTGCCGTCCTCGATTATGGGCAAAAAATTGCTGAAGATGTTGCTGATATTGTCCGTAAAGATCGCAGGGTTGTGAAGGCTTACTTAGGGGGCGAGTTACCATGACTTTTTTGGATGTGCAGTCACTAGGCGTTAGGTATGGAGGTATTAGGGCTGTAAAGGACATCGATATCCAGGTTAATGAAGGAGAAACTGTCGCGCTAATTGGGGCTAACGGTGCCGGTAAAACCTCTATGTTGAATGCCATCGCGGGATTGCTCGATCATACCGGTGACGTGGATTTTAACGATATGACGCTTACTAAGCGCCCGGTATTCGAACGAGTCCAGTGTGGTATTTCATTGGTACCAGAGGGTCGTGGAGTATTTGGTCGTCTTACCGTAGAAGAAAATCTGTTAATGGGGGCTTATTTGGGTAATAGTCGACTTGAGGAAGAGGATGGTTTAAATCGCATGTATGAGTTTTTCCCAAGGCTTAAAGAAAGACGGAGTCAGACTGGTGGAACCCTGTCCGGTGGTGAGCAGCAGATGCTGGCAATCGGTCGTGCTCTTATGGCGAGACCAAAGTTACTTTTACTAGACGAACCGTCCATGGGGCTCGCACCAATAATGGTAGAAAAAATATTCGAAGTTATTCGAGGGGTGTCCGAGACCGGGGTCACGATTTTATTGGTAGAGCAAAATGCTCGACTAGCACTAGAGGCAAGTCAACGAGCTTACGTGATGGAGAGCGGAGTGATTTCGATGGTTGGGGCGTCACATGAGTTACTACAAAGCTCAAAAGTCCGTGAAGCTTACTTGGGGGAGTAGAGTCAATTAAAGAGGTTGATAGGTCCCATAGACCATTGGAATAAATACAGTTTTAATTAAACCCAATCTTTACCAATCAAATACTCACTGTACAGCTTGGCTTCTTCTGTTCCGCTTTCAGGTTGCCAGTTATAACGCCATTTCACATTTGGAGGCATTGACATGAGGATAGATTCGGTCCTGCCCCCTGACTGTAGCCCGAAGAGAGTCCCTCGATCGAATACTAAATTAAATTCAACGTACCGACCTCGCCGATATGCCTGAAAATCTCTTTGTTGCTCGTTAAAAGTCATTAATTTACGTTTTTCAAAGATCGGAACATAAGCAATTAAAAAGCTCTCTCCAACACTACGTGTTAGCTCAAAGCAGGTCTCGAAGTTTGGTAACGATAAGTCATCAAAGAAAATACCACCAACCCCTCTCGGCTCTTGGCGATGTTTAAGATAAAAATAGTCATCACACCATTTTTTAAATTTCGGATGCAGCTCTTGACCAAATGGGTCTAGCGTGTTTTTACAGATACCATGAAAATGTTCACAATCTTCATCAAACCCGTAGTACGGCGTCAAATCCATACCGCCGCCAAACCACCATACGGGTGCCGTTGATTTTTTAGAAGCGAAAAAGAAACGTACATTCATATGAACAGTCGGAATGTAGGGGTTTTTGGGGTGCAGTACCACCGATACACCCATGGCCTCAAAAGAACGACCTATTAATTCTGGCCGGGCACTAGTTGCGGACGGTGGCAGTTTGTCACCAAATACATGTGAAAAATTTACACCCGCGCGCTCAAAGAAGTTTCCATTTTCTAGTACCTGGCTTGTTCCACCACCGCCTGCCTCGCGATCCCAGCTATCCACAGAAAAGGATTGGCCGTCAATTTTTTCAAGTTTTGAAACGATTTGAAATTGGAGAGTTTTTAAAAATTTTTTAACTGGTGCAACTTCTACCACAGCGTTCACCTTTTAATAGCTCGGTTACCGATATCAGTACGAAACTGTTTACCAGTAAAACTAATACTCTCTCCGGCTTTTAAAGCCATGTCACGCGCCTGGGCGACTGTCTCTCCCAAAGCAGTAACGCATAGCACTCGACCGCCGCTAGTTACAATTTTTTCATCGCGCTTTGACGTCCCAGCATGAAAAATTTTCACATTTTCAGAATCAATATCTTTTATCGTGATGACGTCACCCTTACGGGGTGATTGAGGATAGTCTTTCGCTGCTAATACGACGCCTAATGCTGTTCTTTGATCCCATTCTGACTTGATCTTATCTAATTTACCCGCCAATGCATGATCAACTAGCGTTAGGAGATCACTTTTCAGGCGCATCATAATGGGTTGAGTTTCAGGATCTCCGAGTCTACAATTAAATTCAAGAACTTTTATCGCGCCGTCTGGTGCGATCATTAATCCTGCATATAAAAACCCAACAAATGGTGTTCCGGCTGCCTTCATACCTTCCACGACTGGCTCAATAACTTCTTTAATCACTTGGGAATGTATCGCTGGCGTTACAACTGGCGCGGGCGAATAGGCGCCCATGCCCCCGGTGTTAGGCCCGAGGTCGTTATTTAGCAGTCGCTTATGATCTTGACTTGTGGCCAACGGTAATATGTTCTCGCCGTCAATCATGACTATAAAGCTCGCTTCTTCACCGGCTAAAAACTCCTCTATGACCACTTTTGCGCCGGCAATACCCATCCCGTTGTCAATAAGCATCATATCCACGGCATCGTGCGCTTCAGGTTCGGTCATGGCGACAATGACGCCTTTCCCTGCGGCTAATCCATCGGCCTTAACGACGATCGGAGCGCCTTTTTTCGAGATGTATGTATGCGCACTTTCAGGGTCAGTAAAGGTGCGATACTCCCCAGACGGAATATTGTGATTGGCCATAAATTGCTTAGCGAAATCCTTGGAGCTCTCTAACTGTGCTGCCGCTGCTACGGGCCCAAAAATTTTGAGTCCCTGCTCTATGAAGGCGTCAACAATCCCCTCGCTCAAGGGTGCCTCTGGACCTACCACAGTCATTTGAATTGCCTTTTCAATTGCAAAGGCAACTAACTCTTTAATACTAGTTAGTGGCACATTTGTAATTTTTTTTTCTAGTGACGTACCAGCATTACCTGGAGCCACATATATTTTTGTGACTTTATTGGATTGAGCAAGGCGCCACGCGATCGCATGTTCTCTTCCACCGCCTCCGACTACGAGAATATTCATGGGGATATGTACCAAGTTATTCGAAAAAATAGGTATGAGGACACGTTATTTATCTAATTATTGTCAATGACGGAAGTGTCGTGTGCCGGTAGTTACCATAGCTAGACCGTGTTCGTTTGCGGCCGCTATTACTTCATCATCCTTCACGCTTCCACCTGGTTGGATAACAGCCGCCGCGCCGGCTTCCTTGAGCACATCAAGACCGTCTCTAAATGGAAAAAAAGCATCAGAAGCAACAACAGAGTTTGAGAGGCTTAGTCCCGCATTATTCGCTTTAATGACTGCGATGCGAGCCGAATCGACACGACTCATTTGCCCAGCACCAACACCTAATGTCATGCCTTGGCTACAAAAGACTATTGCATTAGACTTCACAAATTTTGCTACTCGCCAAGCGAACATTAGGTCTTCCATTTGTGCTTTGGATGGTTTTATTGCTGTAACCGTTTTTAATTCTTGCTCAGACACATGTTTCGAATCAGAACTTTGTACCAAAATACCACCACCGACTCGTTTATAGTCATGAACGTTTGCGCTGATTTCGAATTCGATTTGAAGTAAGCGAACATTCTTTTTTTGTGCAAAACAAGCTTTTGCCTTGTCAGAAAATCGGGGTGCAATAACCACCTCAACAAACTGTCGGCTGATCACTTCAGCAGCTTGTTCATCAACAATGCAGTTACAAGCGATGATGCCACCGAATGCCGAAGTCGGATCTGTTTTGAACGCCTTCTTATAAGCTTCGAACGCATTTTCTCCAAGCGCCACGCCGCATGGATTGGCGTGCTTCACAATTACGCAAGCTGGTGTTACGAAGCTTTTCACGCACTCCCAGGCGGCATCAGAGTCGGCTATATTATTGAAAGATAATGCCTTGCCTTGGACTTGTTCATAATTGGCTAGAGAGCCATTTTGGATTTGAAGGTCTCGGTAGAATGCTGCTTGTTGGTGAGGGTTCTCGCCATAGCGAAGGTTTTGGGTCTTTTGAAAATTTAGATTTATCTGCTCGGGAAACTGACTTTTTTGACCGCTGGCATCGATAGCAGTCAGGTAGTTACTTATGTTGGAATCGTAGTTTGCTGTATGCGAGAAGGCTTTACGGCAAAGTGAGAATCGAGTTTCACTAGACAATCGTTTCGGGTTGGAGTACGTGAGCTCCTCGACAATATTCGGATAGTCGTCAGGGTCAGTAACGATCCCTACATGCTCCCAGTTTTTAGCAGCGGCGCGTACCATCGTAGGCCCGCCGATATCAATATTCTCAATCGCGTCGTCTAGGCTGCAAGTTGGATCAGCTACGGTTGCCGCAAACGGATAGAGATTAACTACGACAAGGTCGATAGTAGGAATGTTGTGAACCTTTAGTGCTGAAGCGTGTTCAGCGAGGTTTCGTCGCGCTAAGATACCTCCATGTACCTTTGGGTGTAGGGTTTTGACTCGTCCATCCAGCATTTCTGGAAATCCAGTGTAGTCACTAATTTCAGTGACGGCTATATCTGCATTCTTAAGGGTTTTTGCTGTTCCGCCGGTTGATAAGATCGTATAACCCATACGCTCGAGTGACTGGGCAAAATCCACGATCCCTGTTTTATCGGAGACGCTTATTAAAACTTGTTTAGTAGAAGCTATGTCGCTTTTTGTCATTTAACTTATTTTCGTAGGTTAGAGAAATTTAAATTTTTTCATTTTAGCTCTGAGTGTATTTCGGTTAATACCAAGCATGTTTGCGGCTTCGCTTTGGTTTCCGTCACATCGTTCAAGGATATCTTCAATTAAGGCTTTCTCCACTGATTCTATTACCATACTGTGGATGCCGTGGGCTGTCTCTCCTTCCAAATCGCTAAAGTACGCCTCGACGGCAGATTTTATAGCAAGTGAGATGTTAGATTGCTTGCTCATGTGCTCAAGCGGCAAATGACTGTGAGTGATAAATGTATTGGGCTTCAGTACGTTTCATAAACTCAATTACAGCATCAGTTTGCGCTTTGCCGCTTTCAAGTGCGTTAAATTTGCCACGAAATAAGTTTGCCCCGGGAAAGCTAGACAAATACCAAGTCACGTGTTTGCGCGCTAAGCGAACGGCGTGTTGCTCGCCGTAAAACGCGTATAGCGACGCGAGGTGTTCCAATAAGATATTTTTTGTTTCCGGTATTGTTGGTGACGGGCGGTGCGTTTTCTTTTCTAGGTAGTGTGAAATTTCCTGAAATATCCATGGCTTACCCTGAGCTGCACGCCCAATCATTACGGCATCGGCGCCAGTTTTCTGAAGTACGATCAAGGCTTTTTCGGGTGAATCAATATCTCCGTTAGCGATGATTGGAATATTTACAGAGGACTTTACTTCAGTAATCGTTTCATATTCCGCAGACCCGTTAAAGAAGTCATTTCTTGTTCTTCCATGAATGGTAAGTGCTTGAACACCACTATCTTCAGCAATTTTTGCAATCTTTAAGGCATTTCGTGTGTCGCGGTCCCAGCCTGTCCGTATTTTAAGCGTCACTGGCACGTCTATTTGATTGACGACTGAGTCTAATATAGAGGCTACGAGTGATTCGTCTTTAAGTAGCGCTGAGCCTGCGGCGGCCTTGCATACCTTTTTAGCAGGGCAACCCATATTTATATCAATAATTTGAGCACCTAAATCTACGTTCATTTTGGCAGCGTAAGCCATTTGTTTTGGGTCAGTGCCAGCAATCTGAACAGCTCGGGGCGAGTCCTCGCCAGCATGGTTCAAACGGAATTTACTTTTTTTAGAGCTCCAGAGCTTAGTGTCTGACGTGACCATTTCAGAGACCGCAAGCGCCGCCCCAAGCTTTCTGCATAGGTTTCTAAAAGGTTGGTCTGTTACCCCTGCCATTGGGGCTGCTATCACTGGAGACTTTAATGTATACGAACCGATCTTCATGATGACCGCACTGGATTGTAATCCTAGATTTTATAGGATTCGAAAAACTTTGAAGTAAAAATTATAGTCTCGGTCCGAAAATTAGTTGTCTGATGATTATTTTCTTTGCCAGCGGCACCAAGTCAAGAGCAAGCAAGCCTAAGCCTCGCCCTCGTCGCATTCCAAGCATCTTACTGGAGAATAAACGATTTAGACTGGAACTAAAAACCGCTGTTTGGAATCGGTCCCACCGCCTTTTTCTTCGGAAGTCTCTGACAGTTTCGCTACGATTTAATTTTTTCTCATCGAGTTGTCCGCATAATTGGGCAAGATCCCATGCGTCTCTGAACCCTAAATTTAAACCCTGAGCTGCGATTGGGTGTAATGCCTGAGAGGCATTACCAACGATCACTATTCCTCCGCCCGAAGGTTGTTCGGCAATCTTTGTAGAAAGTGTATAAGTGCGCTTCTCTCGAATTGCAGTGAAATTTCCGCAACGATCCCCAAAGGCGTTTTGAAATCGAAAAAGAAAGCTCTCGTCTGTTTCGTTTAAGAGCGAGTCTACCCCGTCGGAATTGACTGACCATACAAAGCTAAATTCATTACCCCTTGGGAGGAGGGCAATAGGCCCGGCATCCGTAAATCTTTCGTACGCAATATTGCTTGGTTTAGCGTCGCTTTTAACGATGCCAACGATCGCTTTGTGTCCATATTCAATAGATTTCTTGTATTTGAGGCCTGCAATATTTAACGATTGGCCACCGTCGGCCATCACCACTAACCGACTGCTAATGGTTTTATCGAAACCCTTAGAAGTAAGATTTATACTGGAGTACTCTCCTGACTTTTTAATGGACTTTGCTTCGGTATGGAAGAACGTTTCTACATTCTGTTTGATTAATTCCATCCTCAATTGCGGCAGCAAATCTTGAAAACGAACTACGAAACCTAGCTCTGTCAAATTAACATCTGACGCGCTTACGGTGCTTTGCCCAAAGTTTCCTCTATCGGAGATGTGAATCGCACGAATAGGGAAGCTGACCATTTCGTCTGACCATGCGTCAAGCCGATTGAGTATTAAGAAACTATTCCAAGATAATGCGAGCGTGCGGCCATCGGATATCGTTGTGCGATCTGCCTGTGCTTCCAGCATTGCTGTTTTTAACCCGCATCTGCTCAGGGCTAGTGCAACGACGCATCCCACTGGCCCTCCCCCAATCACTACAGCATCAAATTGGTCATTCAAAGTCACGGCGTTAACTTACCATCAGTGATTCAATCTCGCTGATGGTCTTAGGCGCACCAGAGGTGATAATTTCGCATCCATTGTCTTGTTTGATTATCGCATCATCCTCGATGCGGACTCCGATATCCCAGAAATGCTCCGGTACGTCAGGCGCACTTCGAATGTAACAGCCTGGCTCTATCGTTAAAACCATACCGGGTTCAAGTGTTCGCCATTGCCCGTCAATTTTATAATTACCGACGTCATGTACATCCATCCCGAGCCAATGGCCTGTCCTGTGCATATAATATTTGGTGTAATCCTTTTGCTCTATGACTTTGTCTAGGGAGCCGTGGCAAAGTTTGAGGTCAATGAATCCCTGAGCGAGAACTTCAACAGCGGCATCGTGTGGCGCTTGCCAACTATTTCCAGCGCAGGTCGCATTAATGGCTGCTGTTTGTGCTTCTAATACGAGTTCATAGATAGCCTTTTGTGGACCAGAAAATCTACCGCTTACCGGAAAAGTTCGAGTAATGTCTGACGCGTAGCCGTTCAGTTCACAACCCGCGTCGATTAGCAATAAATCGCCCTTGTTTAACAATGAGTTGTTCTCAGCATAGTGCAATACACATGCGTTTTTACCGCCCGCCACAATTGACGTGTAAGCTGGAAATTGAGAGCCATTTTTTTTAAAATGGTATAAAAATTCTGCCTCGATCTGGTATTCATATTTTTCTGGTTTCGTCTTGGTCATGGCATTCACATGCGCCTCCGCTGAGATGGCCGCTGCTTTGCGCATGGTTTCGAGTTCTCTTGGGTCTTTGATCAGCCG
>Ga0209251_1001090_pt1 | contig 22105 bp, 18 predicted proteins | sample SaaInlV_100m_DNA_6_FD_184665 | JGI IMG/M metagenome (GOLD analysis project Ga0209251, IMG submission 184665) | Marine microbial communities from expanding oxygen minimum zones in the Saanich Inlet - Saanich Inlet SI073_LV_10m_DNA (SPAdes) (version 2) | ecosystem: Environmental > Aquatic > Marine... | reverse complement strand
GTGGTGGCGAAGAGAGTGGTGGCGATTCAGATGGAGATTCAGGCGGCGATGAAAGTTCTTCAAGTAGCGACGCCGGCGGATCTGCTGATGATGATTCAGCTGGAGATGATGGCGGAACTACGCCGGCACCTACTTTAGGTGATTCGGGTGGGTCGGACGCTGACAGCGGTGGTGGTGATCTATTCACAGCCGGTCCTGGTGGGGATGGACCTGCGGCGGCAGCACCCGTTGATGCCCCTTCGATTGGTGGGGCTGACGCTGGACCTATAAGCGCGCCTGCAGCACCGGTCGTATTTGTGCCAGTTTTTGTCCCAGTTGAGGTTCCTACTGATGTCATTCAGAGTGTTGTTCAGGAAGAGGCTGCCGAGGCTGTCGTACAGGAAGCTACAGCTCTAACAATCACGAGTGCGCAATCTGTAGCGGTTGCCGAAAATACAGTAACGGCGTTTCATACTGTAATAACCAGTCCAATTTCAGGTGGCGGGACCTCTTTCTCGCTTCCGTCGGGTGAGTCTAATAACGATCTTTTTACTATTAATGCATCTACCGGTGAGTTGTCATTTGTGACCCCACCAGACTTCGAGGCTGCCACTGAGTTTAACGTGCGTGTAGTTGCTGCTAACGGTGCGGCATCCGCTAGTCAAGGTCTGGCGATTTCGGTCACTGATTTAAATCCACAAACGCTCAGTAATTTTGTGTCAAACGCCAACGAGACAGAGATTGATCCACTTTCCTCGACGAGGCTGGCCGCATTAAGTCGATATGCCGATTGGAACGACATTACCCAATTTGTGCCTGGTGTAAATATTGGTGAGACTGCATTTGGTCAGGATGGAACGTATACCTACACAGCAGGCTTTGTTCACAACGCATTCAGGGACGACAGTAATATCCCTCACATTAACTCCAACAGCACAGAGATTATATATCGCTTAAGAGACAAGACGGTTGATGTGTCGATCAGCGGACAAATCGATCATAACAATTTAGGTGCTCAACTGGGCGGAACTCCGACGCCAGCCGCATTCAATATTCAGGTGAAAAATGAGCCAGTCGCTCAATTCGTGGACAGTTTTAGCGTGGGAAATATGAGGTGGGCGACTGATCCATCGGCATTTACGAACGCTGTCCCGTCTATCGCCTTAGATGGTGATGACATCTTCACAATTTCCAGCTCGACATCGGAAGATGTATCTCAAATGGAATTTCAACTAAGCGTGGATATCTTTCAGGATACGCAGACGGATACTGCTGTTGTGCTCACCACAGACTTTGTAAATGGTCGAAATGGCGAAAGTTCATCTTTAGCGCAAGAGATGGGCGCCCCCACGATTACTGATTAGTGATGTTTAGGTTGGCTCAAAGATCAGCTTAACCTCAGTTCCCGCTTCCTGTGACCGCGCGAAAACAATGTAATGAGTCCAAATAACCCAGTCGGGCAATTTAAGGCCAATGCATGACCCACCCAATTACTTATGATTCACTGTAGATATCTGACCCTTGTTTAATTAGCAGGGCGAGGCGGACGTGTGAGGCGCACGCATTAGGGCAATAGTGGATAAACTATTAACTTGACATAATATACATTATACGCAATGTGGATTATATGTGAATATAGCGAGATAAGCCTTGATTTACGTTAAACTAAAGCTCTACGGTAGTTAACGATAAAATGTAAAGATCAATAAAATTAAACATAACCAATTTAAAATGAATTTAATCAGTCTATTAAAAGTAATAATTCATTCTTTTTATTAGGAATAGCAAATGCAAACCATAGTAAAAACCCTTTTAATCCTTGTTGCTTTAGCTAGTCCCTCGATCGTTTCTGCGGCCGATTCGTTTTGTAAACTAACGGTTAACGGTGGTATTGGCATGAACGGTCGCTGCACTTTTGATGAAGCTACGGGCGAATTTTCTGATGGATTGCTTAAAACAGCATGTCGGTCTGGACTATCAGAATGTCATCCAGATGACTTGGAGGTAATACGTGGCGGCGTTTTTGGGCGAATTGTTGCTCAAAACGATGAGGAATGGGAGTTTTGTTGGAATAACGGCGGTTATACAACTCTTAACGAGTGTTTCGAGGGACTTAAGCGGAACCACAGCTGTTGGTTAATACCGCACGAAGTCGTCTTCTGCATCGCAGAATAATAAAGAATGTTCTCATGAGGCGGTCAGCTTAAGCCCGCACCCTTGATACTGAAGATGCGTCGGATTTAGTGATTGCTCTTCTCAGAATCTTTCCATTTTTTGTTCTTGGAAAATCTTTTGTTATATAAACCAGTTTGGGTGCCTTATATGACGCTAAATTCGACTTTCCGTAAGCATATAACTCATTTGGATCGATATCGGGGTCAGAAGAGACCACATAAACGACAACAAGTACTTTGTCTCCGGCGATCTCGCCTATGGCTGCGCAGTCGCTAACCCGCGGGTGGGACTTAAAGATACGTTCAATTTCATATGGTGACACACGGTAACCGAAACTCTTAATTATGTCGTCTTTTCGCCCCAAAAACCAAAGGTAACCGTCGTTGTCGTATCTGGCGTAGTCGCCAGTGAAAAACCATCCATCGTGTTTATATTTTGCAGTTTCCTCGGGCTGGTTCCAATATTCTAAAAATAAACCAGGATCGTCATGTGGGACACATATCATGCCCTCCTCGCCAGCCTTTACGGTCTGCAGCGTCTCGGGATGCATAAGTTTTATGTCGTGCCCGGGCTGTGGAAATCCAGCTGAACCTGGTCTGATTGGATTATGTATAGATTGTGAAATATAGTAAGAAAATTCCGACATGCCAACCGCTTCGTATATGTCCAACGAGAATCTCTCAGTCCACTCAACAAAAACTTCGTCTGAGAGGTGTTCTCCCGCACTCATGCAATGCCGTAAAGACGGCACATCCTGCTTTGAGGAATCGGTCTTTTGCAAAATCTGTCTATAAATAGTGGGAACGCCGATAAAAATGGTGGCGCTGTGTTTGTGAATTAAATCGATCCATTGCTTGGCGTTATTTTTCCCTTCGTGGACGATAACCGTCTTTCCCAAGAACAGAGGATCCATTAATCCGGACCCCAGTACGTAGGTCCAATTAAATTTGCCTGTGTGAAGGATTCGATCGTTTTCGGCGTTGAAATTGAACCAGTATTTTGCCGCTGGTTGCCTACCAAGCAACGCTCTATGCGAGTGCAGTACGCCTTTCGGATAACCCGTAGTGCCTGAGGTATAAACTAAATAGGCAGGGTCAGTGGACTTAGTAATAAGATTTGGGGTGATCGTCTCAATCTTATCCATTTCGACATCAAGACTTTTGACAGCGATGAAGTCATTAGAAATATCGTGGGTTACGTTATGAATGTATACCGCTTTTAAGGAGGTTAATTCTCGAGCCATTGGCTCAAGACTTTCCCATGTGTCTATATCGGTAACTAGCACCGATGCTTGAGAGTCCTGGGCGAGATAGACTACTTCTTTAGCCGTGAGTAATGTGGAGGTCGGCACTGCAATATTACCCGCCTTCATGGCTCCCAAAAACGCCACGGGATAATAAAGACAATTGGGCAATCTCACGAGCACGCGGGCTTGTTGGTCCAACCCTAAATTCTTAATGAGCTCAGCAAAGCAGCTTGTTTTATTAGCAAGCTCTTGGTAACTGATGCTCGTTGTTCCGAGATCATCATCCTCGACAATCATTGCAATTTGGTCGCCATTACTGGCATTAACCTGGCGGTCTGAGCATGCGCTGCCGATATTAAAATATTCTGGAATATTCCAGGTCCAGTCTTTTTGCTTGAGTGACAAGTCTTTTGAGGGTGCGTTCATGTCGGATTTCCATAAGGCCAATTTTGCCGGATGACCTGCTCTGGCAGCATATTTAGCACCGATAGCGTGAACTCAACATGGTCTTCCTTGAGAGCGCCTAGAGCGTACGCTCTGAGGAGTGTTTGGAGTGCTTTACCAAACATCGGAGGGTCAAGCATCTCGCCGTCAAACTTGATTGCGCCACCGAGGAGTGCGTCAGCCTCCACTGCCGCTTTGAGTATCCTTACTTTTAAATCAATATCTGACGGTGACGGCGTGTAGGCCACCTTGCAAAGATGAATATGACCTGGATGTATCACTTGTTTTCCTGTCAAACCCATTTCCCGCTCTTGAACAGCATGCCTATAAACAATTCGGGATTCTTCGTCACCGTGTAAGTCTAGCCAACGCCTGACGTCGCTTTGTTCTAAAAAGTTACTTGGCATAGCAGATCCGCCAATTAGCGTCTCTACCGCTCCGATCACGCCTTTACCTGAAATTCGCGCCTCAAACATCAGCTCATTGGAGAAATAAGATAACTCCTCAATATGATTTTTTGGAGTGATGTTGATTCCCATAGCTTTCGAAAAATCATGAATGCCAAATACCACGTGCTTAACGGAGTCAAACACCATCAGGTCCGGCGCTATTTTAAGCGATCTAGGATGCTCGATGATCGGTTGAATAGTGATCGTTGAGTTAATCTTCTTCAGGTGATTCGTCAGATATTTTATCTCTGAGGCTCCATACACCTCCCCTGCTTTGGCAAGCATGACGGCATCAACACAGTCGGGCACTTGTTCTATGAACCGCATGTCAAGTTCGTAATCTTCAGTCTTAAATGAGTTGACCCTAATTGCTATCGCAACATCAGGCCTTGATTCACGTAGTAGCGGCAGCTCATTGAGCAAAAGCTCCCGACTCATCTCTTTTTGTCTACATCCATCTTCTAAGTCAAAAATTAAGGTGTGTGCCTCCGTGGCGTGCGCGTGGCGCTGCATGCGATTCGATGCATCCTCTATCGTCTCGTAGATTCCAGCGGAAGGAGAGTATTTAACTGGTGGGTAATACAGCTGAATTCCTGGCCAGATGGTGCCTAGTAAATCGACGTTTAAATTCCTTATGGTGCTATTGATATCCGTGTCTATTTTCATATTCAAATCCATTCGTTCAATCTAGCTCCGAGGCGTAGTGGTGATTTTCGGTGAGGCAGAGACCAAGTCTCCACTCAATAGGTTTATCGCTGTAGGTTAAGGAGATACGCTCAACGCTTAACACCGGGGTATTTTTCTTCACCCCAAGCAATTCTGACGTATCAGCATCTGCGGCTACAGCTCTAATTTTTTCTTGCGCACGAAGCATTTGTATACCGAATTCTGTTTCATACATTCGGTACATAGCTCCCTTTTTTTCTACGATCATCTCCGATGTGAGCTTCCGGAAAGATGAGGCTGGAACTTTGATAAAGTCCAAAATCAATGGTTTTTGATTGAATGTCAGCACGCGTTTGATGGAAACGACTGTAGTGCCGATGTTGACGCCTAGTGATTTAGCAATCTTATTTGTTGCCTTTTCTTTAGTAAATGAAACTAAATGATTATCTAAATTTTCTTTTTTATTTTGCGTTGAGGTGAGTCGCAAAAAACGTAATTGACTGCCCTCCTCATCGTGACTAGCTACAAAGGTCCCTTTTCCTTGGCGACGTATCAAAATGTTCTCAGCAGCCAGCTCGTCAATGGCCTTTCTAACCGTACCTTGACTCACGCTGAACGACTGAGCCAACTCAACCTCGCTGGGAATTGATTGGCCTGGGTTCCATAGGCCTTCAGCAAGGCTCTCCGTAATTCGTTTTTTGACCTGAAGGTACAGCGGATTCATTTAACTTTTCCTAATCGCGTGAGTTAAGTGCATATTCTTATAGATGTTATATAAGAATTTTTAATTAATCAATAGATTTTTATTTTATGATTAATAAATCAACATTTCACTAAAGTGCTGTTAAATAACTATTTTTTTATTATAAAATAATGTTATACATATAACTCTTATATAAGAATAATAAAATAATTGACATACATTTATCACATGGCTTAAAGTTCAAGGCCCTTTAACTACTATAAAAAAAGCGACTCGCTCATGACCAGTAAATTACGACCACGACGCTCGATGCTGTATGTCCCTGGATGCGATCGACGCTATCTTGAAAAAGCAAAATCACTTCGCGTTGATTCAGTGATTCTTGATTTAGGGGATCCCATTCTTTTCGAAGCGAAAGAGCAATCACGGGAAAATGTGGTTGAGTTTCTATCGAATAAAGATTATGGAAATCGTGAGGTAGTCGTCCGTGTTAACGATCTCGACTCGCCGTGGGGTAAAGACGATATAAAGGCTATAGCCAGTCTCAAGCCAGATGCAGTCTTATTTCCAAACATCGAATCGAAGGATGATGTGATTGAGGCGATCTCTGCGCTTGATAATGCAGGTGGAGGTAATGTGCCGGTCATGGTCATGATTGAGAGCCCATTAGCAGTGTTGCACGCTGAGGAAATTGCAAGCGCGTCTGATCGCATTGCGTGCATGGTGTTGGCGACGTCCGATCTTATTTCTCAAATGGCGGCAAGAGTCACTCATGAGCGAACAGCGCTATTAACTTCATTATCGCTCGTTATATTGGCTGCTAGAGCGCATGGCCGAGGCGTCATTGATGGTATCCACAGCAAGTTAAATGACACAAATGCATTTGAGTATGCGTGCCGCCTTGGCAGAGATATGGGGTTTGATGGCAAATCTCTCGTTCATCCTGATCAACTCCCTTATGCGAACGATGCCTACACACCGAAACACTCAGAAATCGCACATGCTGAAAAGGTTATCAAGGGCCTCAGAGAGGCTAACGAGGCTGGGCGAGGAACGGTTGTCGTTAACGAACGGCTAATAGAAAGGCATAACGTTAAAGCGGCGGAAAAACTATTAATGATGCGCGATTCAATTACAGAGCTTGAAAATGAGTAAAAGTAATTTTCTAGAGGACTTCTCTTTAGGACAGAGAATTATCCATGCGATACCGCGAACAATTAGCGAAGGAGATGCTGCAGTATATCTCTCGTTGACTGGAGATCGACGCCCACTATTTTGTTCGCAAACATTTGCTTTGCAACTCGGACATAAAAAAACCCCAATTAACGACTTACTGCTTTTCCATGTCGCGTTTGGAAAAACGGTGCAAGACATTTCTCTTAATGCCATCGCCAACTTGGGCTATGCCGATGTTAGATTTAACAAACCGGTTTATGCCGGAGATACGATTCGGTGTGAATCCACTGTTATTGGAGTTAAGGAGAATTCCAATCAAAAGAATGGAATCGTTTATGTCCAATCGACCGCTTATAACCAAGATAACGAAGACGTTTTATCATGGCAGCGATGGGTGATGCTTCCTAAAAATAACCCGAACGCTCAGATATTGGAGAGTTTTGTTCCCGAGATTCGAGATTGCGTGGATACCACGAATATTTGTATTGACGAGAAAATTAACGCCAAAGATTTTGATGTCGAATCAACGGGATCAAATCAAATGTGGGATGACTACGAGATCGGTCAAACAATCCACCATGCGCAAGGCATAACCATTGACGAGGCTACGCACACCATGGCAGCGCATCTTTATCAAAATAACGCAAGAGTTCATTTTGATGCGAATGTAATGGAGCAAACGGCGTTTAAAAAAAGACTGGTTTACGGTGGCCATATCATTTCTTTATGTAGTGCAATCAATTTCCAGGGGCTAGAGAATGCCATGAACATTGTGGCCATTAATAGCGGGAGTCATAGTAACCCGAGTTTTTCTGGCGATACAATCTACGCAAAAACGATAGTGTTGGACAAAAGTAGCATTGAGAGCAGATCAGATATAGGTTTGTTGAGACTTCGTCTTGTCGGAATCAAAAATCAAGAGCCTCTCTCACTTACATCCATAATGAAAGACAATTCGGAGACACGTTATCAAGATAACGTTGTCCTTGACATCGATTACACCGTAACAATACCAAAAGGACATTAAGATGAGCTTAGTTCACCCAAACGACGCGCTATTTCAAGGGGAGAAACCATTCCCAGCTATTCCGGTATGTGAGCATTTTGCAGGAAGTGAGAAGTTAATCACTAAGGCTTTGAACCTACAAGACGATTTAGGACCGGTTTTTGATATCACGTGTGACTGTGAGGACGGAGCGGCTGCCGGTCAGGAAAAAGATCATGCTGAGATGATTGTGCGTGTTCTTAATTCTGATCAAAACAAGCATAAAATGGCAGGCGTTCGCATTCACGACTACACACACCCTGCTTGGAAACAAGATATCGAGATTATTGTTAAGGGTATAGGTGAACTGGTTTCCTACATCACGATTCCCAAGTCAACCACCGTTGAACAAGTTAAAGAGATGGTGGACTATGTCAAAAATCAAGCTAAAGCAAGCGGGATTACTCGCTCAATTCCCATTCATATTTTAATTGAGACTCACGGCGCACTCAGTGATATCCAGCGTATTGCCACCGTCGACTGGGTTCAAGTGCTTGATTTTGGTCTGATGGATTTTGTAAGTGGGCACCATGGGGCCATACCAGCTAGCGCCATGAGAAGTCCCGGTCAATTCGACCATAGGTTGCTATCAAGGGCTAAATCCGAATTGGTCGCAGCAGCATTAGGCAATGGCATTATTCCGGCACACAACGTTACGCTAGATCTTAAGAATTATGACGTCACCCATAATGATGCGAAAAGAGCGAGAACCGAATTCGGGTTTTTGCGAATGTGGAGTATTTATCCTACTCAGATTAAGGCCATAGTAGACGCTATGAAACCAGACTTTAGTGAAGTGGCCGATGGTGCTCAAATACTTCTTCAAGCTCAGCAAGCCGATTGGGGTCCCATCCAATATAACGGCGAGTTACATGATCGGGCGACGTATCGATACTTTTGGGAGATCCTTCAATCAGCTAAGCTAACGGGCATGGCTTTACCAGATGAGGTTACGAGTACGTTTTTTTAAATGAGAATGTAAATTTAAAGGCGCAAGGGGCATTATTTGGCATTTTGCGTAAGGCTTGTTATCTAGGCAGCGTTTAAATCAATATTTTTTTGATGTATTAGCTGCCACGCTCCAAGACCACCGCTGCGTCAGTGATGACTGGTTGACCTACCTCCACGCTATTCGTGACTGAGGAAGATGCAGAGCTATCAGCGAGCGTCCCTTGAACGGTGACGGTCCCAACTTGCGTCGCTAAAAATCCCGCACTGGTCGGGGTATTGGTGTGCGACGAGGTAATGATAGTCACGTCGTTGGATATATCACTCCCGACACTGTTCGTAATGCTTACGATGTCGTCAGAGTCAGGAGTCACCACATTTGATGCGCCAAGGTTTTTCGTTGAAAACGCGAATGTACTAGGAGTTTGGATGTTTATGAATTCTTGCGCAGATCTGTCACTAAAGACGACATCAAAATTTCCGTTTGTGTCAACACCACTCACCGGAACGTCTGTGAATGTCCCTCGAGTATGAAGAGTGGCCCTTTGTGTATTCGCCGAGTAAGAAAAGAAAAATCGATCTACATCGACGCAGCGCGTCACCTCCAAGCAAACTGCCGCAAGAGATGATAAGTCTGGATCCCATGTTAAGACCCCATCTTGGATCGTTGTAAACAATTCTTCCCATTGATCCACTACAGTATTAACCTCGGCGGTAAAGTCTCGAACTTGGTTCGTATAAATCGCGGGAGAGGTATTCAATAGGTTTTGAACCGTTACGGTCTGTTGACCAGATACGGTATCAACACCATCAGTTATTTGGATCTGTACGAGATACGCATTATTCGCATCTCGGTCAAGAGGTGTCTCAAAGTCGGGCGGATTGATGAACGTCAGCTCTCCAGTCTGATTATCAATTCGGAACAGGTCCTGATCGTCTTGACTTGCTTTAGATGTGTCAAGCGCAAATGACACCGCGTTAATATTCACCTCACTCGCAACAGTGACCGATGATGCATTTTCATTAATGTTTAAACCATCGGGGGAAACCGACCCATTTGCAAAGTTTACGGATCTATTTCTTACGCGCGTGGGTAAACCCAGAATGAATTCAACAGGACTTACAATTTCGGTGAAATTGCCACTGCTGTCAGTTCCAAATATGCTGGAAAAGCCTACTTGTGAAATCTGGGATGAAGCAGAGAGGTCTTGCGTAAAAAAGCCTAATTGAAATCCAATCCTACTCGACAAATCGTCACCACCTAAATTTCTTATCACACTGACATCGTCAGAGTCTTGTGAGACTCCGCTGATATTTGAATTTGTGGCCAGCAAAAATTGACCTGGCGTGTCCGGCGTACCAGAGGCAAAGTCATTGATTAACCTTTTGTCAAAGACAATATCGAAGGTTCCGTCTGTCACTGTCCCCAAGCTTGGTACATTTGTGAATGTACCGGTTGCTTTGACCGTGACCGTATCAAACATCGCGTTATACTGGGCATCAAAACTCGAGATTGAAATGCACTGTGTCACGTTTGCACATGAGGCGCCCAGAGATGTCGTGTTTAGGTCCCATGTAAAGACTCCGTCTCCAGGTAGTAACCCTAACGCACCATCCCACGTGTCTGCTATCAAATTTTTCGAGGCTGTGAACTCACCAAAATTTCCGACAAACGCATCATTCCTTATTAAGGTGTCTAGGACATTAATGCGAAATTCTACGACGTCAGTAAATTCAGCATCGGCAAATTGAATATTCAATACATAAGTGTTATCGGTGTTGCTATCCGTGGGCGTTTCAAAATCAAGTGGTAATATTGGCGTAATAAAGAAGCAATTGTCTCGAGGTTGATTGAGACAGCTAGCCGTATCGTTACGCGTTAACTGAAAAAGATCTCGGTCATCAGTTCCCGCAGTTGCCGAGTCAAATGATACGGAAACAGAGTCGGCGTCAAAATCGCCGAAATTGAGCGTCACAGGTGTTAAGAAATTTTCTGCTAAAGATGGGTTTGTGGTCGCACTAATAACAAACGGAGCCTTATTTTCGTCTCCAGAAACGCCTGGTCGACCAATTTCGACAAACAAATCCGTACCGACCACTAAACCGTTGGATGCGTTGGTGCCGTTCAGACCTAACGATGCGTATGTCAGCGTATTGAAGCCAGCCCTTGAGGTTTGGTTGAAACTTGTCGCGACTGTTAATGTGACACCGTCTTCAATGTTGTTACCTGAGGCATCTAAAATTGTAATGGTGTCGTCCGCGTCAGCGGTCGCAAAACCGGTGGTTGCGGAGCCAGTTGTAAAGGCGATTGTTCCTGGATCCGAATTTTGAACAAATTTATCCAGATCGTGATTGGTAAAATCCGCACTGAAAGTACCATTTTTTTGGGTACCAACCACGCTTATTCCAGTGAATGATCCGTCCACTGAAATACTTACCCTGTCTGTATTCGTGTTGTAGGTATATAAAATTTGGTCTAATTTCAGGCATGCTCCAGAAGAGGCATTACAAACAGAGCTCAGAGCGCTCGTATCTTTAAGCCAAGTGAAGTTGCCATCCTGAGCGATGACAAACCAATCTGCCCAATCGCTAAATAATAAAGGATTTAAGTTTTCAGCTGAAACGAGCTGAACAGTCGGGTCTACACCGTCAAAATCCGGAGCTCCCAGATTGTCAACTGCGATAGTCTTCAAACCTTGCAAAGTGTTGATCTGATCTGTAATTAGCAGACGGAAGTTATATATATTATTCGTGTCTATATCCAGTGGCTTTTCAAAATCAGGCGGATTGATAAAACGAAATTCACCCGTGCTTGCATTTAGATCGAATAACTCGCGATCATCGGTACCTGAAAATGCGGGATCGAACTGAAATAGTGTTTCGCCTGTGGTGCCAGTCACACTGGCAAAAGTGGAATTGGAAGTGTTTTCTGGTACGGTAAAAAATGACCCAGTCGAGAAAGCGAGTGTTCCTGAACCGATATTTTGATTGCTCGCTAGTGCCGCGTCTTGTGGTCCTGTATCGAAGACCACAAACTCCCTCACTTGAAAGAAAATCTCGTTCTCTATTCCAACCGCTTGTAATCGGGCGGCGCTATCAAACAAATTGATTTCTGAAAGAAGTTCATTTCTCGATACGTCCGATTCCAAATCGCCACCGGCTACTGCATATCTACTATCCCCGAAGGTATCTTGGTACCTCAATTCCAACTGAACCAAGGAGCTCGAAAAAATCTTCGATTCCAAAGAGTAGTCGCCATAATTCCCTGAATCACTGAAACCGCCGTCGTTAAATTGATCGGTATATTCGGCTGCAACATCTAAATCCACACCGAAAACATCCCCTCGCGGTTCCTCTCTGGGTTGATTTCCTCCCGTTTGATTGGCAGAGGCAGAAGGTGCCTCGTCTATTGGTTGATCATTATCATTGAACTGTTCATCTCCAGCCTCTGGTGCGTCAGTTTCTGTGTCGTCGCTTTCCCCCGACTGGTCACCTACTGTTTCGCTATCGGAAGACGCTCCCGGCCCGCCCTCCTCTTCAGGCTCGCTGCCGTCACTTTCACCATCTTCATCTTCGCTAACATCAGAGTCTATCGTTTCACTATCAAGCACCTCATCTCTTGTTGATACTGAATCCAAAAGAGCATCTAATTGCTCCTGTGGTAGTTTGATTGGAGGGCTAATCAACCCAGATGGATCAATGGAAACCGCATATCCAGGCACGGTGACCTGTTGAGTGTAAGCGTCATTAGCAACTTCAATCTTCCCGTTGAATAGTGCTACTAAGGATTCAGATTGACTAATGCTGCCAATAAACTCAGTACCTCGAACGCCAATTGTGGCGACGGGAGTTTCAACATTGACTTTCTCAGGCGATTTTGTTGCGACCTTTCCAGAAATGAATCGAAAGGTTCCTTTCGTCACTTTGAGTGCCACCGTCTCCTCTTCGCCACCAAAAGCAAATTGATCGAGGATAAGCTCAGCATTTTGACTTATGTTTATCGCTGTTTGGTCGAGTAAAAGAATTTGCGCACGACTCTTCCCAAAAGTCATAATTTTATCGTTTTCAAAGACCTTGTCGGCGCTGATAGCGGAAATAATCACGCCTGACCGGTTAATTTTTACGTTTCCGATCACCGTCGACAAAACACCAATCGACTCAAGGGCGTGACTTACTTGTATGGTGACAAGTTGAATCGCGATGCAGGCAATACATAAAAATAAAAGAGGGTATGGCTGGGTGCTTCTGGTCATGAAACTTAAACAAAGGTTTTTTTACACGGCGTATTATACTCCGCGAAGGGCGAGGGACACCACAAAAAAAGGCACTGTTTGCGAAGAACGGGATTTGATTACAGAAAAAATTTAGTGCCAGACTGGGTCTAATAATGGGGTTGAATCCACAGTTAATAACAGGGTGTGTTATATTACTGGCGAGTAAATCGTACGACACAACACAGTGTCGTTTTCTAATGTGACGTAATACAAGAACATGAGGCAATTACACAAAAATGATGACCAGTAAAACCGTACTTTTAACCGGAATCAGCGGTTTCATAGCAAAACGAATCGCCCTTGATCTACTTAACCAGGGTTATTCCGTCGTTGGCTCGCTCCGCTCATTGCACCGTGCGGATGAAGTAAAAAGTGCACTTAAGGACAAATTAAAGGATCCAACAAACATTGAGAAACAATTGCGATTTGTGAAACTAGACCTAAACTCGGACGACGGTTGGAACGATGCGATGTCCGGAATAGATTCACTCATACACACGGCGTCACCTTTTCCGATAGCGCAACCTAAAAACGAGGATGAATTAGTACGTCCCGCTGTCCAAGGTACGTTACGAGCGCTTCGCTCTGCGCAGAGAGCCGGAGTCACGCGGGTGGTTCTTACTTCATCCATTGTAGCTATTATGAATAAAGAAAAGCCGGAGGGAGCACCACTGACCGAAGAGGATTGGACTGATCTTAGCTATCCGACTGTGAATGCCTACGACAAATCAAAAACACTTGCAGAAAAAGCAGCGTGGGATTTTGTTGAGAAGCATCCTGAGATGAAATTGACGACCATCAATCCTGGCCTCGTTGCAGGTACCCCTATGGATGAGCACTACGGTTCATCTCTATCCGTTATTGAGCGATTTTGGGTGGGCAAAGATCCATTTGTGCCTAATATCGGATTACCTTTAGTAGACATCTCTGATGTTTCTGAAATGCACATCACGGCTTTGGAAAAACCTCAAGCAGTTAATCAACGCTATATCGCGGCGGACAGGTTCGTGATGTTTCCTGAATTAGCCAGGATACTGGCAAAGGCTTATCCGAGTCAGAAAATACCCACAAAAATTGCGCCGAAATTCTTGCTTCGCTTGATTGCGCTATTCGATTCAGAGGTTAAGTCGGCCCTACCCCGACTGAATATCGAAATGACAACGAGCAGTGCAAAAGCCTCACGCGACCTTGGGATTCAGTTCACATCAGCAAAGGAGAGTATTCTCGCCTCTGCGGCATTCATTGCCGAAGCTAGAAATTGATCATCAATGGTAAGGGAATGAATCACTTTAAGTCCTCGTAATTTCCTTCATAACGAATGACGTGTCGCACACCACCTTTGGGGTAAGGTGTGTCGCCACGTCGTCTTGGTATCAGATGAACGTGACAATGCCACACCGATTGACCTGCGACCTCGCCACAATTCATACCAATATTGAATCCTTCGATTTTCGAGTCTAGGTCAAGTAGAAAACGTCTTTGTTGAGCAATAAGCTCATTGACTGCAATCACTTCATCTGAGCTAAGGCCGAAGTAATCCAACGTGTGACGTTTGGGAATCACCAGTGAATGACCCTCGACAACAGGAAAACCATCTCTTACAACATAAGCGAGAGCGTTTTCGGACACAATCCGTTCACGTTCTCCTTTTTGAAGATCGCAAAATAAGCACGCTTTTTCCAATTTAGAAATACTGGTGTGTTTTTACGGCATCCTCGTCCCAATCGATTCCGTTTCCGATTCGATCAGGAACTATCGCCATTCCATCTACGACCTCAAAAGGCTCTTGGACGATCGGGTTTCCCCAGTCGCGGTACTCTAACCAATCCGCAGATTCTGATACCTTGAGTAAGTGCGCGGACACCTCTGGGTACAAATGACTCGACAATGGGGCGTTAGCAGCCCCAGCAATGGCTGCCGCACCCATCCAACCAGTGACTCCTCCAATTCGCATGAGATCGGGCATATATAGATCAGCGGCATTTGCTTGAATAGCCTCAAAGAACGATCTTGGCCCGTAGATATTCTCGCCGATAGAGATCGGTGTTTTGATATCTGCTGTCAGTTGCGCGCTTTGCGCAAACGTGTCAAAAACGATAGGTTCTTCGAACCAGTACATTCCCTGATCGTCCAGACCATGTAGCCGCGTAATGGCCTCTTGAATGGTTTGCCCTTGATTGAAATCAACCATAAGGTGAATGTCCTCCCCAACGGCATTTCTCACCGCTTCTATGGCTTCAATGTCGTCACGCAACCTATCTCGTCCTAGTCTCATTTTAATCGCCTTAAAGCCCCCCTCAGAGACTAACTCGACTGCTTCCCTAGCTAGCTCCTCTTTCGGTAATAACCATAAACCATTTGTATTGTAGGCTCTCAACGGGCCGGTCGTTCCACCAAGTAAATTCGCCAATGGCATATCAGAAGCCTTAGCAAGGGCATCCCATAAAGCCATGTCAAGACCGGCTGCAGTGATCACACTGACGCCTTGACGCCCTATGAGGTGCAATGCCCCGATCATCTCACGATACATGTCCGCTGGATGGATACTTCGACCTTTGAATTTTTCAGCCATGTCATACAAAGCTGGAGCAATATACTTGACGGAATCTTTAAGGTAGGGCTCTAAATAACTTCGCCCTACAATCCCCTCTTTTGTTTGGACATCAATCAAGATTAGCGGCCACTCAGTAAATTGTCCGACTTTTGCAACGATTGGTCGCTTCAAGGGAACAATTGCCGCACGCACATTAATACTTTCAAACGTCAAGTTTTCCATGAGATCCTCTACAATTTAAACAATAAAAATTTTTTCGATATCTGTATATATTGCCATTTTTTTCGATCAGATATGTACGAATAAAGATACAGTGCATCAATGTATTTTTTTCTGTTATTCTTTTCAACGTCACAGGTTAAAAAATTAAAAACAATCTGTGTTTTGATTAACCTTATAATTTGGAAAAAATATCTCAATGAAAACTTTATTCACAGCTTTTTTAGGTTTATTTGTCTTTATTTCACCTGCAGCGGCTGATCACCATGGTCATTCAGCAGGAAAGCTCTCCTTCATCTCTAACGGAGAATTTGTATTGGACGTTGTTCAAGCGGGCGACATGAAGCACACGGTTGCCGAACTCAAAGGTTTGGGAAATATCATTAACTCGACGTATGCCCCCATGCCAAATGGAACCGTAATAGCATTTAATTGCACTGGGAGCAGTATCGAGAAAGATGGCGAGAGTAAGCTCTATGCGCTTTGTTTAGCAAAAGATAAGGATGGAAATGAATTTTCGATTGAAAATACCCGAATCGGTATGATCGGCGTACCTGGACCAGGATCAAGCGTCATGCGCGGTCTTTCCGGAAAGTACGCTGGCTTAATGGGCAATTGCACTTACCAACCAACCTACATGATGAATGACGGAATTTTTGTAACCGTCGCGTACGAATGTGAAATGAAGCACTAAATCAAAGTATAAATCTGTATGAACTAAACGGTGAGCTAAGTGCTCGCCGTTTTTGGTTAATTTATAAAATAGTATTTAAAGGAACTCAATATGCGCGTTATACCAAAGCTCTCTTTGCTACTGGTTGCTTTATCAATGGTTGGTTTAACGTCGTGCGGCTCGCCCGATTCGGATATGAATCGTCAAGATCAGATTTCTCGTCTGCTCGAGGGGACCTATGAATTATCAAGTTGGAACGACGGTGATCAACAATACACCTCCCCTACGGTGAGGGGTCGTATCACGTTCTACGATGGAACGATTGTTTTCATTCTTCATAACAATATCAATCCAGATAATGCTGCGACTCTCGCTTGGATGGGCGAATATCAGATGGACGGAGATACGTTTGGGTATCGCTACACCAACGCGGCGACATTTAAAACGCAAGATGGGGTTACTTCCCAGTCCAACGACGTACCTTGGAGTGAATTCAGAGAGTACACAGTGGAAGAATTGACCGATAGCATGTTGGTGCTTCACGCAAATGGCGGCAAACAAGTTCTAGAGATGAATCTTGGACAACTGATATATACCGATTTCAATCCAAGTAATAATGTGGGGTCTGGCAGTGGCTTTGCGAACCGTGTCTGGAGCCGGATTTCTGATAAGCCGTGATTACCTAACGCTAGGGGTGCAACCTACACGGTACGATGTTTTTCTTCGACTAACCAGCTAGCTGATAAGCGACGTTTTAATGTGATTTATGACGGCCGATCCCCTCTTAAAGTGATCCGGTGAAGCAGTCTTTGTTGGCCTTGGTAGTCATTAAGCGGGAGGTGAAGTAACCTTCGATTATCCCACAGGGCCAGATCACCGTTATCCCACTTCACGCGGCACTGAAACTCCGTTTTAATTTGATGAGCAAATAATTCGGACAGTAACGCGTCACCTTCAGCCGAGTGTAATTCTTGGATGCAGACGGTATGAGCCGGACTGATATAAAGGCTTTTTGATTGAGTATCAGGATGAGTCCGAACCATAGGATGGATCGCTGAGAAATGAGGTGAACCTCGTTTATCTGAACTTAAGGACCGAGCCAGACGAGTGGCAGACACAGCCGCAATGTCTGACCGAGACTCTGCTGTGAAGTGTTGTATCAGTGCTTTCGTTTTATGAGATAACGTTTCGTAGGCTTTAGTTTGATTGGCAAAAAGTGTGTCTCCCCCATGAGCGGGAACGTCTATCGCATACAGCATGCTAGCCATTGGAGGACGCTCAAGGTAAATGGTGTCCGTATGCCAAACACCCCCAAAATTTTCTGTCTCGGATGGGGTTTTTAAAACACGAGTTATTTCGGGGTATCCGTCTAAGCCTGTTAGAAATGGATAAACGTCTGGCACCCCAAAATACTTGGCAAATTTAAGTTGCTCTAGAGGGGTTAAATGTTGATTTTTAATCACAACAACCCCGCATTTCAGCCACGCGTCGTGGATTTGTTCCAATTCATTCCCGCTGACATCGTTCAAAGACACGCCTTCTATGGCACATCCGACGACCTTACTAAGTGGAGTGATGATCATGAAATGACTAATTAAAGGTTAAAGACCCTATTTTTCTCGTTATCGAAACTTAATTTTAATTAAAATGACGGCATTAAATTTTATTTCTAAATCAGTCACACAATGCTTATACAAAAAATCATCAACGTTCGACATCATAAATTATTTGAATTATCGATGATTTTCATCATCCTTTTTTCAGCGCTAACGGTCGGAGCACGAACGTATAAACAACTCGAACCATATCAGGATTTTCTCTCGTATCTCGATATTTTCATTACCGTAATTTTTTTAATTGAAATTGTCATTCGTTATATTGCCGAGGGTGATTTCAAACGATTTGTCCGTGACCCTTGGAATCTTTTTGACACGATTATTGTCGTGGGTAGCCTCATCCCGCTTGAGAGCTCCAATCTTGTATTTGTAGGACGATTGCTACGAATTTTTAGAGTCTTACGGCTGATATCTTTTATTCCAGAATTACGACTTTTATTAAATGCACTTTTTAAATCCCTTCCGAGACTCGGTTATTTAGTGTTATTGATGTTCATATTTTTTTATATTTACGGCGCAATTGGTTCGACCTTATTTGGATCCATTAATCCATTTTTATGGGGTGATATCTCGAGATCGATGTTAACCTTATTTAGAGTCATGACGTTCGAAGATTGGACGGATGTAATGTATGAGGTGATGGAGTTCTACCCTCTCGCATGGACCTATTTTCTTACGTTTATTTTCTTCTCAGCGTTCGCATTTTTAAATATGTTGATTGCGATCGTAGTTGACGTTGTGAATAAAGAAAATAAAATTCTTAACTCAGCTGACGATGAAGATGAACGTCACAAGCAGGAGCTTATGAACGGCATTAAAAAAATATCAGGTGAACTAGAACGTTTAAAGGATAAGCTAGGCTGACTCATCTACATTTTTTAGAAATAATCGATGAAAATTTTCTGTGGTTTTCTGAGCAACCACGTCAATTGGTAAGCCCTTTACCCGAGCAAGCTCATCTAAAACGAAACGTACATAGGATGGCTCATTCGTTTTTCCTCTATTCGGTGTAGGTGCGAGATAAGGGGAGTCCGTCTCAATCATGATGGATTCTATGGGTATCGCTTTCGCAACAGCGCGAATGTCCTCAGCATTTTTAAAGGTCAAAATGCCTGAGAATGAGATTAGAAAACCCAGTTCAATTGACGCAAGCGCGAACGGCAGTGTTTCTGTGAAGCAATGCATGACCCCGTTAACTTGCCCTCTTCCTTGCTCCCTAAGAATCTCTAAGGTGTCATCACCGGCTTCGCGCGTATGAATAATCAAAGGTTTACCTGTTTGCTTTGAGGCATCGATATGCACGCGAAATCGATCTCTTTGCCACTCGGTATCACCCTTGGATCTAAAATAATCAAGCCCGGTTTCACCTATAGCGACCACTTTCGCGTGGTTAGACAGAGATACCAGTTTTTTAACGGTTGGTTCTTCGCAATTTCTATTGTCAGGGTGAACCCCTACTGACGCGTAAACATGAGGATACTTAATCGATAAATCCAATATTTCTTGAAATTTTTCAAGTTGCACGGATACGCATAGTGCCTTAACGACATTATTTTCACGCATGCGCGTCAATAAACCATCAATATCCTCTACGAGTTCTGGAAAGTTAATGTGGCAGTGAGAGTCAACAATTTGCATAAGATACTTTATTTCGTTTGAGGCCATTTTAAAAAAAGTGCTTCTAGAGCTAATCGGCGATTTAACGGGTGATTGGCCGACTTAAGATACTCATTAAATTCAGAGTGCCACCGACAGAACGTCTTTGCTGCAGTGGACCGTTTAATATCCCCTAGCTCTCTCATTTTATCGATGTGAAACAGCGCCTGCCCGTGATTTTCAATCATTAGCAAATCATGTAGCAGTGCATAAAAAACTCTTTGAAGAACGGGCACTTCAATCTTTTCACAATATGCTGCCAGCGCAAAAGCGTCGACATAACGTTGACTCAGTAAAGAGAGTATTTCACCTCTTTGATTGAAAAACAGGTCGTCATCAACTAATTCAAGTGCCGCTAATGGTGCGGATCCGGACAGATGAATAGCGAGTTGTTTTATTGGTTCACTGGCATTTAAATCAGGTTTTTGCTTCGACAACCACTGAGAAGTGCTATCGATATCTGGCGCTTTAGCGTGAACCTTTAAACACCGGCTTAATAAAGTCGGAATCAATGATTCTTTATGTCTCGCCAGTAGAATAAAATTTAAAAATGCTGGTGGCTCTTCGAGATTTTTCAGTAAAGCGTTTGCCGCACTTTGATTTAAGTTTTCAGCAGGTTCGATGATCACCACCTTCGCGAGTCCCCGGTGCGGCTTCGTGTGACAAAAATCCCCCAAGCCTCTCACGGACTTAACACTAATGACTTGTTTTGGTTTCTTTGTAGTGCTCGATCGAGTATCTGAACTGGAGGTTTCTGCCTCATCATTTGTAAGATGCTTGAAGTCAGGATGCGTATTGGCCTCAAACAAAAGACATGAGGAACACGTTCGGCATGGGTCGGTTAAATCAGATACTTTTTCACATAGCACAGATTGCGCTAAATGATTAGCTAAGGTGTGCTTGCCTATTCCAGGCAAACCGTGAATAAGTAACGCGGGTGGAAGATTTTTGCCGATTCTCTTTTTTGATTCATGTAACCATGGATATTTGCCTAATTGCATACGGCGTCCAATTCATGCCTCACTAATTCTCGAATTTTTCCTTTCGATAAAGACGAATCAATAATTTTAATTCTTTCTGGATCCCTCTTCGCTCGAGACAAATAGGCGTGTCTGACTCGTTCATGAAAATCTAAGGCTTCAGATTCGAAACGATCTTTATTACGATGGCCTAAGCGACGTTGTGCGACTAACACTGGCAAATCGAAAAAGAGTGTGAGATCAGGTTGAACATTCTTATGGACCCAGTGCTCTAAAACCTCTATTCGAGAAGCGTTAACGCCGGAGCCTCCTCCTTGATAAGCGAATGTAGCATCAGTGAATCGATCACAAATCACAACCGAACCAGCATCTAATGCCGGTGTGATCACGCGGTTAATGTGTTCTTTACGTGCGGCAAACATTAAAAGCACTTCAGTCTCAGGATCTGCTGCATCAGTCGCATCTAACATAAGCTGTCTTAACTTTTCACTGAGTGGGGTGCCACCTGGCTCACGTGTTTGAACTATATCCTCGCGAGACTCACTGAGGTATTTGACGGCATAATCAAGTTGAGTGCTTTTCCCAGCACCATCGACACCCTCAAAGGTAATAAATATTCCCTTATTCACTGATTTTCTCTTAGTTACCGTTGATATTTCCTAACAGCCCTATTATGCGCTTTTAAATTATCAGAGAATTGGTGCGTACCGTCTCCCTTGGCGACAAAATAAAGTGCACTTGTTTCCGTCGGTCTCATCGCTGCCCGAATGGAACTCTCACTTGGAAGCGCAATGGGTGTGGGCGGTAATCCATTTCGAGTATAGGTGTTGTAGGGATTATCAGTTTTTAAGTCTTTAGTCCGGATGTCTCCGTCGAAATTATCACCAAGCCCATATATGACCGTAGGATCTGCTTGCAACCGCATTTTCTTTTTCAATCGATTAGAAAACACTCCAGAAATGATTGATTTTTCTGCTCTAAGGTAAGTTTCTTTTTCAATGATCGAGGCGATAATGAGCGCCTCGTATGGGTCTTTAAGGCGAATATTTTCACTACGACTTTTCCATTCCTTCTCGAGAATCCGAGTCATTTTCTTATTGGCCAGGCTCATGATCTTTAGATCACTCGTTCCACCTGAAAATATGTAAGTGTCTGGAAAAAACAATCCTTCTGGATGAGCATAGGATATGTCCAGCTCTTGCATAATTTTTTTAAGACTCCAACCTGATGTTTTATGATGGATGGCGTCGTGAGCATCCAGAGCGTGTCTAAGATCGGAGAAGGTCCAACCCTCCTGAATGC
>Ga0209251_1001078_pt1 | contig 22211 bp, 20 predicted proteins | sample SaaInlV_100m_DNA_6_FD_184665 | JGI IMG/M metagenome (GOLD analysis project Ga0209251, IMG submission 184665) | Marine microbial communities from expanding oxygen minimum zones in the Saanich Inlet - Saanich Inlet SI073_LV_10m_DNA (SPAdes) (version 2) | ecosystem: Environmental > Aquatic > Marine... | reverse complement strand
AAGCAGATGAAGCACAACGCCATTGTCTGCAACATCGGCCACTTCGACAACGAGATCGACATGGCTGGGTTGTCCCGTTCCGGGGCGACTCGTGACGAACTGAAGCCCGGCACCGACGTGTGGAAGTTCGACGACGGTAAGCAGATCATCATTCTGGCCGAGGGTCGCCTGGTCAACCTCGGTTGCGCCACCGGGCACCCGAGCTTCGTGATGTCGTGCTCATTCACCAACCAGGTGATCGCCCAGATCGAACTGTTCAACCGGACCGAGGCCTACCCGCTGGGTGTCTACGTGCTGCCAAAGCACCTTGACGAGAAGGTGGCCATGTTGCACCTCGATGCGCTCGGCGTGAAGCTCACCAAGCTCACCGATGAGCAAGCCGAATACCTTGACATGGACCCCTCGGGCCCCTTCAAGCCGGCCAACTACCGCTACTGAGATTGTGTCGGCTGCGCGCTGACCTCAGCCCGTCCGCCGTCATGCCGACGAAGACCCGTCTCTCGAGGGGTCTTCGTCGGCGTTCTGCGTTCTAGGTGGGTTGCATCGTGAGGCGGGGAAGAAAGACCTGAACGAGGGGGCCGATGCCGAACGCAAACACGGCTGTTCCGATGCCGATCGACCCGCCGAGCGCGATGCCGACACAGAGGACGAGCAACTCGACCGCGGTACGCGCGACACGAATGGAAATCTGCCAACTGCCGATCGAGCGTTTAGCAAGGCCGGTCATCAAACCGTCACGCGGCCCAGGTCCGAGGCCGGCACCGATGTAGAAGCCCGAACCGATCGCGATCACCGTGACCCCACCCAACATGAGCAGCGTCCGCGTGACGAGGAGGTTGGACTCAGGGATCCACGGCAGGGTGATATCGACGACGATGCCGATCACGGTGGCGTTGAGCAGGGTGCCGAGCCCTGGTCGTTCACGCAGCGGAATCCAGAGGAGAAGGAGCGCGAGACCGGTGAGGATGACAACGTTGCCGACCGAAATCCCGGTGATTTCGCTGACTCCGGAGTGAAAGACGTCCCACGGTGCAGCGCCGAGTTCGGCATCGATAATCATCGAGATGCCGAGGCCGAAGAGTGCCAGCCCGAAAAGGCAACGGACGAGCCGTTCGATGAACCGGTCGCGAGGAACTCGCAACGTCGGAGTCGGTGCCGCATTGGTTCCGGCCATCGGGTGCACGGTATCGAGTGGGTGGACCGCTGGGGCCAGCGGTTTGGGTCGCGCCGATGTGCGCACTGCTGCGTCGACCAGATCGGCACGGGCCGACTCTGTGACAGTGCTCATTCATGATGGCAGCATGCTCTTCGAAACTCGCTGTGCAGGCTGCGACACACCCGGCCTGGCCATCTGCAGGACTTGTCGATTCGCGTTGGTCGGCCGACCGCCGCAGCCGCAGGCGCATGGCGTTATTGCCGCGGTGCCATTCACCGGGCGAGCACGTGATGTCGTGCTCTCGCTCAAGTACCGCAACCGCCGCCAAGTAGCTCGCCACCTGGGCGGATTGTTGGTCAACCGGCTTGTCGAGGCCGGGGTGCATCATGATCTCGACGTGGTGACGTGGGCGCCGACCAGTTCGCGCCGACGTCGACAGCGAGGGTTCGATCAGGCAGAAGAGATCGCGCGCACAGTCGGCCGACAACTGGGTGTGCCGACCCGCCGTCTTCTGGCCCGGCCCGGGTCGTCAACAGCACAAACGGGAAAGAATCGGTCTGAGCGCCTCGACGGCCCAGAGTTCATCGCCAAACCCGGTCTGTGGGGTCGCAACGTTGTGGTGGTGGACGACGTGGTCACCACAGGTGCCACGCTGCTCGCCGCCGCCGACGCGCTGCGGCAGCAGGGAGCGCGGGACGTGACGCTTGCTGCAGTCGCGTCGACACCGGCCGCGGTCGGCGCCAAGGTGCTGTCGTTCCGTCATGCGCCTCGGGCAGTGGCTGCCTGACGGTAGGATTGGCGCCCTCATGGGCATTCTCGATCGAATTCTTCGCGCCGGCGAAGGCAAGAAACTCAAGGCGCTCGAGGGCATCGTCCCCGAGATCAACGCACTCGAGGACGACTACCGCAAACTCACCGACGACGCGCTCAAAGCGAAGACCGGCGAGTTCCGTCAGCGCCTCGAAAACGGCGAAGATCTCGACGACATGCTGGTCGAAGCCTTCGCGGTCACGCGTGAGGCGGCAGACCGCACACTCGGACAACGCCACTTCGACGTGCAGATGATGGGCGGCGCAGCGCTGCACTTCGGCTGGGTCGCCGAGATGAAGACCGGTGAAGGTAAAACCCTCACGTCGACAGCGCCAGTGTTTCTCAACGCCATTGCCCAGAAGGGCGTGCATCTCGTCACGGTCAACGACTATCTGGCCCAATACCAGTCTGAGCTGATGGGCCGCATCTACCGGTTCATGAATATGGACGTCGGGTTGATTCTGCCGGGTCGTGGCGCCACCGCAGCCGAGAAGCGCAAGAGCTACGCCGCTGATGTCACCTATGGCACCAATAACGAACTGGGTTTCGACTATCTCCGCGACAACATGGCGCCCAGCAAAGACGCCAAGGTCCAACAGCGCGGTCACAACTTCTGCATCGTTGATGAAGTCGACTCGATTCTCATCGACGAGGCGCGTACCCCGCTCATCATCTCGGGCCGTGTCGCAGACGCAGCGAAGCTGTACTACCGGTTCGCCTCCATTGTCCGTTCGCTCAAGCGGGACGTGGACTACGAATTCGAAGAAGACAAGCGGATTGTCGTACCGACGGAGCAGGGCATCGAGACCGTCGAAGCCGCGCTCGGCGTCGAGAACCTCTACGACACCGTCGAAGCGAACCTCGTGCACCAATTCACGGTGGCGCTGAAGGCGAAAGAGGTCTACAAGCGCGACAAGGACTACATCGTCCAGGGCGGCGAAGTGAAGATCGTCGACGAGTTCACCGGTCGTGTGCTCGAGGGCCGTCGTTGGTCCGAAGGCATCCACCAGGCTGTCGAAGCCAAAGAGGGCGTCAAGATCAAGGAAGAGAACCAGACTCTCGCCACCATCACGCTGCAGAATTACTACCGGCTCTACGAAAAGCTTGCCGGCATGACGGGCACGGCCGCCACAGAAGCAGCTGAACTGATGAACACCTACGGCCTCGGGGTGGTGCCCATTCCGACCAATCAGCCGGTGGTCCGCGCCGACGAGCCGGACTTGATCTACAAGTCCGAAGAGGCAAAGTTCAACGCAATCATCGACGACATCGAAGAACGTCATGCCAAGGGGCAGCCGATTCTTGTTGGTACTGCCAGCGTCGGCCGTTCGGAGCACCTGGGCCGTCTCCTCGATCAGCGCAACATCACCTGCGAGGTCCTCAACGCCAAGCAGCACACTCGCGAAGCCGAGATCGTCACCCAGGCAGGTCGCCTCGGTGCGGTCACCGTCGCCACCAACATGGCGGGTCGCGGCGTCGATATTTTGCTCGGCGGCAACCCCGAAGGACTCGCCCAATCCGAGGTCCTGAAGGCCGGGTACACCGATGAGCATCTGAAGTCCGACTTCGAGTTCGCCGTGCCGGTCGAGCAGATGCCTGAGGAGTTTCAGGTTGAACGCAAGAAGGCCCAGGCGTTGTACGACGAGATGCTTGCCAAGTTCTCAGGTGAGTGTGAGCGCGAGCGGCAGCAGGTTCTGGATCAGGGCGGTCTCTACGTCATTGGGTCCGAGCGTCATGACAGCCGCCGTATCGACAACCAGCTCCGTGGCCGTTCGGGTCGTCAGGGCGACCCTGGGGCGAGCCGCTTCTTCCTGAGTCTCGATGACGATCTGATGCGCCTGTTTGCGACCGGCGCGTTGAACTATGTCATGGGCCGGGCGCTGCCTGACGACGAGGCCATCGAGGCGAAGATGGTCACCAAGGCCATCGAGCGGGCACAGACCACGGTCGAGACCAAGAACGCTGAGATTCGCAAGAACGTCCTCAAGTACGACGAGGTGATGAACGAGCAGCGCAAGATCATCTACCAACGCCGCGACCAGATCCTCGATGGCGCAGACCTCAAGAATGCGGGCGCTGAGTACTTGGCCGATGCGGTCGACGCCTTGATCACGACGCACTGCGCTTCGGCTGCCGACGATGAGTGGGATCTCGACGGCCTGGCCAAAGAACTCACGCTCTACTGGCCAAATTCGAGCTCGGTCGCGCAGTTGCAGGCATGCGCTGACACCGACGAGATCTACGAGATGGTGATGTCGAACGCCACTGCTCACTACGAGCAGCGCGAAGAAGAGATGGGCGCGGACACGCTTCGCCAGGTGGAACGTCAGGTGATGCTGCGCATCATCGACCAACGCTGGCGGGAACATCTCGAAGAAATGGACTACCTGCAGGGCGGAATCAACCTGCGAGCCATGGGTCAAAAGGATCCGCTTGTCGAGTGGCAACGCGAGGGTTTCGAGATGTTCGGCACGATGATGACCGGGATTGCGCAGGACTTCGTCAAGTACGTGATGCACGTGCAGGTCGTGAAAGACGACGCGGCGCAGCCGCTCGTGGGCGCAGCGGCGCCAGCCCCTGTTCAGAACCTCCAGACCAGTTCATCTGACGACGTCCAGTCGAGTGGCTTCGACCGCGCCGCACGCGCTGCTGCAGCTGATGCCGCAGGTGCACCTGCAACTGCAGCCGAAGCGCCTGAGCCGAAGAAGCAGGAGACGGTCGTCAAGGACGCCTTCGAAAAGACGCCACGCAATGCGCCGTGTCCCTGCGGTTCTGGCAAGAAGTTCAAGAACTGCCACGGCGAAGCCTGAGCGCGAAAGGACACCACTGGGTTCATGCGCGACTTCACACACGACATCCGCGAGGTACAACGTCGACTTGCCGAGGCCGAGGTCTATCTCTCGGTCGTCGAGAACCGCGAGCGTTTCGCAGTGCTCGAACACGAGGTGGCTGAGCCGGGACTGTGGGATGACCAGGACCGCGCCAAGAAGCTCAACGCCGAGTACGCCAACATCAAAGATGACCTCGAGGCGTTCGACACGCTGACCGAAGACATCGAAAACGTCGAGGTGCTGCACGAATTGGCGCGCGACGAAGACGACGCCAGCCTGGAGCCCGAAATTGAGACGGCGATTGGCGCGATTGCGGCAACGTTCGATCAGCTTGAGTTGCGCAGCATGTTCACCGGCGAGCACGATGACACAGACTGCATTGTGCAGATCAACGCCAAGGATGGTGGCGTCGACGCCCAGGACTTCTCCGAGATGCTGCTGCGCATGTACGAGAAGTGGTGTGAGCGGCGCGGCTTCACGATCACCCTCAACGGTGTGTCCGAAGGTGCTGAAGCCGGGATCATGTCGGCGGAGGTCACGATTTCTGGCCGGTATGCCTATGGCTTGATGAGCGCGGAACGGGGCACGCATCGGTTGGTGCGTATCAGCCCCTTCGACAATCAAGGGCGGCGTCAGACTTCGTTCGCAGCGGTCCAGGTGTGGCCGCTGCTCGAAGATGTCGAGCTGGACATCGACGAGTCCGACATCGAAATGCAGGTGTTCCGAGCGTCAGGGGCTGGCGGCCAACACATCAACAAGACGTCGTCCGCGGTGCGTTACATCCACCACCCAACCGGGCTGGTGGCGAGTTCGCAGGAAGAGCGGAGCCAGTTGCAGAACCGTGAGCGGGCCATGGGCCGCTTGAAGTCGATGATTGCGGCGAAGGCTGAAGAAGACCGCCAGGCCGAACTTGACGCCATCGCGGGCAAGCAAGCCCAGGTGGGCTGGGGGAGCCAGATTCGCAGCTACGTGATGCAGCCGTACCAGATGGTGAAGGATCTCCGTACCGAGATTGAGACGGCCAACGTCAGTGGCGTGCTCGACGGTGATATCGACTTCCTCATTGAAGGCTTCCTGCAGTTCAAGCGGGCTCAGGGTGAAGACGACGTCTGAGCAGGTGAGTGCCGTGTGTGAGCCACTGGTCACGAAATATGCAGGTGGGGTGCCTCATTGCCTGTGTGTGACGGCGGTACTGTCTTGCAGGGCTGATCGGACCGTTCCGACTGGCCAACCTTCCTCATGATTCGCCTCGAAAACGTCACCAAGAGCTACTCCGCCGAAGTCGTGGCGCTCCGCGACGCAGGATTCGACATCGCCAAAGGCGAGTTCGTCTTTCTCGTGGGCCCATCCGGCTCCGGCAAGAGCACGTTGTTGCGGATGCTCAACCGCCAGGATCGGCCCGAGCGCGGTGCCGTCTGGGTGGCAGGTCGCAATATCGTCGACATGCCGCCGGGCCGCGTGCCGCACCTTCGCCGCAACATTGGCAACATCTTCCAGGACTACAAACTCCTGCTCGAAAAGACGGTGTTCGAGAACGTGGCGTTTGCGCAAGAGGTCATTGGTCGCCCGAAGCACGTCATCAAGCAGCAGGTCCCGGCCGTCCTTGAGCTTGTCGGTCTCGCTGGCAAGGAAGATCGTCTTCCGCATCAGCTGTCCGGTGGCGAGCAGCAGCGTGTTTCTGTCGCTCGGGCATTCGTCAATCGACCGCTGATTCTTCTTGCGGATGAGCCCACGGGCAACCTCGATCCAGCCACCGGCGAGGGAATCATGCGCTTGCTTGATCGCATCAACAAGACTGGCACCACCGTGGTGATGGCCACCCACGACCAACGCATCGTGAACACGATGCGCAAACGAGTCATTCAGCTCGATCGCGGCGTCATTGTCCGGGACCAGGCTCGCGGCGTCTACGAGTGACTCGGGAGATCTCAATCCACCATGCTTTCACGCCTCCGATACACACTTCGCGAAACATTTGACAGTTTTCGTCGTAACGCCACGCTGACACTCGCGGCGATCATCACCGCGGCGATCTCGCTGCTGGGGGTGGGGCTCACCCTGCTGAGCCAGAAGGGGTTCGACAACTTGCTCTCCAAGTGGGAGGGCGGCGTCGAGATGATCATCTTTGTCAACGCCGGTGCCAGCGCGGATCAACTTGGTGTCATCGAGGGGGCCCTCGGCAACAACCCGCAGTTCGTTGAAAGCTTCGGCTACTGCGACTCGCAGTGCTCGCTGAACGAAGCTGAGATTGTGCTTGCTGGCGAGCCGGGAACACTTGAGTTGCTGACCGCCGACAACATTCCGACCCAGTACAAGGTGGTACCGACCGAGGGGACTGACGTTGAACTGCTGCGACAGCTTGAGGGAGCGTTCTCTGAGCTGCCCAACGTGTTCAACGTCCAATTTGCCGAGGACCAGATCAGCTTGATCGGTCAACTGCAGGACTTCTTCGGCTTCCGTTTGTTGCTGCTGTCAGTGTTCTTGTTGCTCGCTGCGGTGCTGCTCATCTGGAACACGATTCGCACGGCAATCTTTGCTCGGCGACGAGAGATCGAAGTGATGAAGCTCGTCGGTGCGACCGACTGGTTCATTCGTATTCCGTTCATGCTCGAGGGCCTGCTGCACGGGATTATTGGTGGCGTCCTTGCCAGTGCCGGCTTGTGGGCTTGGAATAGTCAGTGGACCAGCGGCGTCGGTGAGTTCCCCGATGGCAGCGGGTTTGCCGCACTTGTGGTGACTGATGGATACGACAAACAGGTGATGCTGATCATGCTCCTGATCGGTGCCGCTGCCGGCGCCATCGGCTCCGGCATTGCCGCCTCGCGCTTCTTGGACGTCTGATTCTTGACTGATGCTGTCGTTGCGATCGGGGCGACGGCGAGGACGATCACTACGTTGCTCGGATGGAGTACACCCAGATCGTTTATGAGGTCGCTGACAACATCGCGACCATCACGCTGAATCGCCCGGACAAGCTGAATGCCTTCACTGGCACGATGATGTACGAGATGATCGATGCCTTCGATCAGGTTGACGCCGATGACGACGTTCGCGCGGTGATCGTCACCGGTGCCGGCCGGGGATTCTGCGCTGGAGCCGATCTCTCAGCGAGCGGGGGAGAGACCTTCTCGAGTGGCGGCAGCGATATTCAGACCGATGCCGGCGTTCCTCGCGACGGCGGCGGAATGGTGTCGCTGCGGATCTTCAACTGCACGAAGCCGGTGATCGGGGCCATCAACGGAGCCGCCGTCGGGGTGGGCGTGACGATGACCTTGCCGATGGATTTCCGGCTGGCCAGCGAGCATGCGAAATTCGGCTTTGTGTTTGCCCGCCGCGGCATCGTGCCCGAAGCGTGTTCCTCGTATTTCCTTCCTCGGCTCGTCGGTATCAGCCAGGCAACCGAGTGGTGCTACACCGGACGGGTCTTCCCGGCCGACGAGGCGCGTGCCGGTGGACTCGTTCGCAGCGTTCATACTGCGGACGAGCTCCTTCCTGCAGCGCGCTCGATTGCTGCAGAGATCGCCGAGAACACCGCGCCGGTATCGGTGGCGCTCACCCGTCAGATGCTGTGGCGGATGCTCGGAGCCAGTCACCCGATGGAAGCCCACCGGGTCGACTCGCGCGGCATCCTGTCGCGCGGCGCCAGTGATGATGCTCGTGAGGGCGTCACGAGCTTCCTTGAGAAGCGCCACCCGGACTACCCGGTCAAGGTCAGCGACGGCCTGCCCGAGATCTTCCCCGACTGGGTCGACCCCACCTTCGACTGAGCCCAGTGGGCGCGGTCCGTCACCGTTGACCACCACCCGCGACCCGCACGAACATGGAACGTGGCGGTTGTCACAGCGCCGAAGGGAATTTCTCAAGTTTCTAGAGGTTCTTGATGAAGAACACATATCAGCAACAACGCTGACAACTCCACCCCAGAAACGGCCCCCCATGAACACGATGTTGATGCAAGAACTGACCGCCGGTGACGTGATCGAAGTCAAGACCGCTGCCAATGTCGACGACGACATGATGACTGTTCTTGTCCTCCTGGCAACCGATGAGTTTGTCATCCTCGATCCGTGCAACGACTCCACGCCGTTCGTGTTGAAGAACAGCGAACTCATCGAATTCCGCAAGTTTGACGCGGCACTCGCCTCGGCCTGACTTCCCCAGCAAGGCTGGCAGAGCTTCGGTCTGGCAACGTCGTCGACGAGACCTCCGAGATATCTGACCTCAGAAGTCCCTTCAAGACCCCTAACGTGGGCGCCGTGGTTGACACGGCGCCTTCGCTCTTTTTTCGAGTCGGAACCGACGATGCCAGTCGCTCCGCCTTCTTCGAGCGCCTTGTCGATGTGTTCTACGAGGGAGTGGCGACCGATCAGGTGCTCCTTCCGCTGTACCCCGAGCAGCCTGACCTGACCGGTGCACGCCATCGACTCACGCTCTTTCTCATTCAGTACTGGGGCGGACCGGCGACGTACATGGAGGAACGTGGACACCCGCGCCTGCGGATGCGGCACTTCCCGTTCCATGTGGGTCCGCTCGAGCGTGACCGGTGGTTGCTCCATATGGCGGCTGCGGTCGAGACGGTGTGCGATGACGTGGCCGTCCCAGTGGACGTTTCTGCGGAGCTGATGGGGTACTTCGTGCCAGCAGCCGAGCACCTTCGCAACGACACGGGACTGCCAATTACATCGGCGAACTATCCCCGCACGTGACCTGGGTGCCAGACCCCCGGCGATCTGATCCTCGGATCGGGTTCGGTACGATCGTCGGTTGATGCCTGCAATCGACGTTCGCGACCTGCACAAGCACTACGGAGACAACCGTGCCGTCGATGGTGTCAGCTTTCACGTCGGCGAAGGAGAGGTCTACGCGTTGCTCGGCCACAACGGTGCGGGCAAGTCGACCGCTGTGGAGATTCTCGAGGGCCACCGCACCATGACATCGGGCTCGGTGTCCGTGTTGGGGTTCGACCCTGCGAAAGCGCAACGTGAGTTCCGCGATCGGATCGGCGTGGTCCTCCAAACCTCCGGGGTCGAGAACGAATTCACGGTGCGCGAGGTCATTGATCTGTACGCGAGTGCCTATCGCCGTCGACGGACACTGGACGAAGTCGTCGAACTCGCCGGACTCGAGGAGAAGGTCGACGAGCGGGTTGGTTCGTTATCCGGAGGCCAACGTCGTCGGGTCGATCTGGCACTGGGCATCATCGGGCGTCCTGATCTGCTTTTTCTCGACGAGCCGACCACCGGTTTTGATCCCGCAGCACGCCGGAAGTCTTGGGATCTGATCGAAGCACTGGGCGACGACGGCGTCACGGTGCTCCTCACGACGCACTATCTCGACGAAGCCGAACACCTGGCGGACCGAGTCGGCGTGCTGGCATCGGGCAAGATGATCGCCGAGGGCACTCCGGCGCAACTGATCGAGGGAATCAGCGGCACCGTTGTCAGTTTCATGCTGCCTGACTCGATTGAGACCGCCGATGCGATCAGCACCTTTGGTCCCGTCCTCGGTGGGGACGTTCGCCTGTCCGGGCGGCTGGTTGAAGCCACAGTCGACCGTGCCACCGAGGTGGTGCATCGGGCAACGGGCTGGGCGATTGAGAATGGGGTCGAGCTTGAGTCGCTGCGAGTGGCTCGTGCGTCGCTCGAAGATGTGTTTCTTCAACTGACCGAGCAGTCGGAGGAGACTTCATGAGCGCATTTCCGTCGAGCCTGTCGATGGTGCTGCGCCAAACGCAGTACCAGCTCAAGTACTTCACCCGAGTTCCGGTGGCGCTGTTCTTCACCATCATTCTGCCGCTGGTGATGTTGGTGCTGTTCAACGCACTCTTCGGTGACAACACCATCGAGACCGACGAGGGTGACTGGTCGGTCCGCCAGTTCTACACGGGTGGCCTTGCGGCCTACACCGCGGTTTCGGCAACGTTCTCCAATCTCGCGAACATGGTTCCGATCCGACGTGACGAAGGTGTCTTGAAGCGCTGGCGCAGCACGCCGCTCCCGACGTGGATCTACATCGCCGGCTTTATCTGCTCGGCCATCGTGATCGCCTTCGTCGGCGCGATGGTGATGCTCACGGTTGGCGTGGTCTTCTACGACCTCTCGATCGAATGGGCGAAGATGCCAGCAGCTGCCGTGACCTTCTTGGTCGGTGTGGGAGCGTTCGCAGCGCTGGGGATGGCCTTGGCGTCGATCATCAAGACCGCGAGCTCGGCCTCAGCGGCCGCCAACGCCACGATCCTGCCGTTGGCCTTCATCTCTGATGTCTTTGTTGCTACCGACGGCGACAGCGCGCTGACCACCATTGCGAACATCTTCCCGCTGAAGCCCTTTGTCAACGCCTTCCAGGACTGCTTCAACCCCTTCGTTGCAGCACCAGCGTTCGACTGGGGAGCACTTGGCTTCGTGGCCGCCTGGGGCCTCCTCGGCCTCGGTATTGCGATGAAGAAATTCACCTGGGAACCAAGTGGCGCTGGCCCACGCGGCCGTCGTGCCGCCCGCGCCGCAGCGACAGCGCAAGGTTGAGGCGTTGTCGGTGGCCGAGCACGCCCGGGCGTGGCCTAGATTTGTCGTTGCGTGATGAGTTCTGCTGCCTCGGAGACCGGTCGGTCCGACGTTGGCCTGTACCGGCACCCATCGGATGTCGCCCGCCTGGTCTTCGCGCTGATCGCACTCGGTTTCCTGCTGCTGCTCGCGTTGCTGCTCGACAGCCAGGTCTCCAACGTGTCTGCCGACATCCTCGCAGTCGTCGAGGCATTCCCCAATGCATTGGTGAACGGCCTGGTCGGGCTCGTTCAGCTTCTCGTCACACTTGTGCCGGTGGTCGCGCTGGTGGTGCTGGTTCGGGGTCGCCGCTGGTATCTGCTGCTGCTACTGGCGCTGGCTTCGGTCGTCGCAGCGATCGCGATGAGCTTGCTCACCGGGGTGATCGACGAGAGTGTGCCGCTCGAGCAGCTCGGTTACGACCGAGTTACATCATGGTTCATCGGGAGCCAGTACCCGTCGAGCACCTACTTGGCGATGTTGACGGCGTGGCTTGTGACGGCGGGTCCGTGGATGATGCGGTCGTGGCGTCGGACCGGTTGGGTGCTCGTCGTCTTCGCGATGGTCGCGCAGGTGCTCTCGGCGACGGAGGTGCCGGTCCGCAACTTGATGATGCTGGCAGTGGGAGCTGCTGCTGGGTCGTTGGCGCTCGTTGTGTTCGGTGCGCCGCGTCGAAGTGTCAATCTGGACTCGGTGCGAGAGGCGCTTGTTCGCTCAGGTATCCAGATCGACCGCATCGAGCCGCACCAACACGGCAGCGGGACACCGAGGTTCGCGACCTCTGAGCCGGGCGGCCGGAGGTTGTTCGTCAGGGTGATCGGCCGCGATCAGCGAGATTCAGCGGCGCTCCTTCGTCTTTGGCGCAGCCTGTCGCTGAAGGGTGTCGGCGGGGGTGTTTCGGCGACGCCGCGCCGGGCGGTCGACCATGAAGCATTGGCGCTCGGCATCTTCGGTGCAGTGGTGCCGACTCCTGGTCCGGTTGCGGTGTTGGGTACCGCTGACGAGGCGGCCCTGATGGTCTCCACCTACATCACCGGCGACCGGTTGGCGGATCACCCTGATGTGTCCGACGAGACGTTGCGCGAGCTGTGGTCATACGTCGCGGCGCTCCAGCACCGTCGCTTGGCTCACGGCAATCTCGACACGACCAGCATTCTGGTCGGTACTGATGGTGCGACCCTGGTCGACCTCGAACACGCCAACGTCGATGCGAGTGACGCAGCGCTCGGAGCGGACGTTGTCGAACTCCTCGCCTCACTGGCGCTGCTGGTCGGTGTCGACCGAGCCGTCGATGCTGCACGAGCGGAGCTTTCCGACGACGTGCTCGAACGAGCGGTGCCGATGATCCAGAGCGCGGTGCTGTCCAAGCAGACTCGTATCGCCGTCGAGGACAACGAGCTTTTGGATTCGCTCCGCGACGCCACCGCTGCGGTCGTCGGCATCGAGAAGGTCGAGCTCGCACCAGTTCGACGGATCACGATCGGCGGTGCGGTCTCGTTCGTTGGCTCGCTCGTCCTGCTCGCCTACGTCTTTAACCTCGCAGCGAACTGGGACCAGACGTGGGAAGCGTTCAAGTCTGCCAACCTCATCTATGCCATCCCAATCATCTTGCTGATGATCTCGACGTACTTCTCGGGAGCAATGAGTTTGCTTGGGGCGACGACCATCGATTTGATCTACACCCGGACCGTCGCAGTGATGTTCGGCCAGTCGTACCTCAACCGTTTCACCCCGGCGAACGCTGGGGGCATGGCGATGCGGGTCCGCTATCTCCAGCTGAACGGTCTGGAAACAGCGGTTGCAGCGTCGGCGATTGCGTTGACATCAGGCGCCAGTGGCGTCGCCCAGGTCGTCACGATTGTGGTCTTCCTCATTTGGGGAGGGTCCAGCGACAAGCTGAGCGACTTCGAGTTCCCCGACATGGGATCGATTGTCATCATCATCCTCGTGATTGGAGCGATCGCAACGCTGGTGTTGATCACGCGGTTCGGGCGCACGGTGCTGCGGCCGTGGGTCGCCTCGGCGATGTCCAAGATCCGGGACTCGATCGGCGACCTGATGCGGCGCCCGACCAAGCTTGGACAGCTTTTCGGCGGTGCACTGCTCGGCAAATTGGCCAACGTCATCGCCTTCTGGGCGAGCATGTTGGCCTTTGGTGCCGACATCTCGTTTCCGAAGGCTGGAGCGATGTACATCATTGCGACCACGATCGGCTCTGCAGTGCCGACACCCGGCGGCGTCGGCGGGGTTGAGGCGGCGTTGACAGCTGCATTGATTGCCTATGGCATCGACAACGCGACTGCCGCGGCGATTGTGCTGTTCTTCCGGACGCTCACGTTCTGGTTGCCGACGATTCCCGGGTATGGCTTCTTCCGCTACACGCAGGCGAAGGGCATCGTCTGACGGCTCGCCCGCTGACGAGCGCGGGTGTCACGAGTAGACGATGGTCTTGTGCCCTTGCACGGCGACCTTGTGTTCGAGGTGTGAGCGCACCGCCCGGGCGAGCACCACGGTTTCGATATCGCGTCCGCGTGCGGTGAGTTCGGCGACGTTCTCGCGGTGCGTGACATGCGCTGTTTCCTGGGCGATGATCGGGCCCTCGTCGAGGTCTGCAGTGGCGTAGTGAGCCGTTGCGCCGATGAGCTTGACGCCCCGCTCGTGGGCTTGCCGGTAGGGGTTGGCTCCGATGAAGGCCGGGAGAAACGAGTGGTGGATGTTGATGATGCGCATGGGGTGATGCGACACGAAGTCATCGGTGAGGATTTGCATGTAGCGAGCCATCACCACGAGTTCAACGCCGTGTTTGGCAAGCGTTGCGAGAACCTGTTGCTCCTGCTGCGGCTTGGTCTCTTTCGTGACGGGCAGATGGACATACGGAACGCCCATGTGCTCGCAGATGTCACGGTGATCAGGATGGTTTGACACGACGACGCGGAGGTCCATGGGGAGTTCGCCGCTGCGCCACCGGGTCAGCAGGTCGTAGAGGCAGTGCGGCTGCTTGGACGCCATGATCGCCGTTGGGACGGGGACAGCCGTGTTGCGGAGATCGACGGTCATCTCAAACTGCTCAGCGACGACCTGGAAGGCGTCGAGAAAGGCCTCGTGCTTGACGTTGGGGCGAGCAAGGTCAAACTCGATGCGTTGAAAGAAGACCGAGACGTCGTTTCCGGCCAGTCGATCGACGTGCTGCTCGGCGTGGACGATGTTGCCGCCGAACCTGGCAATGAACGCAGAGGTCGCAGCGACGATGCCCTGCTGGTCGGGACAAGACAGAAGCAGGACGCCAGACATTGCTGCTTTCTATCGACGCACAGCGGATTCAGGCGCGCAACGCCCAGCACGCCACTGCGGTAGCTGCCGCAGCGTTGAGGGAGTCGACCCCGGCGGCCATCGGGATGCGGACCGGAATGGAGAGGTCGACCAGTTCTTCGCTCAGTCCGCTGCGTTCGGAACCGATCAAGATGGCGGCGCGGGACCCTGGGTGAACGTCGTCGAGGGGCCGAGCAGTCGGATCAGGCGTCAAGGCATACAACTCGAAGTCATCGAGGGTCAGAAGCTCCGCTGCGAGATGCTGCGTTCGTGCATGGGGGAGCGAAAAGGCGGTGCCCATGGCGACGCGCAGCGAGCGACGAGACAGTGGATCGGCGCTCGTATGGTCGAGGATGAGGCCATCCCACCCCAGCGCGGCGGCGTTCCGGACGATCGAACCGACGTTGACTGGGTTGTCGACCGCTTCGGCCACGACGAGTCGCCGGGCCGACGAGGCGAGTCCACGCACTGACGGGCGTGCCGGGCGTTCGAACAGCGCCAGAATCGACAGCGGAAAGCCCATCTTCGCGACAAGCGTTCGGATGGCTGACCCGCCGCCGTACAGCGGACAGCCGAGCTCACCGGCGATGTCGGGAATGCGTTCCGTGTCAACCAGTGCAGCCGTCGGCACGCATCCGGCGCGAAATGCTCGCTCGACGACCAGGTCGCCTTCGGCCAGGAACAGCCCAGCGCCAGCATCATCGCGTTTCTGTGCTCGGCTCGCCAGCGCTCGTTCGTTGACGCGGAACTGCCCGAATCGAGGGTCGTCGGGGTCCTCGATGATCTCGATGTGGACGTCCATGGCCTCCATCAGAACCCCACCATGACAACAACCAGGAGAACAACCATTAGAAGTGGTAGGGGAACGGTGACCAGTCGGGCGAGCGCTTCTCGAGGAAGCTGTCGCGCCCTTCTGCAGCTTCGTCGGTTCCATAGGCGAGGCGCGTGGCCTCGCCGGCGAATACTTGCTGGCCGACCAATCCGTCGTCGATCAAATTGAATGAGTACTTGAGCATCCGCTGGGCGGTGGGGCTCTTCCGGCAGATCTCGCGCCCCCATTCGAGCGCAGTTGCTTCAAGTTCTGCGTGCGGTACCGATTCGTTGACGGCACCCATGTCCTTCATCTGGTCAGCGGTGTACTCGCGCCCGAGGAAAAAGATCTCGCGCGCGAACTTCTGGCCGACTTGGCGAGCCAGGTACGCGGAGCCGAAACCGCCATCAAAACTTGCGACGTCAGCGTCGGTCTGCTTGAAACGGGCGTGCTCGGTCGACGCCAGGGTGAGGTCGGCGACGACGTGCAACGAGTGCCCGCCGCCAGCCGCCCAACCGGGAACCACGCAAATCACCACTTTTGGCATGAATCGGATGAGGCGTTGCACCTCGAGAATGTGCAGGCGACCGGCGCGTCCGGGCTCAATCGTGTCAGCCGTCTCGGATTCGGCGTACTTGTAACCGTCCTTGCCCCGGATGCGTTGGTCGCCACCGGAGCAGAACGCCCATCCGCCGTCCTTCGGCGACGGTCCGTTGCCGGTGAGGAGAACGCAGCCGACGTCGGTCGACATCCGAGCGTGGTCGAGGGCCGCGAACAACTCGTCGACCGTGTGCGGACGGAACGCATTGCGGATCTCCGGTCGATTGAAGGCGATGCGGACAACGGCGCCATCGGGGCCCTTGCCAACGGCGCGGTGGTAGGTGATATCGGTGAAGTCGCAACCGGGAACAGCGGTCCACGCTGCAGGGTCGAAGATCTCGGAGACCGATTCGGTGGGGTCGGAACTGTTCGCCATCGGCCCATCTTGCCCGCTGCGCTACCGTCCATCCATGCCCCACGCTCAGATCAACGGTCAGAAGGTCTACTTCGAAGACACTGGCGGCGACGGACCGCCCGTGATCTTGGCGCACGGGTTCCTGATGGACCATGAAATGTTTGCACCGCAGGTCGCTGCGCTGCGTGACACCCACCGTGTCATCACGTGGGACGAGCGTGGCTTTGGACTGACCGAATTCGACGGGCAGCCGTTCTCCTACTGGGACTCGGCAGCAGACTGCATTGGGCTTCTCGACCACTTGGGGATCGAGCGAGCGGTTGTCGGGGGGATGAGTCAAGGAGGATTTCTGTCACTCCGCGTCGCACTGACGGCGCCCGAGCGGGTGCGCGGGTTGATTCTCCTCGATACGCAAGCCGGCCTTGACGACGACGAAACCAAAGCCGGCAATGATGCGATGAATCATGTGTGGCTCACCGAAGGGCCCGGCAGCGGGCTCGCCGATGTCGTTGCTTCGATCATCATCGATGACGCCGAGCACAGTCCGGCATGGATCGCCAAGTGGAATGAGCGTCCCAAGGAGGCATTCCGTGAGCCGTATCAGTGCCTAACGGGCCGTGATGACATCACCGATCGGCTGAGCGAGATCACGTGCCCCGCCGTAGTCGTGCACGGTATGGATGACACGGCAATCACCATGGATCGTGCCGAAGTTCTCGCCCGAGGGCTCGTCGGCTGCTCCGGTGTTGTGCAGGTGAGCGGTGCCCATGCTGCCAACCTCACCAACCCCGAGCCAGTCAACGCAGCAGTCGTCGCGTTCCTCGCCGACCTCCCGGGTTGAGAAACATGGCGCACATTCAAATTTTTGGTGTCGAGGGACTTCCCGAGATCGAGTCAGGCGCGGATCTGGCCGCCATGATTCATGCAGCGGCGATCACTCAGGGCGATCCGCTCGCTGACGGTGACGTTGTCATCGTGACCTCCAAGATCGTGTCGAAGGCAGAAGGTCGTGGCATCGAATTGGCAGATGTCGAGGCATCGCCGTTTGCGACGACGTGGGCCGAGAAGTGGGAGAAGGATCCCCGGCTGGTGGAGGTGGTGCTGCGCGAATCGAAGCGTGTGATCCGACAGATTGGTCCGGTGTTGATCACCGAAACCCATCATGGATTCTGTTGCGCGAACTCAGGTGTCGATCAGTCGTCGAGTGGGGCTGAAGGACGTGTGCTGGTGCTCCCGGAGGATCCGGATGCGACATGCAGGGCGCACCGCGCCCGGTTTGCCGAGCTGGGTGTCGATGTCGCGGTGATCATGAGCGACACGTTCGGGCGTCCCTGGCGTGAAGGTCAGACCGACATTGCCATCGGCATCGCCGGCATGCAGCCGCTGTACAGCTACATCGGTCAGCACGACCCACACGGACACGAGTTTCGCGTGCAGGAGCTGTGTATCGCCGACGAGCTTGCCGCAGCAGGTGAACTCGTGAAAGGCAATACGAGCCGCGTCCCTGTCGCGGTGATTCGTGGGCACGAATGGGTGCGTGACGACACTGCATCGTTGGCGCCGGTGCTGCGGGATAGCGAGAAGGATCTCTTCAGATAGATGTCGTTTGCGGTTCGCCAGGCCTGGCACGCAGATCTCGAACGGCTCGTCGAGCTTGCCGTCGGCTGTCAGGGGGACCCCAACCGGAGTTGCCATTACCTGAGCAGCGATATTGCTGCGCTGCGGACCGAGCTGCGGGAAATCGAAGGGGTTGACTCGTGGACCACGGCGACCTGGGTTGCGCTCGACGATGCGCGTGACGTGATTGGGTGGATCGCTGCCGAGTCTGATCGGCAGATGGGTCGGGTCTGGTGGTTTGGCCCGTTCGTGGCTGATGCTGACCTGCCGCTTGCCGATGCAATTGCAGATGGCTTGTTTGGCGCTGGACGCCGCTCTCTTGCACAGTTCCCTGAACATGAGTTAGCAATCGATGCCCGGTCGTCGTGGCTTCAGCGCTTCGCTGAGCGCAACGGTTTTGAGGCCGAGGAGGGGTCTGTGGTGTTGCGTCTGTCGGACCTCCACATCGAGGTGCCAGGCTCGTCGGTGCGAATCGAGGCGGCGGCGGAGTCGATCGATGCAGAGGTGGTCGCGCTGCACGACGCGATCTTTCCGGGAACTCACTCGACGGGGGCGCAGCTGTTCGGGCTGACGGGCGGCCGGCACGACCGTTTCGTGGCGCGCCACGAAGGCGACGTTGTGGGCTACGTCGCAACCGAAGTGCAGCACGACGGATCGTTGTACATCGACTACGTCGGCGTCTCCGATGCGAGCCGTGGACAGGGGATCGGTCGTGCACTCGTGGGCACAGCGATTCGGGCTCGAGCCGACGAGGCAACACACGCCCATCTCACGGTGCGGGTGTCGAATGCGGCGGCTCGGGAGCTGTACGCCTCGCTCGGCTTCGTGGAGGAACTCGTCCTGGTTCCACATCGCCTCGGTTTCACACTCGAGTGAGCGTCAGCGTCAGGGGGCAGGGGCAGGGTCAGGTGAGGAGATCTTTGGTGATGCCGTAGAAGTACTCGGCGGCAAGGCCGAGTGACTCGAGATCGATGCGCTCGTCGTTGCCATGGAAACGCGCGCCGAACGTGGCAAAGTCCATCTTGCCCGAGTAGAGCCCGGCACCATACGCGACGCTGCCGCGTTCTCGGTAGAAGCGGGCATCGGTACCGCCCGTGATCAGGCCGGGAATCAACTTGGCGCCGGGGTAGGCGATCTGCGAATGCTTGGTGACAGCATCCCAGAGCGGGTTCCCCTCGCCGTATGCGCATGCGGTGGGGTCGGAGCTCTGGAGCTCGCTGACCTCAACGTGGTCATAGAGGTCACCGATTGCATCACGGAGATGTTGCTCGACATCGGCCTTGGTGGTGCCCGGAACCGTGCGGATGTCGACGTCGATGTCGATGACGTCAGGGATGGTGTTGGTCTTCTGCCCACCGTGAATGACGTTGGGGGAGAAGGTGGTGTGCGTCAGGGCATGACACGTGCGGGCCATGCCAGGCGGGAGAGTCTTCAGCGTCTCCCAGATCTTGTCGGAGGATTTCATGGCATCGCGCATCTCGTCGGGAAGTCCGAAGGCGTCGACTTGCGCCTCCCAGATCGCATCGATGTGAGCGGACGGCTGATACTCGGCGATGCGGCGCACAATCTCGGCGGCCTTGATGAGCGCGTTGTCCGAACCGAACGGCATCGAACCGTGGCCCGGCGTGCCTCGAACCCGAAGACGGCGCCAGGCGAGGCCCTTTTCGCCGACGTTGACCGTGATGGTGCGAGTGCCGTGATCGTCGACCGTCGACCAGCCGCCGAGTTCGGTGAGGACATGGTCGGCTTGCATGTCGTCCCAATGGTGCTCGGCCATCCACTTGGCGCCCCACACACCACCCGCCTCTTCATCAGCAACGCCGAAATAGATGAGGTCGCCTTTGGGGCGAAAGCCTTCGTTGGCGAGCTGACGGAAAACGACGGCCATCGTGGAGGTGAGATTGAGCATGTCGACCGCGCCTCGCCCCCAGACCTCGCCGTCGATGATCTCTGCAGCAAACGGGTCGTGCGTCCAACCGTCGACATTGACAGGGACGACGTCGGTATGGCCCATCAGGCACAGCGAAGGAGCGTTCGGATCCGATCCGGCGATTCGAGCAATCATCGAGTCGCGGCCTGGACGCGGCGTGTAGGTCTGGATGTCGACACCGGTGCCTTCGAGGTAGCTGACCAGCAGGTCTGAGTTGCGAGTCTCGTTGCCCGAGTCAGGCGTGCCGTCGTTCACGCACTCATTGCGGATCAGCGCCTGCAGCAGCTCGGTTGACGGTCCCGTGAAGTCCGCAGCGTTGGTCATGAGGCGAAGCTAGTTCGAAGCCATTGTCCGATCCACTGCACGGTGATGCCAACCGCCACAGGTTCAGTTGATCAGGCGAGCGGATCGGGGCGACCAATGCCCGTCAGGATGGCCTGCCACGCGAGATCGATCTGTGCGGGCGTCAGGGGTCTTGGCGGCAACGTGAGAAGCCAGTCGGTGAGGCGTTGTCCTTCGACCGCGACCGTCGCCGCGCCGGAATCAAGTGCGGCATGCCGTTCCGGTTGCGGTGCACCCCAATACACCCGGGCGAGGATGTCGCACGAGAGTCCCGCTCGCGCCGCGAGGTCGTCCACGGGCGATCTCATCACCGCGGCATTGGCCATGTTCTGTGGGTCGGGCGTTTCTGCGTCTTCGGGCCGGTCGAACATGAGCGTGCTGGCAGCGATGATGCCGCAGGGGCCAATAATGACCTGATCGACGCCGCCGAGTCGGTCGGCGCTGATTTCGAGCACGAAACGCCAGGGTGGCGATGGAAGCTGCTGCAGGCGCTCGCTGGTCAACCGCGCTCCGTTGATCTGGCGTGCCTCGGAGTCGACCTGCATCGAAGCGATGTACCGGCGATACGCGGTGTACCCGCCGACAATCAGGGCAGCCAGCACAACGAGCGAGATGGTGATGCGGAGGTTCACCACACAATGCTGGCACTGATCTCGAGCCTGATCTGGGACCGTCAAGAAGGCACGGAAGGGCGTGGGGCAGACGATGCTGAGGGGGCAGGACGCCGTCAGTTGAGTCGGCGAATCGGCGACTCGTCACGCTGATGGCGACGGACGACAGCTTTCACGTCGGTCACGACGGCGCTCGCTGACGTGACGATCACCGGGTTGAGGTCAAGTTCGATGATGCCTGGGTGATCCGAAGCCAACAATGCTGCTGTGAGAATCAGGTCGACGAGAGCGTGCATCTCGATGTCGGCGTCGGCGAGCGCTGCTGCGACCTTGGTGTCGTCGATCATGGCCGCTGCGCCGGTGCGCGAGACCGGGGCGATGCGGGTGGCCCGGTCGTTTATGACGTCGGCGTGTACGCCGCCTAATCCGACGGACACGATGACGCCGAGGCGATCGTCGTGCTCACAGCGGATTCGAACGTCGAAGCCAGGGGTGGTCATTTCTTGGACAATGAGCGTCGCAGCGTCATCGCCCAAAGACTCGACCATTTGCGCGACTGAATCCGCCACGTCGTCGTCTTCGACCAGATCGAGCGCGATGCCAGCCTTCACCGATCGGCCAACTCCGCGGCGCGCCGCCTTGACGGCGACCGGATACCCGATTGAACGTGCTGCCTCGACGGCTGAATCGGGTGTGGCCTCGAGCGCTTTGGCCGTGGTGATGCCGTAGGCCGCGAGCAGATCGTGCGTGACGCGAATTCCGAGACGCACGGGCTCGTCATCAGCCCGCCCCTCCAGTTCGTTGCTGATGATGGTGTGCGCTACGTCAGGGTCGATGGGCGTCACGGGAAGTGATCCGGTGTCGGATTCGGATGCCAACCACTGGCCGTACCGATGCGACCGGGCGAGGACCGCGGCAGCCTGCTCGGGGAAGCTGAAGTTGGGAACTGCGGATCCCGGTCGAACCGGACCGTCGGCGCTGCCGAGGAGCACGCCAACCACCGGTTTGAGTGCGCCTGTTCCAGCGACATCGATGGCTTCGGATGCATCGGAGTCAATGTCGGAGGCAACCGCTGGAGCGTGGATGACGAGGACGCCGTCGACGTCGGGCGCGGCCAAGGCCGCTCCCATTGCCTGTTGGAACATCGCTGGCGTTGCCTCGACCGGCAGCCGGGAAATTGAGGCGTTCAGTCCGGCGCCTTGGAGGGCGGCTGTTGCGAGTGTCGCCGGGCTTCGCGAGTTGGTGACGATCCGGATCGCAGGGCCCCGAAGAACCGGTTGGCTGGAGAGGACCCGCGCGG